>OGJN01001012.1_pt1 | contig 13146 bp, 9 predicted proteins | sample 1572221 | NCBI WGS metagenome assembly OGJN01 (sample SAMEA2582148, study PRJEB24529) | metagenome | biome: Human gut stool | place: China | collected 2011 | reverse complement strand
ATGGGCGCTGGCGCATTCATCATGGCCGAGATCATCGGTGTGCAGTATGCGCAGATCGCAGCAGCAGCCGTCCTGCCCGCTGTGGCCTACTTCCTCGCCGTGTTCATCCTTGTCCACATGATCGCAAAGAAGAAGGGTCTGGGCAAAGACTCCGGCGTACATTACGAAGGCAAGCCCATCCTGCCCCGCGTGTACCGTCTGCTGCCCATCATCGTTCTGGTCGTCATGATCATCATGGGCTACTCTCTGCCCCGTTCCGCGATCTACTGCACCATCTTCTCCATCATCATCGCAGCGATCTCTCCTGAGACCCGCATGAGTCCCCGCAAGCTGCTCCAGACCCTGATGGACGGCGTCCGTCAGGCCGCAAACATTGCGATCCCCACCGCTGCCTGCGGCATCATGATCGGCATCGTGGTCAACTCCGGCGTTGCCGTCAAGATCGCAAAGCTCATCGGTACCTCTGGTGAGGGCAGCCTGTTCATCGCACTGCTCATCGCCGCTCTGGGCTGCCTGCTGCTGGGCATGGCACTGCCTACCGTGGCCGCTTACCTGATCGCTGTCACTCTGTTCGCATCGGCTATCCAGGGTCTGGGCATCTCCGCTCTGGTCACCAATATGTTCATCTTCTACTTCGGTGTCGTGGCTCAGATCACTCCTCCCGTCTGTCTGGCATCCTTTACTGCAGCAGGCATCGCGGGTGCAAGCGCATGGAAGACCGGCTGGAAGGCATTCTCCTTCGCCATCACCGCTTTCATCGTCCCCTTTGCATTCGTGTATCGTCCCGCTATCCTGCTGGAAGGCACGATGGTGGAGATCATCATTGCATACTGCATCGTCATTGCAGCCACCTATCTGCTGGCCTGCGGCATCGCTGGCTACCTGTTCCGTCCCCTGAAGATGTGGGAGCGCATCGCCTGCTATGTCGTGGCCTTCATCTTCATCCTGCCCAGCTCCATGTCTGATATTATCGGCATTGCTGGATGCGCACTCATCATGGCTTACTGCTTCATGACGGGCAAGAAGAACGCCAACAAGGCACAGCCTGCCTGATAAGCGGTCCTTCCGAAAACCTTCTTCATAGATCACAGTTCGGCGAAACCCCCGCCTCCGGTACTCCCGGAGGCGGGGGTTTCTTGTTTGTCCTTTTTGGGGCGGGAAGAAAAGAAAAACGGGCAGTTCGGATGTGAAAGAGGACGTAACAGTTGTGTTTGGGAACGATTTGAGGTATTATAAAGTAGTTGAAGTATACTCTCCGGCCAATCGGAGGACGTACCTATAAGAGAACAAAAAGGAAACTGCGGATGAGATCAGCGCGGAAAGAACCAAATCAGAGGGTCTACAAGGCCAGCCCGGAAAAGACATCCGGGCGTGGCTCTGCGCCTGCGCGCCATGCCGCAAAGCACGCGAAGAAGCGCTCGCTCTTTGGCAGGGCAAAGCAGGAGAACTCCGTCCCGGAGACTGCGGCCCCGGCCCTGCAGCCCGAGGTGGCAGAAGAAGAGCATACCTATACCGCGCCCGCTGCGCCGCCGTCCGCCATCCCGCCGGTGGAGCCTGTCCTGACGCCTCCGGCCCCGCCGAAGTCTGTGAAGCGGAAGCTCAATGTCCTTCAGCCAGCCAGTCAGCCCGAGGCAGCTGCGCCCCAGCCGGCGGAGCAGGACGACTCCGCGGCAGCTCTGAATACCACCGGAGCAGCGGTGCCGGAAGGGGACGAAAGCGCAGAAAAGGCCGCTCCGGCAGAAAAGAAGCCCTCCCGCAGCAAGCGTGGATCCCGCCGTGAGGAACGGGAGTCGGTGCTTACATCGTTCCAGCGTTTCCTCGATACTCTTTCTATCCGGCTCCTGTGCGAAGTCTTTCTGCGGCAGGTGAGGCGGCTGTTCGTCGTGGGCGTCGTGTGTACGCTGACGTTCATGTGCGTACTGACCACGGTCAAGAGCTTTTCGGCCACTACCACCATGTCGCTGAACTACGAAGAGAGCGTGACCGGCAAGACGCCCAACGGCGCCCGCTTCAGCGAATCGGAATTTTTGACGCAGGAGTATCTTGAGGCTATCTTACAGGCCACCGGCCTGCAGGATGACCTGACCACCAGTGAGCTTGCGGACTGCATCTCCATCTCGCCGACCAACAGCAAGCTTGTGACGAAGGAGGATGACTACTACATCAGCTCGTCCTATCACATCGGCCTCAAACTGCCGTGGTCGCTCTGGGGCAAGATCACGGTGCAGGATCTCCTCGACCAGATATGCCGGGTCTATCTCAAGCGCTTTACGGCAGATTACCGCATCAATGCGGCCTCGCTGGACATCAGCTTTGATTATTCCGATATGGACTACGAGGAGATAGGCTCTTATTTCCAGATGATGATAGGCCGCATCAACAACTACCTCACGGTGCGCAACGACCAGGCCGGCTCCTATCTGTCCACCAGCGGCCAGAGTTACAGTGCCATCAAAAAGCAGGTACAGAATCTGCAGAGCTACACTCTGTCGGAGTACCAGAGCTATATCTGGGAAAACGGCGTGGCCAAGAACAACGCCCGCTGCATCGACGACCTCAACGAGCTGAACCGCACCCTGCGGTGGAGCGAGATGAGCGACTCCCAGAAGAGTGACATCTTTATGACCATCCTGGACAACTACAACAACAAGATGGTCTCCTCGGTGCTCATCCCCACCTACGACAACGATGGTTCGTTCTATATGTCCCGCACCAAGGTCGGCATCGACGATCTGGCCCTGCGGGCCAATGAGCTGCTCAGCTCGGCTGTGGACGCCCAGAAGACCATCACGACTAACAATTCCAAGATCACGGCGCTGGAGCAGCCCACCGAGGCCCAGGAACTGCAGGTGGCCCAGTCGATGGTGGATGTCATCACCCAGCAGCTCGCCAGCATCGTGAGCGCAACGCGGGAGCTGGACGCCGACTGCTATGCCCAGCGCATCAGCAGATATCTGGTGTTCAACGGGCCGGAGTCCTCGTTTATCAAACGGTATAACATCAAGCCCAGCGTGATGCTGGCGGCTTTGATATGCACCGTGTGGTATCTGGCTGCTGTCGTCAAGACGATCTGCCAGCGGCAGCGTGAACGCCTGCAGGCAGAAAACGAATGACATCCGTCTTTTTGACAGGATGGAGGAAGAATGAAAAGTTTTGATTTGCTGCGCTACCTCAAAAAGTGGTGGTTCCTCATCATGCTCATCACGGCGGTAGGCTGTCTGGGCGTGTATGAGTTTATTTCGTCGCGGCAGTCGTATACGGCCACAGCCATCATCCAGTACACCAACGCGAATGCAAGTCAGGGCAAGAACGCCGACGGCTCCAGGATAGACCCCACTGAGATCACGTCGGCCTCGGTCATCAACCAGACCATCCAGCAGCTGGGGCTGACAGCCAGCACCGAGAGCATCCGCTCCAAGATCTCCGTCAAAGAGGTCATCCCGGAGGATGAGCAGACCAAAAAGGAGACGGCGCTTGCCGATGGTGAGGAGTATGAATATTACCCCACTATCTATGCCGTTTCGTTCACCGTGGCCAGCAAGGACGCCACCGACTACGCCCGCAATGTGCTGGACACGGTGCTGACGAACTACTTCAAGTATTACAGCGAGACCCATGTGGACTCGGCGCTGTTCCCCAACAACGCCAGCAATGTCTCGGTGGCGAACTACGAATACATCGACTGCGTGGAGATCCTGCGCAATAACGCCAACGAGAGCGTGGCCTACCTTCAGAAGAAGGCCGACGAAAAATACGGCTTTTACAGTGTGAGATCGGGATACTCGTTCTCGGACCTCGTGTCGGAGTACGAGTATCTGACCCAGAACACCCTGAACGACCTCTACGCCTATATCGTCAATCATAAGCTGGTGCGGGACCATACTCTTCTGGTCAATACGGAGAAGAACATCGTGATGCGCTACCAGCTCCAGATCGACAGCCTGAACGGAAATATCGCAGAGGCCAAGAGCATCATCGACCAGTTCGGCGACAAGACGCTGGACGGTGCGGCGGTCTATACCCCCAACAGCAACTCGGACGGCAGTGATACCCAGATCATCACCGATGTGGTGCGGGACTCGAGGGTCCAGCCCTCCGGCAATGTGACCACCACCTACGATAAACTCATCCAGAACTATGCCGACCTCCACGCCAAGCTCATCGACGCCACCATTGCGCAGGGGCAGGCGCAGGAGATCCTGGACGTTTACGCCGATGTGACCCAGAACACCGACCCCCGCAGTGCTGAGGCACAGTGGGCCAGCGCCCGCATCGACGAGCTGGTGCAGAAGTTCACGAGCCTGTATGACCTCGCACTCATGACCATCGACGAGTTCAATCAGGTCAATGGTGCGGACAACATCGAGATGAAGAACAGCATCGTTGTCATCGAGAAACTCAACCTGAAACTCTATGCGGCCCTGTCGGTGGTGCTCTTTCTCTTTGTGGGATGCTTCTGCGCCATCTTCATGGGTCGTCTGGGCGACTTTGTGGATTACTACCTCTATGTGGACAAGAAGAGCGGCCTGCCCAACCGCGAGCGCTGTGATGCCGCCATCGACCACTACAGTACGACACGGTTGAAGGGCCAGTTCACCATCATCTACATCCAGCTGGATTTTTCGGCTATGAGCCGGAACGATGGTGACAAGGCGCTGCGCCTGTTGGGTGACCAGCTGCAGTATGTGTTCCGCACGCTGGGCTTTGTCGGCTACAATGGAGCAGGCCGCTTTATCGTCCTGCTGGAAAACTGCAGCTTCAATCTGGCGAAAAACTGCGTCAACCGGCTGGGCAGTCTGCTGGCCAAGACCGAGTTCGCCCGGTTCGGCCCCTGCATCTTTGTGGGCATCGCCAACTCGGCCAAAGATAACGCCTATGAGATCCGCGCTCTGCTGCGGCTGTCCATCCGCCGCTGTGCAGACGCAAAAGCCCGTCAGGAAGCCGAAAACGCGAAGAATGCGGCTGCCTCGCCGCTGGTGTCCAAAAGCTGAGAGTGAACTATGATAAAAAAGATACTGCATTTTCTGGTACGGCTGCTGCTCATATTGCTGCTGATGGCCCTCGTTCTGGGCAGCATCCTGCTGTATAACCTTCAGATGAACAAGAGCTTCATCACGACTTTTTATACCGTCACGGTGGATAAGCCGGTGGAAGACCTGCGCATCGTGCTGCTTTCCGACCTGCATCTGAGCGAGTACGGCACCGACAACGCCGACCTTGTGCAGAAGGTGCGCAACCTTGCGCCCGACCTCATCGCAGTGGCGGGCGACATGGATATTGACACAAACCCGGACTACAGCCTTGTGCTGAGTCTGATGCGTCAGCTGGTGGACATTGCACCGGTGTATTATGCCCCCGGCAACCACGAGTGGGCGGCCCGCTACGCCAACGGATGCGATACCATTTTTGACGACATCGAGGCCACCGGCGTCCACTGGATGAACGGAACGTATGAGGACGCCGTCATCAACGGCAAAAAGCTGCGCATCGGCGGCTTCTTCGAGGGGCCCCGCGCCCAGCTGGAACGGGAAAACTCCCGCGCAGTGGCCGACGCGCTGAATGACGAGACGAATGCGCTGGATGATGTCTGCACCATCCTCATCTGCCACTGCCCCGAGGTGCTGGACACCTCGCTGGCCGACGAAAAGTTCGACCTTGTGCTCAGCGGCCACGCCCACGGCGGACAGGTGCGCATCGGCGGGCATGGCCTGTGGTCTACCAGCCAGGGCTTTCTGCCCAAGTACACCAGCGGTGTCAACCAGATGGGAGAGTCGCAGGTGGTCATCAGCCGCGGCCTCGGCGATTCGGAGCCGTATCCGCGCATCTTCAATCAGCCGGAACTGGTGGTCGTGGATGTGAACTGAGCCGCGGCGAGGGAAATAAGACAGGGAAAGTCAACAAATGGATGTTTTTGAGAGTAAACCGCTAAAGCTGGTCAGCGCGGCGTTTTATATCGTGCTGATGTTCCTCAGCTTTTACTGTGCCTGCTACCGTCTGCCGGTGGGTCTGAAATATGCCATCAATCTGTTGATCTTCGGGTGGGCCTGTGCAATGTTTTTTCTCCGCCCGATGTTCAACCGGGCTATCTTCTGCCTGCGCTTCTTTGCGCTTTTCTTTTTTTCCTATCTGATGTTCTGGATGTGGTCGGTGGCCATCTGGATCTCGGAGTTCCAGACCTTCAACTACATCCTGCGCGGTTCGCTGAACATTTTCTATATGCTCACGAACCTGATGTTCGCGTCGGCGGCGGTCTACATGTTCGGTGAGGCCACTATGCCCCTGACGCTGGTGGGCATGACGATGGCGAATGGCTTAGTGGCATTGCAGGTGGCTGCAAGTGCAGGCATCGGGACTTTTATTTCGGAGTACATTCGTCTGCTCATTACTTTTGCGGACGACACCGGCGGTGCGATGCGCCAGATGGAGCTGCACGATATGGTCTACGGCTGGGGCGTCATGCTCATCTACTACGCCATCCACAAGGAGAAAAACCACAAGACCCAGGCCGTCTGCTTCCTTATCTCGGCGCTGTTCTTCACGCTGGGTTTCAAGCGCATCGCTGTCCCAGCGGTGTTCTGTGCGGCGGTGATGTACCATATCCTCTGCAAGTGGAGACCGAGACATCTGCAGCTGCTTACGGATGTCATTGCGCTCGTGGCAGGCGGCTGCATCTTTTTCTATCTCTGGATGATAAAATCCGGTCTGTTCGTGGAGCTGGCCAATGAATTCGGCGTCGATTTGATGTATCGCGACATCCTTTACGGATATTTCAGCCAGTTCTTCGAGCTGCTGCCGACCTATATGGGCCGGGGCATCCGCTTCATCTATACCTACGCCACCGAAGACCCCAGCTATCCGCTGGCCACGGCGGCTACCCACAATGTCTATCTGGAGCTGTATCTGGAAGTGGGCTTCTGGTGCTGGTGGATATGGATACTCTTTGAGCTGGCATTCCGCATCCACCGGGTGGAGGAGCGGTACACCGAGATACCGGCCTATGCGCTGATGGCGATGAACCTTTATGTCTTCTTCACTTACCTGACCGATAATACTTCCTTCTATTATCCCATCAACGTCCTGTACCGGATGGCTATTATGGTGTGGTGCCTGGAAATTTCGGAAAACAGTGAGCTCGTCGATCCCGAGAGAGAACCACTGGCCGTGGTGAAGGAAAGCCGCCAGAAGAAGCGGAACAAAAAGGGAAAAGAAGAAAATGTGGAGGAAGATTTCCACATCTGTGTATAAAAGTGAGGAGCGGACGAGATGAAGGTCTTGATGATAAACAAATTCCTCTACCCCAACGGCGGCTCTGAGACCTATATGTTCGAGCTGGGAAAGCAGCTGAAAAAGATGGGCCATGAGGTGCAGTATTTCGGGATGGAGCACGAGGGACGCTGTGTGGGCAACCGGGTGGATGCCTACACCGGCAGCATGGATTTCCACGGCGGCAGCAAGCTGACGAAGCTTACATACCCGCTCAAGACCATTTATTCTTCCGAGGCCCGGCAGAAACTGCGGCTGGTGCTGGACGATTTTCGACCGGATGTTATTCATCTCAACAATTTCAACTATCAGTTGACGCCCAGCATCATCCTCGAGGCGGACAAATGGCGGAAGGAGAGCGGACACGCCTGCCGCATCCTCTACACCGCCCACGCCTTCCCGCTGGTCTGCCCGAATCATATGTGCTGCCGGGTGGATGGTCAGGTCTGCGAAGACTGCCTCGGCGGGAAGCTCACGTCCTGCATCCGGAATAAGTGCATCCACGGCTCTACGGCCAAGAGCGCCATCGGCTTTGCGGAGGCTGCGTTCTGGCGGTGGAAAAAGGTCTACAAAAAGCTGGACGCCATTGTCTGCTGCTCGGAGTTCATGAAGAAAAAGCTGGACTCTGATCCCATCCTGCGGGAGAAAACGGTGGCGATGCACAACTTTATTTCCACAAAGAAAGCCCCGGCTGTGGAAAAACAGAACTATGTGCTCTACTTCGGCCGCTTTGCGAAGGAAAAGGGCATCGAGACTTTCCTGAAAGCCTGCAAGGCCTTGCCGGACATCCCCTTTGTGGCGGCAGGCAGCGGCCCGCTGGAAGGGGAGCTGGCCGGCATCCAGAACCTGAAAAATGTGGGGTTCCAGTCGGGCAAGGCCCTCGAAAAACTCATTGTGGAGGCGCGGTTCAGCGTCTACCCGTCGGAGTGGTATGAGAACTGCCCCTTTTCAGTGATGGAGTCGCTGATGTACGGCACGCCGGTGCTGGGCGCAGACATCGGCGGCATCCCGGAGCTCATCGACGCGGGCGTGAACGGCGAGCTGTTCGAGAGCGGGAATGTGGACGCGCTGACAGAGAAGATACGCGCCCTCTGGGACGACCGCACCCGGCTGGACGCTTATACCAGAGCCTGCGGGACGACCCGCTTTGACACTGTGGAAGAATATGCGGAAAAACTGATGCCCCTGTACCAGGGATAAAAACGGAGGAGAAGGATTCATGGCAACCAAGAAACTGAACGGAACCGTTATCGTCACCTACCGCTGCAACGCGCGCTGCACCATGTGCAACCGCTATAAGGCACCCTCGAAGCCCGAGGAAGAGATCAGCCTCGAGACCATCCGCAAGCTGCCGCCCATGTATTTTACCAACATCACCGGCGGCGAGCCCTTTATCCGCACGGATCTGAAGGACATCGTGCGGGAGCTGCGGAAGAAGTCGGACCGCATCGTCATCTCCACCAACGGCTTCTTCACCGACCGTATCCTCGACCTGTGCAAAGAGTTCCCCGACATCGGCATCCGCATCTCCATCGAGGGCCTCGAGCAGACCAACAACGAGATACGCGGCCTCGCCGACGGCTACAACCGCGGCTACACCACCCTGAAAAAACTCCGGGAGATGGGCATGAAGGATGTGGGCTTCGGCATGACCGTGCAGGACAAGAACGCCCCCGACCTCGTCCCCCTCTACCGCCTGTCGGATGAGATGGGGATGGAATTCGCCACCGCCACCCTGCACAACAGCTTCTACTTCGTGGAGGCCAAGAACATCATCTACGACCGCCCCATGGTGGCGAAGAACTTCGAGGCCCTCATCAACGAGCTGCTGCGGAGCAATTCGCCCAAAAAGTGGTTCCGCGCCTACTTCAACCACGGCCTCATCAATTACCTCTACGGCCAGAAGCGTCTGCTGCCCTGTGATATGAGCTTCGATACCTTCTTCATCGACCCCTACGGCGACGTCATGCCCTGCAATGGCACCAAGGATAAGGAAGTTATGGGCAACCTGAACACCCAGAGCTGGGACGAGCTGTGGAGCAGCCCTGAGGCAGAGGCCGTCCGCGCCAAGGTGCGCCACTGCGACCGCGACTGCTGGATGATCGGTTCCGTCTCGCCGGCCATGCACAAATATATCTGGAAGCCGGGCTTCTGGGTACTGACCCATAAGTTCAAGGCGCTGTTCACCAAGACTCCTTACAGGATGTATGAGCTGAAAGTCTGCCGCGACTACCGGGACGGCAAGGTGTCGAAGGAAGAGCTGGACCGCTGCTCCACCTGCGACCTCAACTGCGTGGTCAATAACGGCCTGAGCGCCGCGTCGCAGGAGCAGCTGCGCCATAAGTCCGGCGAGGAGATCGTGGACGCCGATATTGCCAGCCAGCTCAGACAGTGAGGATGCCGCTATGAAAATACTCATCGTTCGCCCCTGGCCCAGCGTGCTGGACGTGACCAAGAACACCTACAATATTCAGGAAGTGGGACTTGCAAAGGCGCTGGTGAAGCGCGGCCATCCCACCGACATCCTGTTCTGGACGGACGGCGACGAGATGACCGTAAAGGTCGAGGTGGAGGGTGCAAAGCCCATCAATGTCTTCTACCGCCACGGGAAAGTCCTGCTCAAAAACGTCTGGTTCGGAGGGCAGGAGAAGCTCTTTGCCCAGTATGATGTGCTGCAGACCGCCGAGTATAACCAGATGTTCTCGTGGCATCTGGCGGGGAAATACCCCGAAAAGACGGTGGTCTACCACGGCCCCTACTACTCGCCCTTCAACAAGAACTATAACCGGATGTGCAGAGTGTTCGACGCCCTCTTCGTGGGGCGCTACCGCCGCTGTGGCACCCGTTTTCTGACCAAGAGCGAGCTGGCCCGGAAATTTCTGCTGGAAAAGCGTCTCTCGCCGGAGCAGGTGACGACGGTGGGCGTCGGCATCGACGCGGAACTCCTGCGTGACCGCCGGGCAGACGGAACTCGAGCAGAAGATGCGGGCGCAGAAAACGGGCCTGAAGCTGCTTTATATCGGCCGCATCGAGCCCCGGCGGGACCCCTTCTTCCTGCTGGATGTGCTGGCCGAAGTGCGGAAAAGCGACCCGGACGCCTGCCTTTACATCATCGGCGACGGCGACGCGGAGTATGTGGACAGCGTGAAAGCGGCCATCGGGGAAAAGGGGCTGGAAAGCTGCGTCTTCTGGCAGAAAAAAGCCCCCCAGTATCAGATGAAGGGGGTCTACCAGCAGGCGGATCTCTTCCTGCTGCCGACGGAGTACGAAATTTTCGGCATGGTGCTGCTGGAGGCGATGTTCTTCCGCCGGGTGGTGCTGACCACCCCCAACGGCGGTGCGGATATGCTGCTGCGCAGCGGTGAGAACGGCCTTGTGCTGGAAAAATCTGACCCGGCCCGCTGGGCGAAAACCCTGCTGGACACTGCCGCCGACCCGGAAAAGAAGGCCCGGATGGAGCAGGCAGCCTATGAGACGGTCATCCATGAGAACACATGGGATGCCCTCACCGACCGCTTCCTTGCAGTTTATGAAAAGAGATAAGGAGTCCGTTATGCCCGACGTTTCGGTCATCGTTCCGGTTTATAACATCAAAACGCTGCTGCCCCGCTGTGTGGCATCCCTACAGGCCCAGACCTGGCAGGACTTCGAGGTCTGGCTGGTGGACGACGGCAGCACCGACGGCTCCGGAGAACTCTGCGACGAATATGCGGTAAAGGACGCCCGCATCCATGCGCTGCACAAAGAAAACGGCGGCCAAGGGTCGGCCCGGGACCTTGGCCTCGACCACGCAAGGGGTGAGTACATCTGCTATGTGGACTCGGACGACGAAGTACTGCCGGACCTTTTGGAAAACGCCCTCCGCACCGCCCGGGAGGCCGACGCCGACGTGGTGGTCTATGGCTACTACAAGCAGTTTCTCGATAAGGACGGCAGCGCCCTGCGGCGCAGCGGGCCGAATCTGCCTGCGCTGAGCGGGGTGTATACCTACGAGGAATTCTGGCAGGATTTCCGGAAGGCCAAATATGAGTCGGTACCCTGGGTGCGGTTCTGCCGCCGGGACTACCTGCAAAAATATGATTTACGCTTTACCACGCTGCGTGTGGGCGAAGACGCCCACTTTTTTACCCAGCTGTTGGACGCGCCCTTCCGGCGCATCGTCTATCTCCGCAGCGCCTATTACATCTATAATATCCGCTCGTCCTCCACCATGACCAGCTTCCAGAAGGCCTACTTCAGCGACGAAGCCGCGGCCCGGCGGGCGGAGTTCGACGAGGTGGTGCGCCGCCATGCCCCGACGCCTGGGGAGTATGACGACCTTATCGGGCGGGAGGCACTGTGTGTCGTGCTGGAATCAGCACGCAAGCTCTCCTTCGTCCGGGACACGATGCCGAACGCTGAGCGCATCCAGTGGCTGAGAAAGGCCTGCGAACGACCCCGGGCGGCGAAGTGGCTGGCGGAGAGCCGCCGGGAGATGGCAGATTCAAGCTGGCAGTGGGTGGGCCTGTGCATCCTGAAACGGAAGCAATACCGGCTGGCACTGGCCTATTTCGATTTTATCCAGACTCTGCGCGGCGGGCGTGACCGCCGGATGCAGAAAAATTCGCGCTAAAGAGAAAAGCGCCTGCTGCGAATGCAGCAGGCGCTTTTTTGAATGCCATTATTTTTTCTCGTAGAGCGTGAGCGTTTCCTCCACGATGCGCTCCCACGGGAAGCGGGAGCAGACGTACTCGGCGGCGAGCCACTTGAACATCCGGACGGTGTTTGGGTGGCTGAGGGCGTAGGTGAGCTTCTGGGCGAGGTCGTCCACATCGCCCTTGCGGAAGACGATGCCGTTGTCGTGGATGACGTTGGCACACTCCTCGATGTCGGAGGTGATGACACAGTTGCCATAGCTCATGGCTTCCAGCAGGCAGAGGGGCATTCCCTCAAGGTCGCTGGGCAGGACGAAGAGGAAGGCGTTGCTGTAGAGCTCTTCCCGCAGCTGACCGTCTACGAAGCCGGTGAAGATGACCCGTTCGTCGCCGCCGGCCTGCTCCTTCAGCTCGTCCATGTACCAGTGGGTGTCGGAGGAGCCGCCCGCGATGACCAGCTTTTTGTCAGTGTCAAGCTTTTTGAAGGCGTCCACCAGATAGTGACAGCCCTTTTCCGGCACCATCCGGCCCAGATAGAGGATGTAGGAGTCCTTTTCGAGGCCGTACTTTTCCCGGATGATGTCGGCGGGGACAGGGGCCGCAGGGTTGACACCGTTGGGGATATAGTGGGTGGTGCGGCCATAGGTGTCCAGAAAGTATTTCTGGGTGCTGTGGTTGAGCACGATGATCTCATGGGCGCACCGCGCACCAGTCTTTTCACCCATGCGGATGTACCAGGGGCCGAAAGCCGCCGCAAGGCAGCCGAAGAAGCTGGATGTCACAGCTGCGAGGCCCTTGCGGTCGATGGTGGGCAGATGCTTGAGGCGGATGCCCCGGTACTCGTCCAGATGCTCAGCGTCATATTCTCTGCCGCTGACGTGATGGCCGGAGCGGTTGTAGCAGGTGACGGTGTGGCCGTGTATGACCATCCGCGCCGCCAGTTCTTCCACCACGACCTCAATGCCGCCTTCCCGTGAGGGAACACGCTTATGCCCTACCATCGCGATCCGCATCGTTGCATCCATTCCTTCTCGTTTTATTTCTGGGTGCGAAAAGTTCCTCTGTTCGCCACCAAATGACATAAAATGACAACATGATTAGTATAGCCTCATTGTACACAATGTCGGAAGAAAGGTCAAGATTTAAACTAAGATTCTTAGCCGCCCGCCAGATAGGAAAAAAACTCCCCTCCGGGCGGGAGGGGAGCGGAAAAATCAATATCAATCGTCGTCGCTGTCGAGCTTGAGCA
>OGJN01001011.1_pt1 | contig 13149 bp, 7 predicted proteins | sample 1572221 | NCBI WGS metagenome assembly OGJN01 (sample SAMEA2582148, study PRJEB24529) | metagenome | biome: Human gut stool | place: China | collected 2011 | reverse complement strand
TTTTTTGCCATAACAATATAGAATTTATCAACTAAACAGTACAAGAATCCAATAAAAGCAGATTCTTGTACTGTTTATCATAATTTGTTTTTATTTCCACTTCTGCGATTCCCAAGATATAACCCCTTTAACAGTAGGAAACCCGTCCGCATTCTTTCCGGTTGCATCTTTTAAATTTTCGGTCTTATCATTTAATTTCCAATAACCTACCAAACCTTCCGAATCAGGATTTACAGCATACTTATTATTTTTAATTTCCGTATCAGACAACGCACGCTTCCACAAACGAAGCTCACTCAAACGGAAGGTATGATAAATGCCAGTCCAGCCGAAGTAAAAGTCATCCAACGCAATGGTAGCTCCATCGTAAGGAATTGAATTGTCTTCTACACCGTTAATATACAAGTGGAATTTAGAACCATCGCACACACCTGCAATATGGTACCACTCATCCGATTTAAAGTGAGTCTTACTGTTACACGGATTCCCCTGTACCTTCACCTGATACTGGTCTGCATCAATCATTACATCGCCAAAACGACTGAAAATCTCATATGCAGCACCTGTTGAGGTTTTTGTCCACATACCGAACATCATTTGATTACTTACCCAATAAGAGCCGGGATTTGTTTTTAACAGAAATTCAAAAGACCATGCATTGGTCATCGGCGGATTATCCACCGGGAAAGTCAAATGAGTCTGTTGTCCAGGTACTACAACTACATCTGTCAAGATTGGTGAAGATACCAAATAAACAAAAGATCTGGAAGCACTCAACGCTTCTACTCCACTAGAAGTAATTGTAACAGGAACTGCATATTTCTTACCTGAAGTCAGCATTTCGTTACTCAAAGGCTTCAACTCCAATACAAATGGAGAAGCACTTACCTGAGAAACCTCAATAGTTGTTTCTTTTTTATCAAAAGAATAATATTCTGCCGGAAGCATTTCATACGACTGAGTATAACGTGCATTATATGCATCCAATGCACTGGGATCGACTGTCAACGATACGTTTACTGCTTCTTCTACCGGAAGTGCAGCGCGTACAGTTACAGGCACTGTCACTGCAACATCATCCAGCATCACAGTTGCAGCTTTTTCTTTTTCAGCTTCTGCAATATAAACAGAGTTATCCAAAGGATCCATTTCGGCTGTACAGCTTCCCAACAAGAAAGAAGCAAACAACACAGCAAATACATCTTTATTTATAATATTGAATTTCATAATCAATTAATTTATTTAGTAAATACTAATTTCTCCAACACCTGTACTTTTTCTCATCCAATCGTGTGTATAGGTCCAGCTAAAACGAACATAACGAGTTTCTTGAGGAGAATATAATTGAACATAAGTAAAAGCTGGTGGATTATCAAAATTATTCCAAGTATCCCATGTTCCCGGTAAAGTTGGAGAAGTTCCTATATGAATCCAAGTTTTTCCATCTTTACTAAACTCAAAAGCAATAACTGAACCGTTATAATTAGAATCATAGACAGAATTATTAGGGAAAATTCTAAAGCCACTAACCGGAGTTAAAGTTTTAAAATCAACAACAATATTAGCTTTATAAAAATCTCCTCTATTAGCTCCTTTATAAACATAAGCAGTGCGCAAATCAGAATCGAAAGCTAAATCTGCTGTATACGAAGCATCATGAGCATTTGAAGAAATATTCCATCCAGTACTTGACATTGGTTCCCCTTCGATAGTTTTGACATCCCAGTCAATATATGCAAGATTAACTTTTACAGTAACAAAGACAGTACTTCTTGCTTTACTTAAAGTTAATCCTTTATCCTCACTTTTAATAGACTTAACAGTTAATGGCAAAACATAAGTTTGAGCCCCTGAAAGTATAGACATATCTGGAATATTCACCTTTACATGTGCTTTACTACTACCTGATGGAATAACTAATTCTGAAGTAGACAATGTATATGCATCGTCTGGAAGTAATATAGCTCGCTGATTCATCGAAGTATTATATGCTTCAACAGCATTTTCATCTACTCCAAGAATAATATGAGCATCTTCAATCAAATTACGAGAAACACAAATCTCCACATCATGCTCAAAAGTATTAGCACCTGTAATCTCTATCGGATTCTTAGCCAGTCCATTTGTTTCATAAGAGGCATACATTGAATTTCCTTTTACATTACGCAAATAGATACTCAAATTTTCCGAACAAACCTCTTCTTTTTGACAGGAAGACAATAAAGACAAAGCAAAGAAAAAAACACCTATATTTCTTAATAATCTTGTTTTCATAATACTCTTTTAATATGCAGCTGGGTTCATAATTTGAATTGCTTTTCTCATTTGAGGATAAGTACCACTCATGCCCGGAACGGTAAATTCGTATTCCATATGATAAGTACCACATCCACCTTTAGGCAAGGTTACACCATTATATGTTGGAATCCATGCTGCTTGGCTATATAATTGCCCTCCACCACTTTGGGAATATCTTTCAAAATTCTCAGTAACAATAAACCTACGAGCAAAGTCTTCTGGTGTAGTATGTTCTGCAAACTTCTCTATACATCTTGCCAAATAATCGTTACACATATTACCAGGGGCACTATATGCCTGATAAACAAATTTATCAATCATAGGAATACAACGAGGAGGTATATACAGAATCTCACCATCTACAATCAATTCCTTGCCAGCTGCAGTAAGGAATTCATGACAGCATTCCAAAAAATATGCAATACGTGAATTATCACTACAATCACCTGTATTGATAGTCCCTATCTGTCCAGAACCATAAGGTTCCCAGTCACAATCAAAACCATCCAAACCGATAGAAACAATAGAGTCACAAAGAACTTCTGCATAACGGCGAATAGCTTTGTTGATAGATTCTTCAGAACCATCAGCAAATCCCCAATATTCTGCACATTTCGGACCACGGTCATTGTATTCTTCAGGAGTAATATAATCACCAATCCACAATACAATTGCAGAACCATATACTTTGATACCTTTAACTTCCTGTGCATATTTCAAGTCGCGGCGCATCTCCGGAGTAATTGGGGTAATATTCCCCCAGTTTCCCCAAATAGAAACCATATCCATACTGTCTGGTACACCAGCCAAAGAATATTTCAGGCTTGCTCCAGAACCAATCCATCCTGAATACCAGCCAAAAGCTTGCGGGTGCTCAGAAGCTTTATAAGCTTTCAAGTTTTCATAATAAGACTCGGGCATACCGGGTACATCCAACGGTTTATTTTCTAATTCAGTCCATTTTGAGCAAGAAACCAAACCTACTACAAAGCTCAAAATAGCTATAATCAATATATTCTTTTTCATAAAGTAAAATTTAAAGTATTAATTATTTTTCTTATCCCACCAGAGTTTTGTAGCATAGTTATCTGCTCCCCCCAGTTTCTGTACAGCATCATTATAGAACACTGTATTATTTAAAGCTTCTGAAGGCGGAAATGGTACACGGCTAGCCAAGTCTTCTGATAATGAAGCATCTCCGCTATTGTTTACTTTTACACTTAAGAAAGCCGGATAGCCAGTTCTTCTCTGTTCAGCCCATGCTTCTGTACCTAAAGGCCACATGGCAATCCACTTCTGAGTGATAATGCGTTCTAACTTCTCTTCTTCACTTGCCTCTTCATTCCATTTAATAGTAATTGTACTATTAATTGCTTCGCTATTTGAAGAGTTCAATGGGTCTACATAAGTAGCTGGAACTTTTGTATCATCGTTCATGTAAGCTACCTCCTGACCAGCCAAACCATACTGAGCGAAAGAAGTGGCAATACCTGTTTCATAAGCTGTTTTGGCATCCATTTTCATGTTCCATCCACGCATAGCACCTTCGGCGCGCAAGAAATAACATTCTGCCGCATTCATCCACATCAAGGGTTCTGAAGAACTTACCTTCGGCGCGGAGCAATCCAAATAAGATCCGCTTGTCAGAGCCAATGAAATACCTGTGCGCACTCCATAAAAACCATTTTCTGCAAGTTTCGTGGTTTCCTGGAAATATTTATCACGACGAGGATCTTCGTATCCATTCATGTATGCTACTATTTCTGCACAAACGCGAGTATCACCATATGCATTCCACATTACTTCGATCGGATTCTTAGAGTAAGAAATGAATGCGTTATCGTTGTTATCGCTCATTACACCAATCACGTGGTTAACAGCTTCTTCTGCATATTTTTTAGCATCTGCAGGAGCTGCATATGACATACGAACCGCCATACGCAATTTCAATGAGTTAGCAAACTTCACCCATTTTTCATAATCTCCTCCATACACCATGTCGAATTCTGCCATAGGACGTGCTTCGGGATTAGACAATACATAAGGAGTCAATACATCGATTGCATCTGTCAACTCTTTAATCATGCCATAATATACTTCTTCCTGACTATCATATTCTGCGGCAATAGAACTTCCTGAAACCTTGGAATAAGGAATCGGACCATAAATATCAGTCATACGATGAATAGCTGCAACTTTTAAAATCTGAGCCCATGCATATGAAGTACCTTCACCGCCTGTATTGTCTTTAATGGTTTTGAATGCACCATAAATACGAGGAAATACTACTGAATAAGGATAATAAATCCAAGATTCATTGGCATTGAAGAAAGCAAACATTGTTGTCCATTTCGGCTGAGGGTGAGTAAGATAACGTCCATATCCTCCACCAAGCAGATTTTCACACATCTGATAGTCGTTTTCCTGGGCAGGAATTACATTGACCTGCATCTGAGGGAAAAAGGCTCCTAATTTAAAATTATCTCCTTCCATCTCTTCATCAGATGGCTGATAAGGATGCTTGTTGATCTCTTCAAAATTGTCAGTACAAGAAGCCATTCCACATACCAACATTACACTTAATACGACCTTGGCTATATTTTTAACTTTATTTCTTTTCATATCGATGTTCTTTAAGATTTTAGAATTGGAATTTTAAACTAAAACCAATATTGCGCAAGCTTGGCTGCATAAAATAATCGATTCCCTGATAATAGGTACCTGTAGAAGCGGTCAGTTCAGGATCGAACGGTGCCTTGTTGTAAATCATCCACAAGTTACGGCCTACTACAGAAACATTGATACCTACTACATCGTTGAACCATTTTCTTGGGAAGTTGTATCCGAATGAAAGTTCTTGCAGACGAACGTTGGTAGCACTGTAGATATAGTGAGACAAAACTTCACCACGACCTACGGTAGTATACCATTCTTCAGCTGGAACCTTACCGAAGTTTACATCTACTCCACCATTATCGCGGGCAATTGCAGTCTGTTCTGTTACACCAAAACCATCAAGAATAGCCTGAGTGCTTGATACAACAACACCACCCAAACGAGCAGAAACCATTACACCCAAATTGAAGTTCTTCCAAGAGAAGTTGTTACGGAAACCTAAGTTACATTTCGGGAATACAGAACCTGCGAACTTCACAACATCGTTTTCTACTGCCAGTTTTCCAGTTTCAGGATCTACCCAATAATTGCCTTCCTGATCTCGTTTCAAAGCAGAAGTAGTGTACAAGTCTCCCATAGAACCGCCTTCCTGAAGGATGTATTTTACAGAGTTTACACCGTCTTTATACAATTGAGGAATCTGAGTTATTTCTCCTGTTACAGGATCAACGAAATCGTCTACCAGACTGATGATTTTGTTTTCATTAGAACTTACAGTCAGGATAGATTCCCAGTTGAAGTCTCCCCATGTGTTGTTTGCCCCCAACGCAATTTCAAAACCTCTGTTCTGTACATTACCAGACTGAATGTACATTGAAGAGTATCCTGAGGCTGCGGAAATAGGAACATTAAACAACTGATTGTAAGTATTAGACTGATAGTATGTAGCATCAATATAGAAACGATTTTCCCAGAATTTCAAGTTCAAACCAATTTCCCATGATTTGGTTCTTTCCGGATAAAGTTTTCCGATAGGATAATGAGTTACAGTTTCCCATGTTTCAGTCTTAGGATTGTAAGCATAAGTAGGCTGTGACAAATAACGTGGAATTGCAGCACCTACTGAAGAGTACGAACCTCTGACTTTTACATAAGAGAAGGGTTCTGGCAACTCGAATGTAGCTGAAGGAATCCAAGAAAGACCTACCGACGGATAGAAGAATGACAACTGAGGGGTTTTGGCCAAAGCAGAAGCCCAGTCATTACGACCAGACAGAGTCAAATAAACCTGACTCTTCCATCCCAATTCCAAATTGGCAAATACAGACTGAGTTTGTTCATGCCATCCATCCTGCAAAGGCATTGCATCACGACCGTTCTTGTCTACATTGTACAATGAGAAGAAGTTAGGAAGGTCGCGCAAAGGCCCCTGGAAACCATTCATATCATAAGAAGCATCTGAATAACTGGTACCAATATTGGCACTCAGACTATAATCTTCGAAAAGAGTCTTATTGATATTTACCAATACATCGGCATAAACCTGCTTTTCTTCTTCTTTTTGCTGACCATAGAAACCTTTAGGACCTGCAAAAATTTGAGATGTACCAGCATACAATTTCTTCGTATAATCGCCTACAGAGTTGTCCACACGTACACGCCCCACTATATTCAACCAATCAGTAACATCCATTTTAAGACTGGCGTTCAGCATATAACGTGTCTTCTTTGTACCTATGATATTTTTCTCTGCAATCCAATAAGGATTCTGCATATCATATCCATTACTTCCCCAAGGCCAATACTGAGTATTTATCTTGCGTCCCTCATCATAACGTTCATATGCACGTACTGCATCAAAATCTTCACCACGTGGAAAAGTGTAAAGTGAAAGTAGAGGATTATAATATTTACCTTGAGCCATCATATTTTGGTCTTTTTGCAAAATATAAGAAGCGCCAAAATCAAAAGTCATTCTGTCATTCCAAAATGATGTAGTATTACGTACTGTAAAATTATAACGTGAATATTTATTGTTCGGAATGATACCTGCCGCATTAGTCGTAGCAACAGAGGCATATGTCTGATTTTTTTCACTTCCCACAGACATTGAAATTGCATTCTGAACGGTATAGCCAGTATTAAAAAAATCAGCAGGATTAAAATTAGAAGGTGTAGCAAGTTTAGCTCCCCAACTATCATAACTACCTGGATTGTTTCCATATGTATTTTGAAATTTAGGTAGTATAAATGGTGACATAAAATTGGTATTGTTACTTACCATAATCTTAGGCTTTCCGGCACTTCCCTTTTTAGTAGTAATAATAATTGCACCATTGGCCGCATTCGAACCATACAAAGCAGCTGCTGCCGGACCTGTCAATACTGTCATACTTTCAATATCTTCAGGGTTAAGGTCAGAAATACCTTCACCACGAGGCTGTGTGGCATACAAACCTTCAGCTACCCCATTGTTAGTATTTATAATAGGTACCCCATCAATAACATACAATGCATTGTTATTTGAATTAATTGATTTTGTACCACGCATCACCACTCTAGTTGCACCACCGATACCAGAAGCTGAAGAATTAATATTAACACCTGCAATCTTACCTGATAATGCATTCACAAAGTTAGCATCTTTTATAGTTGTTAATTCCTCCGATTTAACTTCCTGAACATTATAGCTCAATGCTTTTTCTGCTCTTTTAATACCCAATGCCGTAACAACAACCGCATCAAGCACCTGAGTATCATCTTGCAATTCTACAACAAGATTATTCTGCCCTTCAACAGTGATAATTTGTGTGCGATAACCGATGCAAGAAATGTGCAAACGATTTCCGGATTTTACCTCTAAAGAAAAACCGCCAGAAAGATCCGTAGCCGTACCAGTAGTGGTACCTTCAATTAAAATAGTAGCTCCAATAACAGGTTGCTGAAAAGCATCTTGAACTACCCCTTTTATTACATACGAATTTACCACTTGTTGCATAACCACATCTTCCTTTTCCTTACTTTGAAAAGGTTTCACAATTGGCGATGCATTCAAAACCATTGTAGAAGAAGCAAGAATACCTACTATACTTCCCCCAATCAAACATTTTGTCTTATCCACCATATTAGATTATATAAGTTAATTGTTAAGAAATCAAATGTTCAACATTAGATAGTTTGTTTGAACATGCAAATATATAAATAATTTATATAAATAAAAAAATAAGAACATTTTTATTTATATTTCTATCTCCACCAACAGGATTTTCAAAAAAAATACTGGATGTATGGCATTTTACCTTCACCCAGTATCTTCCGTTATTTTATATTACCTATCAGAAAACTATCTATATAAATTCCTTACAGACGTTATTTCAATTTCAGTAGATGGCACAAACTGCTTACTTGACATATATCGTTTCAAACTATACAACAGTTGTTTAGCCGCTATACGATGTTCCATATCATCCCAAAAATCAATACTCGTTATCAATAGCTTACCCTTACCGACCTTAAACTCAGCAATAAGACCTAATGAACGATTAGAAAACCAATCATCAACCACTCGAAGCAAGGGAGCAGCTCCCCTACATAATTTATCCATCTCAATTACACTTGAATGTGTCATCGCATCCCACCACTGAAAATCACTATGATATGCAGTAGGAAAACTATTAAAAATAGGATGTAAAGGATTGCACAAAATCCCCAAAGTGTGGGGGGCTTGCCCTTCAGTCCAAGCGGTATTCCAAAAAATCGTAGAGAAACCAACTTGAATATCGCCTCCCATTTCAGGAAGCAATCTACCCTTAGGTATAGAAAGAAGAACATTCCCTCCATTGTTCAAACATTTAACAGACTCATCTGATAATTCTTTAACCATCATAAACTCTTTAGTAAAAGTTACTGGAGATAAAACGGATGGGTATATCCAAATATTCCAATCATTAACAAAATCATTCACATATATTTCCAGCTTAAGTTGAGAAGGTACTTTAACGTTTGATAAAGGAGTTGAAATCTGTCCCAATAAAGTATTTTTTCCTGTTGATATAACATCTACATTCCAATGTCCCTCTGCTACAATTTTTTTATCATTAGTCAATAAACGCCAACCCGTATTTGCCTTTTTTAAATCCTTTCTACCAAAATGAGCCACCTCTGCCATAACAGATAAAAGTTCATTATTTTTATAAACCATACGCGGCATACGAACTAAAGGAACTGTAGTATTACAGAAGTGTTTATATTCACCAGAAGAAACATATCCTTTTTCATCTCCAAAAACATCCAGCACCCCTACCAAAGCTGTACCTTGACCTGGAAAATCATATAAACCCAGCAATTGGAAACCTGCATAATCTCTTGTTCTAAGTGCTGCCTCAATATCAGCTTTATAGCATAAAGTCTGTAGTTTCCCTGAAGCCAAAAGAAAACTATCAGCCAAATGAAATAAACCATTTTCTTCAAGTTCTTTTTTGAATATTTCAAAATTACGCGGTTTCATTACGCCTGTATATTTTCCCATTTCCTTAAAATTAGGATATACACACCACTGCCCCATTTCATGACAAATTATGGGTTGATCATAGCTATCAATATATTTATGCCAATCATAAGATGTACTTGGAGGTTGCGAATTGATAATACTAGTCAACCCTTGTCCCCAACCTTGAATACGTGGAGTCGGATCATTAAGAAAATCATTTATCGGTAAATTTGGCCATCCTCCAGCTGTACTATACAATCGACGTGAATCTTTTGCCTTCCAATCACTCACAAATTTTTCAAGAAAAGAATGACTATTTTTACCAGCCGGTTCATTACCATAGAGTAACATACAGAAAGACGGATGATTACCATATTCACGTATCATACGTTCAGATTCTTCTAACACGAACCGATCAACAGGCTTTCCATCCCCTATCGTAACACTGTGATTTGCCCAAGAACTACATTCAACCTGCAAATAAATTCCCATTTCATCAGCTACATCAAAAGCTATCTCCGGAGGGCACCATGTATGAAAACGTACATGATTAAAACCATATTCTTTACAATTCGTATACAATTTAACCCACGACTTTCTATCCATAGGAGGATATCCTGTCAGAGGATATGCAGCACAATCTAAAGCTCCACGAAAAAAAGCATTCCGTCCATTTATTTGAATGTGCTTGCCAACCACCTCTATCTTTCTAAATCCAAATTTTTCTGTATAAGAATTGACCTCTTTACCCTCAGTATCACGCAAAGAAATAGTAAGATCATAGAGTTCTGGAGTAAATTCATCCCACAAACGTAATTCTTCATCCAATTTTACTGTTGTTTCAACTATATTCATTCCTGAAATAAGTTCTACCGGAATAATTTTCTCAGTTTTTCCAACCTGTAACAAAAGAACTCCCGATTTTACTATTGGCATAGAATTTAAAATATCCAGAACCAAGTAAACACTTTTATCATGTACATTAGGGAAAATATCTACATGATCAACCCTACACTTTGAAAGAGCATCCAATTGCATTTTCCCAATTACACCATTCCAATTCCCCTGCGTATGATCACTTATGCTATGTGAATTAATTCCTGGATCTACGGTCTTCAAGCTATTATCAACCTTAAGCAGAAGTTCATGTTTACCTTCACTTAAGAATTTAGTTAAGTCATAACGGTGAGGAACTCCCAAAGAATGCTGACTACCAACTTTCTTTCCATCAACCCACAATTCAGTATCCCAATGACAACGCTCCAAAGTGAGCACAATATCCTTTCCATGCCAGCCAACAGGTATATCAACATTCTTCCTATACCAAGCCTCTCCTTTATAATATTTTACCGGCTGTAACCAAAACGGAACTTTAAAATTATCAGCTTCACGATAAGCAGCATATTTATCCAAATAAAAAAAAGAAGAATCAATTATAGTCCCTGTCCATGGAGTCGTTAATGATATATCATCACCTAAATTATTACTAGCCATAGAACCAGGTAAATTTATAGTTTTTTCCCAACGAATTGTATCCAGGGAAAAATCCCATGTACCACTTAAATCTATTTTCTCAGATATACAAGTACATGAATATCCAAACAAACATAACAATAGCCAAAACTTTTTCATCTTTCTCTACTTTATGTAATTAATCATTTTCCTTTCCTATATAAAATATAAATACTCAGTGAACGAGATTTCACAGACAAAGGTAAAGTGTGTAAACTTCCAACTTTTATTGGGTAGCTTTTAGGAACAACAAGCATATTATTATCTCGTCGGTTATCAATAGAATCACAAGTTGTGCCAAATTCAATAACTTCCCCCCTATCACACAATTCTTTACCAATACCACTTTCTGCAATACTCAAGCATTGATCATTCCTTGAAAGATTAACTAATTTTAATATGTAAGCATTCCTATGTGCATCCCAAACAGCACTGGCATATAAACTATCCTGACCTAATCCTCCCACTAAAGGCAAGCCTTCAACCGTAATATCCAAACGTTCTGTTCCCTTATAACACGAAAACAGTTTCTGTACATAAAAACTTGCCGACCGAACAACATCAAGATTATCAAACCAAATAAGATCAGGACGCCACTGCCAAGCCTTATAATGTGCAAATAAAGGAGCATAAGTAGCCATAGATACAATATCAGAATTACGGTCGATACCGGTCATAAATGCAGCTTCCAACAACGCAGCATCAAAACGGTTACGTTCATCCAATCTACAATGACAAGCATACTCCCCTGCAAAAACCTTGGCTCCATTCCGATTATAATTATCATATCTGTCAGCCTGTGATGCAAACCATTCTTCATCTTTATAGAAATGCTCATCTACACAATCAACTTTCAACTCATTCATTTTCTTCCACAGAAAATCAAAATCAGCTCCATCAGGTTTAGGACCAGAACTTCCGATTATTATAATATCAGGATATTTCTCTCGAATGGACTTTACAAATAAAGACAAACGTTCAACATACTCAGGTCCCCATTGCTCATTACCAATTCCTAAATATTTCAATCTAAAAGGAAGTGGATGCCCTAATTCAGCACGTTTCTTTCCCCAATAAGTAAGCGTATCTCCATTAGCAAATTCTATCAAATCCAATGCATCCTGTATATACGACTGCAAAGAATCCAAAGGCGCATGCTGAGAAATATCTTCTGCCATATACTGACAAATTAATCCAGCATTCAACACAGGTAAAGGTTCAGCTTCCAAATCTTCCGAAAGCTGAAAAAATTCATAGAAGCCTATACCATGACTTTGATAATAATCAGGATAATAACGATGCTGAAATGTGAAATGCCAACGATTCTCCATCACAGGACGGTCTTCAACAGGACCTAACGTACGTTTCCATTGATACCGCGTTGTTAAGTCAGTTCCTTCAACAATACAACCGCCAGGAAAACGAAAGACTCCGGGCTTTAATTCAGCCAATGCTTCTACCAAGTCACGACGCATCCCATTTTTACGATGTTTCCAAACATCTTCAGGAAACAAAGAGACATGCTCTAAATCAACGCCTCCTTTTCCTTGATGGAAAATACGAAGAAAAGCATGTTCACAAGTTCGATTAGGAATAAGAGTTACCGAATATTTTTCCCATTCAGAAGAAGAAACTTCACATTGAGCAGAAGCTACAACCTGCCCCCATGTATCAGCATCCGATTCTCCCAGTTCTATCAACAGGTTTTGAGATTCTTCAGAAAGGCTACGTGCCCATACTGAAAAATGATACAAGGAATCCTTTTTCAACCCAATACCGCAAAAGCCTTCATTTTGTAAAGATGTTCTTCTCCATTTATTATTAGCAGGTAATAGACGAACATAATGAGGATTACTCTTAAAAGGTCCATCACTACGCACTGAAACATTCCCCGATATTTTCCATCCCATAAATGGATCATCAAATTCAAAAGATCTATTTTTTATTAATTCTGCATACAAACCACCATCGGCAGCAAAATTAATATCTTCAAAAAAGACACCATAAAGTGTTTCCGGAACAGTAGAATTTCTTTCTATCCTTTGAATAGTCAAACACTTATTATCTGCATAAGTTACTACTCCCAAAGCCCAAAACATACAGAAAGTAAAACACTTAATCACCTTTAATATCAAATTACTTTTCATAATATCAGATTATTACAACATGACATATTATATTAACAAATTAGAGATATGTATACTTTAATCAAATAAAAACTCCAATTTACTATT
>OGJN01000996.1_pt1 | contig 13375 bp, 10 predicted proteins | sample 1572221 | NCBI WGS metagenome assembly OGJN01 (sample SAMEA2582148, study PRJEB24529) | metagenome | biome: Human gut stool | place: China | collected 2011 | reverse complement strand
CTTTCGCCCATTTTTCCCGACCATTGAAAAAACCGCTTCGTTCTATGCCCCATATCGGCCCGTCATGGTTTTCATTGGCAGCTTCCGCATACATCAACAACACATCAGCATAGCGCATATACGTATAATTGATCCCTGTACCTTTATTGGATGTACTGCCCAACGGTGATTCCATAAATAGACGGTTCCATTTGCCACAACCAACATTAAGTTCGGAAAATGGCTTCTGAATAATAGAACTCATTCCTGAATTTTCATAACGGAATATCTCACAAGTAATATCCCTACGTAAATCCTCTCTATCAAAAGACAACATATAGGTAAGAGCCAATCTGGCGCCACCGGATGAATATCCGTGAGGAGCATTGGACGCATTCACGCCCTCTGAGTTCTTTGACGATACAATATATGTTCCCCAAGAATAAGCCAATTCTCCAGAACCACCTACTTTAGCCGGTACATCAAAAATATTATCATCACCAACCGGTACTATCCAACTACATTCATCTACCCAAACCTGACGGAAAGAACGAGTCAAGGAATGTTTACCCTCAGAGATAACCTTTCCGGCATATTCCTCAGCTATTTTATAATATTCTTTCCAATCGTCGCTCCGCTCCATTGTACCCACAGCAGAAGGATTATCATAATCCGGCCTGAGGCTCCAACCACCTCTTTGCAAAGCAATGCGAGCTATCAATGCCTGACAGAATTCTCTTGAAGCAGCCTCTACTCCTCTGTCGGATTCTTCTGCATACAACATCAAAGGTTCTACCTCTATCAAATCATTAATCATATCGGTCAATATTGTATTGCGGTCGGTCGCTCCGATAAACAATTCATCCTTATTTCCGGCAGGTTTTCTTCTGTAAGGCACATCACCCCAGTTTCTGACAAGCTCCAAATAATACATGGCACGCAGGACTTTCGCTTCTCCGTAATAATGCATCAGACGCGACGGTTTAGTTTTGTCAGCAGCGGCAAACAGAGAACTCTGTTCAATACCCTCTATGACATCGTTCGTACGGTTTACCCCGTCATACATACCTGTCCAAATATCACCATACGACTTTATATCGCCTGTACTCGGAACAAATGCACGCTCATTGAGATTGGATGCTGTAGATAATCCACTGAACTCCACATCCGTATTAAACAGCATCTTCTTAAGCAGAACTCCTACCCAACCCTTACCGCTGACCATAGGCACATACATGCCATTGACAGCAGTAGCTATTTCGGATTCACTGCCAAATACATACTCCTTATCAAACGTAGACGGAGAATTTACATCCAGATAGTCTGAACAGGATGCGAACAATAATAAGCTCGCCATTACCGATATATATATTTTTTTCATATCCTATATAATTTAAAAATTCAAATTAACACCGACTGTATAAACACGGCTACGCGGAGTTACATTATTATCAATGCCTGGCGTCAAACCTTTTTGGATATTCACTTCTGGATCATAACCGCTATATCCTGTTATTGTAAACAAGTTGCTTCCGGAAAAATATAAACGCAGGCTCTTAACTCCTAAAGATCTCAACCAATGCTTAGGAAGCGTATAACCAACCGTCAAAGTACTCAAACGAAGGAAAGAACCGTCTTCAACCAAATCGGTCATTGTTATACCCTGAGTTACGGACATCCAAGAATAGGTTTTGGCGTTCTCATTTAATGCCGCTAAGGCAACAGGGTCACTGGAAACATTCACACCGGCATCGTCCACATAACGGAAACGATTGGCAAGGTTCATATCCGTAGATAAGTTGGAATAATTACGACGGACAGCCGAGTGCAGGTAGAGTTTATTCACATTGAGCACATCAAAATCACACATGTAATTGAAGAATGCCGTGAAGTCCAGATTCTTCCAGTTGCCGGAAAGTCCGAAACCGCCGGTCAGTTTAGGATTGGTATCACCGATAACCGTCATATCATCTTCAGTAATCAAGTTCGATTCGGAATCGGACAGTTTCTTGAATTTCATAGCTCCGGGTTTAAAAGCAAAGTTACCGGAACTGAACGATGAATTATCGGGTATACCCGGCTTCAAAGTCCATTTTTTAGTAGTTGCATCGAAATCAAAATCATCTACCTTATAGAACCCGTCGTTGACGAATCCGTAAATCAATCCCATACTTTTGCCTACTTCCATTTTATAGTTATACGTTCCATACCAGTTGGATAATGAAGCTTTGGTTTTCCATTCGGTTTCACCGGTAGCCAACTTGTCTACCTTATTCTTGTTGAACGCAACGTTGAAGTTTGCCGATAGCTGGAAATCCTTTGTCTGAATGATTTTTGCATCCAAAGAGATTTCAACTCCCTTGTTTGAAGTCTGTCCCACATTTGTCATCTGACGGGAATAACCTGATGAATTAGGAATGATGGAAGGAACCAACAAGTCCTTGGTTGTATTCCAATACACATCAACCGTACCGCTCAGACGGTTTCTAAAGAATCCGAAATCCAAACCGATATTACGGGTTATTGTCGTCTCCCACTTCAAGTCTGGATCGTAAAGATAAGTCTGGTCTGCAAACTGATAATAATTATATTCCTCATTACCGAAAGCGGGAGCACTTGTTCCACTGTATACACGATAGATATTATGCCACAAATCATTACCAATACGGTTATTACCAGCCAAACCGTAGCTGGCTCTCAACTTCAAATCAGAGATGAACTTTATAGGCTTCATCCACTTTTCATTGGAAATTCTCCAGGCGATGGAACCTGCCGGAAAATATCCCCACTGCTTACCGGGAGCAAACTTGGTAGACCCGTCGGCACGAACCGTCAGAGTAGCATAATAACGATTTTTGTAATCATACAATGCACGTCCGAAGAAAGAAGCGGTTCTGTCGGGAGCACTTTTATAACTGGTGCTCTGATTGGGAGTCCCCAAAGCAAAATTCTCCAACGCTGCCTCTGCCGTTACAGAAACCGGAAAGAGCTTTGCACTCATAAACGTATTATCGTTCTGCGCATGGTTAATTTCCTGTCCCAGCATTACATTGACATTGTGAGACTTATTAAACGAGTTACGATAGGTCAGCGTATTTGCCAAACGATATGATTCCTTATGGGTTTTGGTACGTTTAGCAGAAGGCATATTATTCATACCGGCAGCAGAAGCCGTACTGGACAATGGACCGTAAAACTGATTGTCATTTGCATGAGTCGTGCTTATTCCATACTCGGAACGAAATTGCAATCCTTTTATCACATCCCACACCAAAGCTGCTTTCAGGCTGAGAGCCTGTTCGTCACGTTTTCTGTAATTCTGTTTATTCTCTTCCACCGGAGTATATTTCTGGTTCAGGGAATTTCCATCTCCATCCAGGTTTTCCTCGTCATCATCAGGGTCGACGGCAACTCCTGCCGACAACCCATTGGTAGGACGAAAACGAAGCGCAGTAACAATATTTGTCCCCGAAGTTCCGGCACCATCGATAGTACGCGTACGATAAGTTGCATTTGTTTCCAGTTTCAGATTCTTGAACAACTGATGATTCAATTTCAGATTAATGTTATTACGTGTCAGTCCCGAACCAATCAACTGTCCCTCGTCTTTATTGCGGGTATAACTCAAATTGAATTTGGTTTTTTCATTACCGCCATTAACGGTTATATTATAATACTGCGAAATAGGATTACCGCCTAGAATTTCATCCTGCCAATCAGTAGTGTTCGTGTATTTGTATAAATCAATATCATCATAGTAACCGAAATTTTTGATAAAACCCTCATCCGAACCTTTACGAATCATCTGATATTCATATTCGGCCATTACAAACTCATAGTTGTTCATTACCGGTATTTTACGCGTCAATGTACGCATCTGCAAATAGCTATTAAACTGTACGGTTGTTTTACCCATTTTAGGGTTTTTGGTAGTCACGATAACAACACCGTTTGCACCTCTTGCACCGTAGATAGCTGTCATTGACGCCTCTTTCAAAACATCAATAGATTCAATATCCGTTGGCGGAATACCGCTTAAATCATCTACCGGAAAACCATCTACCAAAAATAATGGTGAATTATCTTGGGTTATGGAACCACCGCCACGCACGCGAACACTGATTTCAGCATCCAGCGCACCATCGGCAGTAGTAATCTGTACACCGGCCATCTTTCCGGCTAAAGCATCAGCCACAGAAGCCGAAGCAACTTTGGATATAGACTCGGATGAAACAGATGCAATGGACCCCGTTACATCACTACGACGTATGTTACCATAACCCAATACAACAATTTCATCCAATACATTTGCATCCTCACGCATAGTTATATCCAGCTTCTTACCCTGTTGAGCCCTTATTTTACGTGTTTCATAACCAATATAGGATATTTCCAAATTTACGTTATCTGCAACATCCAACGAAAAACCACCGTCAATGCCTGTAACTGTTCCGTTAGTTGTTCCTTGTTCTTTTACAGTTGCACCAATGATCGGCTCCCCTGCATCATCTACAACCTTACCAACGGCTTTAATTCGTTTATTCTTAGTCTTGTCCCCCGATTGTATCTTCTTTACTATTATTCGCTTATTCTGAATTTCATAAGTCAGATTATTTTGTCCCTGGAGAATTTGCTTAACGACATCATCAATTGTCGCTTTGTCCGTAGATATTGAAATTCGCTTATTCGTATTTACATCCGCAGATGAAAACACAAACGAGTAACCAGATTTTTCTTTCAATAGTTCCATTGCCTCTTTTACAGTTATTTCCCTATTTTTCAACGATATACCTTGAGAAAAAGCAGAAATATGAAGACAAAGAGCTACTGAGGCTATTAAAATAGCCTTACTGAAGTTTCCCATAAACTTTTTGAATTTTTAATTAATGAATAGAAATAAGGTTTGGTAATAAATTACCAAGTAAAGCTGACTTCCAGACTATTGTCCGGGAAGCAAAATGCCAACGTCAGCCGGAAAAAGTAAATTTCATACAACTCCTGTTTCTCATGTTTTATTTTTTAAGTTCAACATTAATATAGTATATATACACCGTTTTCGTATTTATAATTCATTTGCTGGGTCGAAGCCATCACATCCAGAATCTTATCAATCGTATTGCCCGAAATACCGAAGCTTCCATAAAAACGCTTGTTACGTAAAGAATCGGCAACTTCCACCTTTACATTATAGCTACGCATCAGCTTCTTGGCTATATCTTCCAGCAGCTCTTCATCAAAGAAAAGTTCGTCGTTAATCCAGACATTGGCTTTGGCAGCTTTCGTACTGCTTTTTACCATTTGTCCGGTCGCCTTATTAAGAACCATTTTCTCGTCCGGAGTCAGATAAAGTTCAGGCATTTCCCTGATACCGTTTCTCAAAGCAACTTTTCCTTCCATCAGATTTACCGTCACCTCTTCATCATCCGGATAGTTCCTGAAATTGAACTTTGTACCCAATACTCTCAAATCCAACTCTTTCGTGTCTACCTCAAAAGGTACTTCTTCGTTCTTCATCACCTCAAAATAGCCTTCTCCTTCCAAGCGCAACCGACGGTCGTCTACTCCAAAGCCTTGCGAATATATAATTTTCGACCCTGCGTTCAGCCATACCAATGTCCCATCCGGTAAATAGAGTTTTGTATGCGCTCCCATAGGCGCCTCTACAACCATATCTGCAAAGCTTTGTTTTACAGCCTGCTTTCCCTGCCAATACGCAGCAAATGGAATCATCAGAATCAGTACAACTGCCGCCACCCGCATAAATGTCTTCCACGAGAAGCGGAACATCTGTTTTTGTTTCTTCTCAGCCCCGACAATACGTTGCTTGAATAAAGAAAATGCCTTGTCTTTATCAAACTGCACAGCAGTATCAGCAACTCCTGAAGAAAACCAAACCTCTAACTTATTCCGTACATATTTCCGATTAGACTCAGACTCCAAACTCCAACGTTTCAGTTCGGCAAAAGATTCTTTATCCATTTTTCCCGAAAGATATCGAGTTATCAATAAATCTATATCAGTATGTTCTTCCAGTTGCATAATTCCGTTGCTTTATATATAAGACAAAAAAATCAAGAATGAGGGTAGTCGAAATTTTATATTTTTTCAGATATCCATAAAAATATAAATAATCAATAAATGCAAATAGTTGTCCAAACGCTTTTGAAGAAGAGATAAAGCATTCTTTATATGATACTTAACCGTATTGATGGAGATTCCCAACTCTAAAGCAATCTCTTCGTACTTTTTTTGTTCAAAACGACTTTTCTTAAATACGGTACGACATTCCACAGGCAGTTCTTCTATACTGCGGGTCAACTCATCTTCCAACTCCCGTTCGAGCAATACACCCAAGGGCTGATTCTCTTCCACAAAAACAGAATCAAGAAAATCCATATTTTCCGGTAACATAAAAGATGAGAAATGCAGTTCCTCACGATGACGCAAGGATTGCAATTCATTCAGACAACGATTACGTACAGCGCGCATCAGATAAGCACGGACAGAATACGTGATTTCTATCTCCCGACGATGCTCCCATAAATAAAATATAGCATCGTCCACCACCTCTTCCGAAAGAGCTGCATCATTCAATATCTGATTGGCAAAGCGACAAAGCAGGACATAATGGCACTCATAGATGTACTTAAATGCCGCCTCATCTCCTTTACGTAAATGCTCAATAATTAATGTGTCTTTCATAGCCGCCTCCATTTATAGGAGAGCAAAAGTAGTCAAACTTAGGTAACTACACAATCATTAAGAAGATTTTTCAGAAGCACGAATATGAATTAGCATATAACATAGAATATTTTCCACAAAGAAAGATGGCATATGAAAATGACTGATTATAATCATTTCATATGCCATCTTATTTTTTAGAACATCTGCCGAATACTCCTGAAAAGGAAAGAAACTTCGTCACAGGTTACTATGAAAAAAGCTTCATCCAGCAAAGTGAAAAATATCCTTATTAATAGGAACGTGCAAATATCACGCGGCAAGCAGACGGCTTGCCCGTAACCATACATTTGCCCGGCTCCTTGTCGCCCGGTACGAAAGAATCGAACGGAATACAGCGGATAGTGGCTTTGGTTTCTTCCTTAATCTTCTCCTCGGTTTCGGTCGTTCCGTCCCAATGAGCTAGAATAAAGCCGCCTTCTTCAATCTTTTCCTTGAACTCGTCGTAGCTATCCACCGTAGTGATACGGCTGTTGCGATAATCCAATGCTTTCTTATAAATATTCGCCTGGATTTCCTCAAGCAGGTCTTTTACGTATTCCTCGATACCGTCGCAAGAGCGGGTTTCTTTCTCCAGCGTATCGCGGCGCATCACTTCCATTGTATTGTTCTCCAAGTCGCGGCCACCCATAACCAAGCGGACAGGTACACCTTTCACCTCGTAATCGGCAAACTTGAAGCCCGGACGTTTGTTGTCGGCATTGTCGTACTTCACGGAGATGCCCATCGCTTTCAGTTTGGCTACGATGCCTGCCACCTTCTCGTCAATCTTAGCAAGCATTTCGGCATTCTTGTAGATAGGTACGATAACCACCTGTATCGGAGCCAAGTGCGGCGGAAGCACCAGACCGTTGTCATCGGAATGTGTCATGATAAGCGCACCCATCAAGCGGGTAGATACTCCCCAAGAAGTGGCCCATACGTATTCCAGTTTGTTTTCCTTGTTTACGAACTGCACGTCGAAAGCTTTGGCGAAGTTCTGTCCCAAGAAGTGTGAAGTACCACTCTGCAAAGCTTTGCCATCCTGCATCATCGCTTCAATGGTATAGGTGTTGAGAGCGCCGGCGAAGCGTTCGTTGGCCGACTTCACACCTTTGACAACGGGCACTGCCATGTATTTCTCGGCAAATTCGCTGTACACGTTCAGCATACGCACTGCTTCCTCTTCGGCTTCTTCGCGAGTGGCGTGAGCCGTGTGGCCTTCCTGCCACAAGAACTCTGCGGTACGCAGGAACAGACGGGTACGCATTTCCCAACGGAATACGTTTGCCCATTGGTTGCACAGGATAGGCAGGTCGCGGTAAGAGTTAATCCAGTTCTTATAGGTATTCCAAATAATAGTTTCCGAAGTAGGGCGGATGATAAGTTCTTCTTCCAGCTTTGCAGCGGGATCCACCACTACACCGCCGCCATTCGGGTCGTTCTTCAAACGATAGTGCGTCACTACGGCACATTCTTTGGCAAAGCCTTCCACGTGTTCCGCTTCGCGACTGAGGAATGATTTCGGAATAAGTAAGGGGAAATAAGCGTTTACGTGTCCTGTTTCCTTGAACATATCGTCCAACTGACGCTGCATCTTCTCCCAGATTGCGTATCCGTAAGGCTTGATTACCATACACCACTGAGAATAATTCTCACTACGTTTGGTAAGGTCTTTCAATTCTACTGCCATTCTATTTCGTTTTTAAAGTTTTCTATTCGGGTTCATTAAACGGAGTGCAAAAGTACAAATTTCTGTGCGAAAAGTGTTTATTGTGTAAACACTATTTTTTGCATACTTTATAAATGAGAACTTTTTTTCCTATTGCGAGTTATCATAATCAGTCGTTTACAAAAACAGGGGTTCACCCGCTATACTGCATGAGCAGGGAGTTGTGAAAGGTGAAGGGGTGGCTTGACATATTCCTATAAAACAAAAATCAGATAGAAATCTTGTGATGACTATCTGATTTTCTGTATGAACGGTAAGCGAGGTTCGAGCTTGTGAGGGTGTCAAAAAAACATTTGATGATTTCTTTTAGGCATGGAATTACACGGATTTTACGGAAAAAGAACAAAGAAAATCTATATTTTCTGTGTAATCCCGTGCCTAAAAAGAAACAAATGGCAAGCGAATTTTAGTTTAGACATATCCTCTTTCTGTGATTTAACTTTAGGATGATGCCAAGAATTAAAAATAACCAACTTCAAATACAGCTTTTCTTATTCTGTATCATTTCTTTAGATAAGAATGCCCGTTCTTGCGATGTCGCAGTAAAGAGGATTACTCATATCCTCTATAAGCAAGACGGGTTCTATAAGGTTACTTATCTTACGTCTAAGTTTCCATAATAGAGGGGTATCTTCAAAATAGTTGTCATCCAAATGCTCTACTACTACTGCAATGTCTATATCGCTATCCTCTCTGTAATTCCCCTTGCTATACGAGCCATAGAGATAGAGAGCCTTTAATGGTAATCTTTCTGCTACCATTTCTTTATATCGCTTGGCGAGGACTATAGCTTGTTCTTTATCCATGACTGTAATTCTTTAGTTTGGCTTAAAAGTCCTATACAATATTCCTTAGTCAGACTTTTCATCAATCTCTCTTTATAAGAGGGATAACGGGCTTCAATATTAAGTGGCTCAAGTGTATCAATGAAATCCAACTGTTCTTCTGATAGTTCTTTATCTAATTCTGTTCTCTCTGCTAATCTGGATAGCGAATGTATCTTTAAAGGTACTTCCACCAAACGATTAGCCCAATATGCCTTGAGTATTTTTTCTATCGTTTGGTGACACATGAAGCCCACATAGAGATAACGACCTGTAAGCAACATCGCATCTGCTGTTTCCAAGTCATAATCTGACATTTCAATCCAATAAGTTACTTTACCATCCATAATACAAAGGTAATTATTCCCTTTTAAATCACAATGATTTAGCTGTAACATTTAAAAAAAACAGCAAATGATTCGTTGCTGTAACTCTGTTTGCTTATCAAGAAGATTTTCTGAATATACTCTTTATTGGGACAGATAATGTCTTTGATTTGTAGCATACCATTAAAATTGCAACACTCATACAGATGGGTATTCACCATTTGCTAAGGTTTTCCACTTGTAGCATACTACATTAATCGTTGCATTCATAAGATTTTAGTTGAGCTCATAGGGTCAACTGGGAGTTCAACTGCCATTGCCTAAAAACAAAAATCAGATAGAAATCTTGCGATAACTACCTGATTCTCATAGGAGCGGAAAACGGGACTCGAACCCGCGACCCTCAGCTTGGGAAGCTGATGCTCTACCAACTGAGCTACTTCCGCAGATGTTTTTCCCTTTATTCTGAAAACATCGGCAAAGGTAATGAAATCTTTTAAAAAAGAAAAAACGAAACCGCTAAAAAAATACTCTATTCTTGCCACTGCCGCAGAAATCATGTACATTTGCTTTCATAAAAACTTCAAGCAAACCAATGAGACGAATCATACTTATTACCGGTGGAGCACGTTCGGGCAAAAGTACCTATGCGGAAAAGCTGGCACTCAGCCTCTCGCCCAACCCCGTCTACCTCGCTACGGCACGTATATGGGATGAAGAATTCCGCAAACGGGTGATACACCATCAGGAAAGGCGCGGACCGGAATGGACAAACATAGAAGAAGATAAAGAGCTGAGCCGCCACTCGCTGTCCGGACGCACCGTACTGATAGACTGCATAACGTTGTGGTGTACCAATTTCTTTTTCGACCTGGATGCCGATACAGACCGTTCCCTTGCCGCAGCCAAAGCCGAATTCGACCGCTTTACAGCACAGGATGCCACATTTATATTTGTCACCAACGAGATAGGTATGGGCGGCACATCCGAAAACAAAATACAACGGAAGTTTACGGATATGCAAGGCTGGATGAACCAGTATGTGGCTTCACGGGCAGATGAAGTGATTTTAATGGTGTCGGGGATTGCAACAAAAATTAAGTGTGAATAAGTACGGAATATAAGAATGAAGTATAAGGTATAAAATTATGAAGACATTTGATATAATAGGACCGGATGAAGCTATACGACCGGCACTGGTTGAGAAAATCAATAACCTGACCAAGCCGAAAGGGTCTTTGGGAATGCTGGAAAGCCTTGCGCTTCAGGTAGGGCTCATCCAGCAAAGCCTGACTCCCACTCTGCAACATCCTCAGAATATCATCTTTGCTGCCGATCATGGTATTGTAGAGGAAGGTGTCAGCCTCTCACCCAAAGAAATTACCTGGCAACAAATCAGTAATTTCCTTCATGGGGGTGCCGGTGTCAATTTCCTGTGCCGTCAGCACGGATTTACATTAAAGATAGTGGATGCGGGAGTAGATTATGACCTGCCTTATGAAAAAGGCATCATCAATATGAAAGTGCGCAAAGGCACACGCAACTATCTGCACGAAGCTGCAATGACCGAAACGGAAATGGAACTTTGCCTGGAACGGGGTGCGGAAGTGGTGCGCCGTTGCCGCGAAGAAGGCAGTAACATACTCAGTTTCGGGGAAATGGGGATAGGCAATACATCCTCTTCTTCCCTATGGATGAGCTGCTTCACCGGCATTCCGCTAAAAGAATGCGTCGGTGCGGGAAGCGGACTGGACGATGCAGGCATCCGCCATAAGTACGAAGTCTTGAAACAGTCGTTGGATAACTACAAAGGAGACGGTTCACCGCGTGACATCATCCGCTACTTCGGCGGCTTGGAAATGGTTATGGCAGTAGGCGCCATGCTGCAAGCCGCCGAGCTGAAAATGATTATTCTGGTAGACGGCTTCATCATGACAAACTGTATCCTTGCCGCCGCCAAGCTATATCCCGAAGTGCTGCATTATGCCGTATTCGGACATTGCGGAGATGAATACGGGCATAAGCTTGTACTTGATTCATTAAATGCCAAACCGTTGCTGCACTTAGGATTAAGACTCGGAGAAGGCACGGGAGCTATCTGTGCATATCCCATTATAGAATCGGCTGTCCGCATGATTAATGAAATGGATAACTTCGCACACGCTTCCATCACCAAATACTTTTGAGAAGCCCCTCAAACGGCATCTTTAAGCAGAGAACCATTTTATAGATAACATATATAACTTTGTTGATAGTACCCATATTTTAATTTTATAGACAATACCTATATATAATGAACATACTGGCTGCATTTATCTTCTTCACCCGACTGCCCTTTTGGAAAATCAGGGAAGTACCCGCCGAATGTTTCAAGCATGTAGTACCCTACTGGCCGCTAACCGGCTGGCTGACGGGCGGCATCATGGCAGGCACTCTCTGGCTGACCGGACAGATACTGCCCGTATCCCTTGCCTGGATTATAGCCATCATCGCCCGCCTGTTTGTTACGGGATGCCTGCACGAAGACGGGTTAGCGGACTTTCTGGACGGGTTCGGCGGCGGCACCACCCGCGAGCGTACGCTTGCCATCATGAAAGATTCCCATATAGGAAGCTACGGAGTTATCGGACTGATATTCTATTTCCTGCTGCTGTTACAGATGCGCAATCTGCCTCTGAATTTCCTTTGTATCCTTGTCTTCTGCGGCGACTGCTGGTGCAAGTTCTGCGCATCCCAACTCATTAACTGCCTGCCATACGCCCGAAAAGAAGAAGACAGCAAGGCTAAAGTCGTGTACAACCGCATGAGTCGCCAGGAATTGATATCCGCCTTCATCTGCGGATTGCTTCCTTTCGTCTTACTCCTGCCGGTAAAGATGTGGCCTGCCACCCTCTTCCCGCTGCTCGCATTCGTACTGCTGTGCCGCCTTATGAAACGCCGCCTGCAAGGATATACGGGTGATTGCTGCGGAGCGGCTTTCCTGCTTTGCGAACTGGCATTCTACATAGGCAGCCTTGTATTGGTATATGTCTATGCAGGTTTTGGAATCGATTTCCTTACGGACTTTGTCTCGGTTCCCTTTTATTTTCACTAAACATTTAATCTGAAAAATTATGGAAGTTATACTTATTCGCCACACATCCGTCGATGTACCGCCCGGCGTATGCTACGGACAAACGGATGTTCCCCTGAAACCGACATTCGAACAGGAAGCGGCCGTTACCCAAGAGAACCTGAAAGCCTTTTTGCCTTTCGACCATGTATATACCAGTCCGCTTACGCGTTGCGTACGCCTTGCCACCTATTGCGGCTATCCGGATGCGGAACGTGACAAACGGATTATGGAAATAAACTTCGGCAGTTGGGAAATGAAACCTTTCGACCGCAACGACGACCCGCGCCTACAGGAGTGGTATGCCGACTATTTGAATGTAGCGGCTACGGGCGGCGAGTCGTTCGCTATGCAGTACCGGCGTGTCAGCAACTTTCTCGATGAGCTGAAAGGAAAGCCCTACCAGCGGGTGGCCATTTTTGCCCACGGCGGCGTCCTGATTTGCGCACAGATATATGCCGGCATCATCAAACCCGAAGAGGCATTCAGCGCACTGACACCCTATGGCGGTATCGTCAGGATTACCCTTTAGCACTCAGAAGAATGAGGGAATAACGTACATGCAGGTAGCGGTAGCAATAACGATGATTACCATTATCCATTCCACACTGCGGTTGATGCGCACGGCAATCCTCATGTCTTCGGTTGTCAAAGGCCGTTCATTGTCGCCGATATAAGGTTT
>OGJN01000992.1_pt1 | contig 13417 bp, 11 predicted proteins | sample 1572221 | NCBI WGS metagenome assembly OGJN01 (sample SAMEA2582148, study PRJEB24529) | metagenome | biome: Human gut stool | place: China | collected 2011 | reverse complement strand
ACAAAAAAAGAGAGCTGAGTAAAGCATTTTTTTAATGCTACTCAGCTTTTTTTATAAATGTTTGAAAAAAGTTGAGTATATTATAATATGAGAACAAAAATTATAAAGAAAAAAATATATTTTTCGGCATAAAAATTGCTTATATACTTAGCAAGTAAGTAAATTAAATTTAGAAGGAAAAAGGGAGGAAAAGATGAAAGTAACAGTTGTAGGAAGTCATCTATGTGAGGATACTAGAAATGCATTAGCAATATTAAAGGAAAAAAATATAGAGGTAGAGTTTTTTAACTTATCTGAAGATTTATCAGCATTAAAAAAATATCTTCAATATAGAGAAACTGAAGCTATGTATGAAGAAGTTAGAAAAAATGGTGGAATAGGAATACCTCTTTTAGTATTAGAAGATGGAACAAAAACATTTGATGTAAATGAGATTTTAAATAGATTAGGATAAGAGAAGAGGCTACTCAGTTTAAAACTATAATTTACACTGGGTAGCTATATTTTCGAGGAGGAGATTATGTCAGAGAAAAAACAAAGTATATGGGAAGCTTATAAGTTTTCTATTTTATTAATAGGAGCAATCTTAATAGGAAGTCTAATAGGAATACATTTTGGAGAAGCTGCTGTAAAATTAAAACCACTTGGAGATTTATTTATAAATGGTATGTTTATGATAGTTGTGCCATTAGTATTTATAACTATCAGCAGCTCGATAGCTGGAATGAATGATATGAATAGATTAGGAAAAATTATGAAAAATCTATTTTTAATTTTCGTTGGAACAGGAGTAGTGGCATTTTTCTATGTGTTTGTAGTTGTAAAAATATTTCCACCTGCAGCAGGAGTAGCTTTAGAGATGCCAGCTGCCGAAGCATTGAAACCTTTCCAAACTGGAGACCAAATAGTTAAAGCTATTACAGTTACAGACTTTCCAGAGTTAATATCTAGAAAAAATATGTTACCACTTATTATCTTCTCAATAGTATTTGGTATCTGTGTAAATATGATAGGAGAAAAGGGAAGAGCAATAGCTCAAGGACTAGAAGCGTTATCAGAAGTTTTCTTAAAAATGATAGGATTGTTAATGTATTATGCACCAATAGGATTAGGAGCATACTTTGCAGCTTTAGTAGGAGAACATGGAAAAGAGTTATTGGGTTCATATGCTAGAGCGATAGCAGTATATTATCCATTATGTTTAGTATATATGTTCACAGCTTTCCCAGTATATGGATATATAGCAGCAGGAAAAGAGGGGATAAGAGCATTAAAACATGTTATCTCGCCAGCTATTACAGCAGTAGCCACTCAAAGTAGTATAGCTACACTACCAGTAAATTTAGAAGCTTGTAAAAAAATAGGAGTACCTAAGGATATTAGAGAGATAGTTCTACCGATAGGAGCAACAGCTCATATGGATGGAACAGTTTTAAGTACAATATTAAAAATCTCTTTCCTATTTGGAATTTTCCAAATACCATTTGAAGGAATAGGAACATATCTAAGTGCATTAGCTCTATCAGTAGTAGGTGGAGTAGTTATGTCTGGAGTACCTGGTGGAGGACTTATAGGAGAGATGTTAATAGTAACTATGTATGGGTTCCCAGCAGAAGCTTTCCCAATTATAGCTACAATAGGATATCTTGTTGACCCATTTGCAACAATGATAAATGCTAGTGGAGATACTATGGCATCAATGTTAGTAACAAGAGCAGTAGAAGGAAAAGATTGGATAAAAAGAAATTTAGGAAATGACTAAAATATTTAGAGATAAATCAAAAATATAGTGTATAATAGTATGGATAGCTTGAAAGATATTTTTGAGCTATCCATTTCTATTAGGAGGGGATTATGCATATTTTAACAGAGATAATAAAAGAGGATATGAAACCAGCATTAGGTGTTACAGAACCTGGAGCTATTGCTTTTGCTGTGGCAAAGGCTAAGAGCTATATAACAGAAGAGATAGAAAAAGTAAAAGTAAGACTAAATTCAGGAATATATAAAAATGCCTTTACTTGTGGGATACCTAATTCTGATGAGGTAGGAAATCTATTTGCAGCAGCTTTAGGAGTAGTAGCTGGGAAAGCAGATAGAGGGTTAGAATCTTTAGAAGATGTTACTAAAGAGGATAATAAAAAAGCTCAAAAATTAATAGATGAAGGAAAGATAAAGGTAGAGTTAAATAGAATTAGCTCAGATATCTTTATAGAGGTGGAAATAATTACTCAAAAAGAAAACTCTATTGTAAGAATAGAAGGAACACATACTAATATTGTTGAGATAATTGTAAATGGAGAAACTATATTTTCAAAAGAATTAGAAAAAAAAGAGGAAAATAAAGAGGAAATAGTTTTACATAGATATAGTGTAAAAGATATTTTAGAGTATATAGATAATGTGGATATATCTGAGATAGAGTTTGTAATGAAAGCTCATGATATGAATATGATATTATTCCAAGAGGGATTAAATAATAGAAAAACTACATTTGTAAAACAACTATGGAAGATGAATGGAGAGAAGATTTTTTCTGATAATTCACTAAATACAGCTCAACTTCTTTGTAATGGAGCTATTGAAGCTAGAGTATTAGGACTAAATAAACCTGCTATGAGCATTACAGGTTCTGGAGCTCATAGAATAATAACAACACTACCACTATTAGCAGAATGTAGAGCCAATAAAATAAGTGATGAAAAGTTAATTAGAGCTACTATATTAAGTTATCTTATTTGTACATATATAAAAGAGTATTCTGGAAGATTATCAGCGTTTTGTGGTTGTGGAATAGCTGGTGGGACAGGAGTAGCTTGTGGTATAGGATATTTAAGAGGAGCAGGAGCAGAAGAGATTACAAATATTATCAATAATATGTCTGCTGGAATAACAGGTATGATTTGTGACGGAGGAAATCAAGGGTGTACTATGAAGGGGATAGTAGCAGTAGATGCAGCTTTTAGAGCTGTGGAGATGGCTATGAATAATACATATATTTTTAATGTACATGGAATAAATGGAAATACTCCAGAAAAAACTATGATGAATATGGGAAGAATAGCTTCTCCAGGTATGATAGAAACAGAAAAGGTAATAGTTGATATATTTAGAGAGAAATAAATTTCATATATAAAACTTTAAAATTTAAAACAAATATTGATTTTTTAAGCATTTTATTTTATTATATAAGTATACAAAAAAGGTATGGTAATTTTACCATACCTTTTATATATTTTATAAAATGGAGGGAATTAGTGGATATCAGTAGAATTTTAAACCTACAATGTATTTTATTTATATTAATAGCAATAGGGACTATTGCCAGCAAAAAAGGAATAATAAAACCAGAAAATAAAGGGGTTTTAACTGATTTATTAATTTATATATTTTTACCAGCAAATATTATAAGTTCTTTTAATATGAAATTTACATTAGAAGTTTTTATTAAATTTATGTTAGTTCTATTATTTGCATGTTTAACTCAAGGAATTTGTATGCTTTTTAGTAGAGTAATGTATAATAACGTTGAAGAAAGAAAGAGAAAAGTATTACAGTATGCAACTATCTGTTCTAATGCAGCTTTTTTAGGATTACCAATAGTAGAGAGTATATATGGAGCCGAGGGAGTAATGTATGCATCAATAGCTATGGTTCCACAAAGAATAGCGATGTGGTCGTCTGGAATATCTTGTTTTACTAAAGCTGAAAGTCCAATGAAAGTATTTAAAAGAGTTGCACTTCATCCATGTATAATAGCTGTATATATAGGAATTTTATATATGTTATCTCCAATAAAATTCCCAGCTCCAATAGAATATACTATAAAAAATGTAGGAAATTGTACTTTAAGCATTTCTATGATATTAATAGGAACTATGTTAGGGGAGATAGATGATGTAAAATCAATTTTCTCATGGTTATTAGTAAAATATACAATTATTAGATTATTCTTAATTCCACTTGGAGCTGTAACAATTTGTTATCTCTTTGGTTTAGATTATATGGGAACAGGGGTAGTTGTTTTATTGAGTGGTATGCCAGCGGGAAGTACTACTGCAATACTTGCGGCTAAGTTTGATGGGGATTATATTTTTGCTAGTAAGGTAGTAGTATTTAGTACAGTGATGTCAGTTATATCTATATCTCTATGGAGTTTGATTTTACCATATTTATTTTAATAAAAAAGTTCACTTACTATTTTTAGTAGGTGAACTTTTTTATATTAAGAATTTAAATATTTTTCTCTAGTTTTTAAATATTTTTCAAAAAAGCTAGTAGGAGTAACACTTTTAAATTTTTTAAAATTATTGATAAATGTAATGGTATTTGTATATCCAACCATTTCACCAAGTTCTTTTATTTTTATTTCTCCTTTATGATCAATAAAAAGTTCAATAGATTTTTGTATTCTATATCTATTTAAAGAAATATTAAAGTTTTCTCCAAAAGTTTTTTTATAAATGTTACTAAGATATTGAGGAGTAAAATTCATATATTCTGCAAATTCTAAAAGAGAAACCTCTCTGTTATAATTTTCCTCAATAAATACTTTCATTTTACTTTCATTTGAATCTTCCGTAATTTTATTACTTTTATAATTTTCACAAATTTGTTTTAGAATTGATAATGTTTTATTTTGAAATTCTTCATCAGAAAGTAATTCTCTTTTTATAAAATATTGCTGATCTTTAAAACCATCTTTGATTTCAAGATAAATAATAATCTTTTCTAGACCATTTACTATAATTCTTTTTAAACGTTTTATAGAATCATTAGAAAGTTTTTGTTCTACAAAGTTGACGGTAAAAATATTTTCAATAATTTCTAAAGCTCCATTTAAATCAAAATTTTGTATTTTAGAAATTAATTTTTGCTCAGTATTTATTGGATAGAAATACGAACAATTAAACGAAAGAGAGTGTATTGTTTCTTCTTCAATAAGAGTAAATTCTCTCATTCTTTCTTTGTAAATTAATAATTTTTCAAGTGCTATTTTTTTATAAGGTAACTCTTGAATAGAAATTTCTTTATTAGATAAAATTCCAAAAGTATTAATTAGTTCTTCTTCACTAAAATTAATTAGTTCATTTGATAATTCTTCAATCATAAAAGGAAGTTTAGAAAGAATAAATATATGTTCTTTTTCAAGAAATATTAAATTAATATCTTTAGATTCAAATTTATGGATAAGTTTCTTTATGGTAAAAAGGTAATCATCTAAATTACTTTCATTACTTTCAATTTCTAAAATACCACAATAAATTTTTGGTGGTAAATCTAATTTTTCTGAAATTTCTTTATATGGAATAATTCCAAGAATAAAATCACCAATAATTCTATCATTAAAATTCTTTTCAATCTCTTTACTTTTTTCTAAAATAAATTCATTTTTTTCTAGAATTTCTTGATAAATATCATCAAGATAAAGGTTTGTAGTAGTAACTTTTTCTCCCTTAATTTTTTCAAGTAATAATTGTAAATGTTTAGCAAAGAAAAATAAAATAACTTTATACATTAGTACTGAGAATAAAATTATTCCAATTAATGGAGAAATAAAATAAATAAAAATGTATTTGATATTATAGATATAATTTTGTGAAAAGTTTATAATAAAACTTTTATTTAAATAATTAAAAGGTAAATTTTTTTTACTTTGTAAAGTAGTATTATCAGTTATTTCAATAGAATAATAATTATTATGAGTAAGAATAATATTTTTAGGAATTCTTAAAATAATTAAAAAATCATCTAAGGACAAAATTTTTTTAGTTAGAATAATTTCTTTTTTTGTTTCATTAATTGAATTTTTATCTTCAGTAGTAAGAATTTTTTTTAGCTCTAAATCAGAAATTAAATTTAATTTATTTGTAGAGGAACCATCAAAAAAATTTTTATTAGTTTGATCATAAATATTTATCTGATAATTTTCTTGTCCAGCTAGTAAATTAAGTTCAGTTAATATTTTTTGGATTTCTATATATCTATTAATTCGATTACTAGTAACAGTGTTTTTTAATCGTAAATTAATATAATTAGAATATGTATTTAATAAAGAAAAAATATTATTTAATTTTTGTTTTTCATAATTTAAAAATCTTTTTTGAGTAGCTTCTTTTTTTTCAAAAAAATTATTTAAATTATTTATAAAAATTGTAATATAAAAAAATATTCCAATTAGTAAAATAAAGCATAAGATAATCTTGTGGATTTTTTTCTCTTTAAAATTATTCATTTTTACCCCTCAAAATTTAAATATAAATATAATTTAATAATAGCATAGAGTATAAAAAATTTCAATTTAATAAAATAAAAAATATAATGTTTAAAATTAATATATAATTTTTAATCTCAATTAATTGACAAAAATAGTTAAATAAATTAAAGATAAAGATTTTTTAAATATTAAATATATACATAATGAATAAAGTGTGATACAAATAAGCTAAAGATAAACTAAATTATAAAAAATGTTTAGAGAGGAGAAAAAATGAAAAGTAAAATATTATTGAAACTGAAAAAAGATTGGATGTTATATATTTTATTGTTACCAATGGTTTTATGGTATATAACATTTGCTTACAAACCTATGTATGGATTACTAATAGCTTTTAAAGATTTTAGCTTATATAAAGGAGTTATGGATAGTCCATGGATAGGCTTAGAAAATTTCTATAACTATATAACAGGACCATTTTTCTTGAGAACTTTAAAAAATACTTTATTAATAAGTTCATACAGTTTATTTATAGAGTTTCCAATTCCAATAATTTTAGCACTTATGCTAAATGAAGTAAAAAATTCTTTCGCTAAGAAGTGGATTCAAACAATTACATATTTACCTCATTTTATTTCAATAGTTGTAGTAGCAGGAATAATTACTAACCTATTAGCTCCAAATACAGGAGTAATAAATTTAATTTTAGAAAAATTAGGATTTGAAAAAACTTATTTTTTAATTCAACCAGAATACTTTAGAAGTATATATATTTCTTCTGGAATTTGGAAAGAAGCAGGATTTAGTTCAATAGTTTACTTAGCAGCTTTATCTGGAATAGATCCTTCATTATATGAAGCAGCTAAAATAGATGGAGCAGATAGAATAAAACAGATGTTTTATGTAACTCTACCTTGTATATTACCAACAATAGTTATTATGTTTATAATAAAAGTTGGAAAAATATTAGAAGTGGGATATGAAAAAATTATTTTATTATATCAACCATCAACTTATGAAACTGCAGATGTTTTATCAACATATGTTTATAGGGCAGGACTTCAAGAAGCACAATATGGACTTGCAACAGCAGCAGGATTATTTAATGCAATATTTGGATTTTTATTAGTTGTTGGTGCAAATAAATTAGCAAGAAAATTATCACAAACATCAATTTGGTAAAAAGGAGTAAAAAATGGAATTTTATTCAAGAAGAGAAAAAATCTTTGGTATAATAAATATAACATTATTAATAATTTTTGCATTAAGTGTACTTTATCCTTTTGTATATATATTATCTTCATCTATAAGTTCAGGATATGCAGTTACTACTGGAAAGGTAATATTATTTCCTAAAGATTTAACATTTGATGCTTATAGAGAACTATTTAAGGATACAAAACTTTGGGTAGCTTATGCTAATACTTTTTTCTATACCATTTTTGGAGTATTAACGAGTATGTTTTTTTCTATAACAGGAGCATATGCATTATCTAAGAAAAGATTACTTTTTAGAAAACAATTTAATATATTTGTAGCTTTTACTATGTGGTTTAACGCTGGAATGATTCCAATTTTTTTGAACTTCAGAGATTTACATTTATTAAATTCAAGAATTGGAATTATAATTGGATTTGCTTGTACTGCATTTAATATAATTTTACTAAGAAATTATTTTGAAAATGTTCCATCTGCAATAGAAGAAGCTGCAAGAATAGATGGTGTTAATGAATTTCAAATGTTGACAAAAGTTTACTTACCATTATCTAAGCCAGCTCTTACAACAGTGGCTTTATATTATGGAATTGCAAGATGGAATGGTTATTTTTGGTCAATGATTTTACTAAGAGATGAATCAAAAATTCCTTTACAAGTTTATTTAAAGAAAAAAATAGTAGAGTCAGTTGTATCAGAAGAAACAATAGTAGCAGCAGCAAATTCAAGCTTTTCACCAGAAACATTAATTTATGCTACAATAATACTTTCTATAATTCCTGTTATAATAATATATCCATATATTCAAAAGTATTTTAACAAAGGAGTTATGGTTGGTGGAGTAAAAGAATAAAATAAAAATTGGGAGGAAATTAGTATTATGTTAAGTATGAAAAAATTATTAGGATTAGGAGCATTATTATTAGTATCAACAACAGCATTTTCTTTATCAGGAAAAGTAGAAATAGGAAGTGAAAATGAGGATTATCATGGAGAATATAGTAAAACAAATGATATGTCAATGCCATATATAGGGTTAAATTTAAAAGATATCATTCCAGGTTCTCCATTGACATTAGATTTAAAATATTCGTATAGATATAAATATGATGATGAGGCAAGAGATAAAGATAGAAGAGAGAGATATGAAGCATATTTAGGATATAAATGGTCTTGGGATAGATTAACTTTTTCTCCAAAAATAGGAATTAGACATGAAGCATTTAGTTCACTAGCTTCAACAGATTATCAATCAATTTATAGAATTTATCCAAATTTTAGCTATCAATTAACAGAAAATACTTCATTTTATTTATCAGGATTTGTTGCTCCAACAAAAACTAATATGAGTTCACAGTCTTCAAGAAAATATGATATAGATGGAGAACAAGGAGAAACGTATTATGGAGATTATAAACATGAATTAGAGTCAGGGTTTTCTTTTAAATTAGGAGATAATAAAAACTTAAAAACAGCTTTATATAGTGAGTATGAGCATTTAGAAGATGATCAATCAAAAGAAGAATGGCAATTAAGATTAATTTATACACATCAATTAAATGAAAAAGTAAAATTAGAACCATTTGCTAGAATTGGATTGGATAGAGAGCAAAGAGAAAAGAAAACAGGAGCAACTAAAGATATTTTAAGACATAGATTTGGAATAAAGGGAGAATATAAAGTAACTGATACATTTACATTACTTGGAGAAGTATATTGGCAAACAGAAAAACAAGGTCAATATGATACAGGATCAAATAGTGATAAAACAATGAATTTTTATAAGATAGGATTTAGTCAAGCTTTTTAATGAAATTAGGAGGAAATAGAGATGAAAAAAAGTTTAATATTAGCTAGTATTCTTTTAGCATTAGCAGGATGTGGAAAAGAGAATAAGGTAGCTTCTAATAATTCAAAAGAAAAAGAGATGACAATACATTTTCATTTTTATAATAGTAAAATTTGGGATGAAAATTGGCCAGTAGCTAAAAAATTAGCAGAGGTAACAGGAATAAAATTGAAAAATGTAGCACCTATAAACGCTACAAATTCAGTAGAAGCTAGAAATTTATTAATGGCATCTGGAGATTTGCCAGATATAGTAGCAGGACAAGCTACAAAAGACTTATTTAATAAATATGGAATGGAAGGAGCATTTCTTCCATTAGATGATTTAATAATGAAATATGCTCCTAATATTAAAAAAGTTTTAGATGAAAATCCAGAAGTAAAAAATGCTATTACAGCTCCAGATGGAAAGATATATCATGTTCCATATATTCCAGATGGAATTGTTGGAAAAGCTTGGTTTATTAGGCAAGATTGGCTAGATAAATTAGGATTAAAAACACCTACAACAGTGGATGAATTATATGATGTTATGATAGCTTTTAGAGATAGAGATCCAAATGGAAATGGATTAAAAGATGAAATCCCTTTCTTTACTAGAGAAGTACAAGGATGGGAAATTTTGAGGCTTGCTAATCTTTTTGGTGCAAGAGTTTCAGGTTCAGATAGAACATTTGGGGATTTTTATGAAGAAAATGGAAAAATAAAACATGGATTTGTACAACCAGAATTTAAAAATGCTCTTGAGCATTTATCAAAATGGTATGCTGAAAAGTTAATAGACCCAGAAATATTTACAAGAGGAAGAAAAGCAAGAGAAATATTATATGGAGCTGATCAAGGGGGAATAACAAGAGATTGGTTTGCATCAACAGTAGGTTTAAATGCTGTATTTAAAGAAAAAATTCCGGGATTTCAAATAGTTTCAATGGCTCCTCCAAAAGATATAAATGGAGTTCAATGGGAAGAATCAGAAAGAAGTAAGATAAAACCAGATGGTTGGGCAATAACAATAAGTAATAAAGATCCAGAAGCAACAATAAAATTCTTTGATTTTATTTATGGAGAAGAAGGAAAAAGAATTGTTAACTATGGAATAGAAGGAGAACAATATAAGTTAGTGGATGGAAAACCAGAATTTTTACCAACTGTATTTGAATCTGGATTAGCACCACTAGAATACTTAAAAACAGTTGGAGCTCAAGTGCCTATTGGATATCATCAAGATTATGAAGCGGAATTGGCTACAATGTCAGAAGATGTAAGAAAGCAAATAAAAGAATATGAAAAATATCCAATAAAAGGATTCCCAGGAGTAATTATGACTCCAGAAGAGAAAAAAGTATATGATAGAATATGGCCAACACTTTATCCATATATGCAAGAGAGAATTCAAAAATGGATATTAGGAACAGAACCACTAACAAAAGAAACTTGGGAAAATTACTTGAAAAATATAGATAATTTAGGATTTGATGAAGTAATAGAAATAATTCAAACAGCTTGGGATAGACAAAATAAAAAATAAAAAAAATTTAAAAGGGAGTATAGTATGCTAAAAAAATTAATATTACTATTAAGTATTATGCTGATGAGTACAGTATTAACTTATTCTGAAAAAAATTTGTTATTAATAGATGAGAATAATTTAGTACAAATAAAAGAAAAAATAAAAAATAAGGATTATTTTATAATGCCTGCTTATGAAGAGTTATTAATTAAAGCTGAACAAGCTTTAAAAATAGATAGAATAAGTGTTGTAGATAAAAAAATGACACCAAGCAGTAATGACAAACATGATTATATGAGTTTTGGGCCATATTGGTGGCCTAATCCTGAAACTAAAAGTGGGTATCCTTATATAAAAAAGGATGGACAAGTAAATCCAGAAATGAAAGATGACTCAGATTCATTAAGATTGCAAAATTTAGCTAAAAACACAGAAATGTTAGCATTAGCATACTATTATACTTCTGATATTAAATATGCAGAGCAAGTGGCTAAATTAGTAAAAATATGGTTTCTTGACAAAGAAACAAAAATGAATCCACACTTAAAATATGGACAAGCTGTTCCAGGACAACTTGAGGATAAATTAACTTCTTTAGGGATACTTGAATCAAGACAAATTCTTAGAATTTTAGATGCTGTAACTTTGATTGAAAATAGTAATTGTTTAAATAAAGAAGACATGAGTAAATTAGAAAAGTGGATAAAAGAGTTTAATAATTGGTTATATAATGATGAATTTTGTTATCAAGAAAGATATAGACCAAACAATCATGGAACATATTATGATTATCAAGTGGGAGGATATTTTATATATTTAAAAGAAAATGAAGAAGCAGAAAAACTCTTAAAGATAGCACAATATACAAGATTGGCTTCACATGTAGGATCAAAAGGACAAAATTTTCATGAATTAGAAAGAACTCGTCCTCTTCATTATAGTATTTTTGATTTGGAAGCATTAGTAGGATTAGCTATATATGGAGATAGATATAATAATATAGATTTTTGGAATTTTGATATAAATAAAACAGGATTAAAAAAAGCAATTGATTATGTATTAAAATATAAAAATACTCCAGAAATGTGGTTAGTAAAAAATGAAAAAGTAAATTTTGATAATTTTGCAAAGATTTTATTAATAGCTACTCAAAAATATAACACTAATGAATATAAAGAAGAAATAAAAAAATTATGGAAAGAAAACCCTAAAAATTTAAATTACTTAAAATGGAATGTTAATACATAAATAGAAAGGTGAATTTAGATGGCAGAAGTTATATTAAAAAAAGTAGAAAAACAATATCCTAATGGATTTAAAGCTGTACATGGGATAGATTTAGATATTAAAGATGGAGAGTTTATGGTTTTTGTTGGACCTTCTGGTTGTGCTAAATCTACTACTCTTAGAATGATAGCTGGTCTTGAAGAGATTACTGGTGGAGAGATTTGGATAGGAGATAAATTAGTAAATGATCTCCCACCAAAGGATAGAGGAATTGCAATGGTATTCCAAAACTATGCTCTATATCCTCATATGACTGTATATGATAATATGGCATTTGGACTTAAGATGGCTAAAGTACCAAAAGATGAGATAGATAGAAGAGTTAGAGAAGCAGCAGAAAAATTAGAGATAACTCAACTATTAGATAGAAAGCCAAAGGAGATGTCAGGAGGACAAAGACAAAGGGTAGCAGTAGGAAGAGCTATTGTTAGAAAACCAAAAGTATTCTTATTTGATGAACCACTATCTAACCTAGATGCAAAATTAAGAGTATCTATGAGAGTTAGAATAACTCAACTACACAAGCAATTAAAAGCTGAAGGTCAAAGTTCAACAATGATATATGTAACACATGACCAAGTAGAAGCAATGACAATGGGAGATAGAATCTGTGTATTAAACTATGGAAAGATAATGCAAGTAGATACACCATTAAATCTATATCATAAACCAGCAAATAAATTTGTTGCAGGATTTATAGGTTCACCAGCGATGAACTTTGTAGAGGGAGCAATAGAGGAAAATGAAGATGGAGTAATCTTTATGTTTGGACAGGGAAGATATGTAGTACTACCAGAGGATATGGGAGAAAAGGTAAAGTCATATATAGGCAAAAAAGTAGTACTAGGAATAAGACCAGAAAATATAGGAAATAAGGTAACACACCCAGAGGGAGAGAAAATAAATTTCTTAAAAGGGGAAGTTACTACAGTGGAACATATGGGAAATGAGGAGTTTTTATATTTTAAGATAGATGGAATAGAACTTACTTCAAGAATAGAAGCAAGAAAGAGTGAAAATATAAAATATGGAGAAGTTGGAGAGTTTTATTTTAATATAAAGAGAGCTCATATATTTGATATAGAAACTGAAGAAAATATAACATTATAAAAAATAGATGGCTATAGGTAATTTATAAGATTATTAAAAAAAATATTATATTCTTAAAACAAGAAAAATAAAAAAAGCAATTTAATTACTAATGTTTAATAATATAAGGCCTAGTTATTAAAATATAAAAAATATTCAGGAGGAAAAATGACAAAATTATTAGATGTTTCTATTGTATATAAGGAAATTATAATTTGACTTTTTAAGAGAAAAATAAGGAATTAGTTAAT
>OGJN01000980.1_pt1 | contig 13643 bp, 13 predicted proteins | sample 1572221 | NCBI WGS metagenome assembly OGJN01 (sample SAMEA2582148, study PRJEB24529) | metagenome | biome: Human gut stool | place: China | collected 2011 | reverse complement strand
GATCTAACTATATTCATTACATGTTTCGCAAATATGATAACGAGATCAGAATTATCAATGTGGATGTGCTTACTTATGCGGGCAATCTGGAAAATTTAAAAGACATTGAAAATCGTGAAAATTATACATTTGTGCGTGCAGATATCACGGATAAAGAGGCAATTGCAAAGATTTTTGCAGAAAATGAGATGGTTTATGTTCAGGATATGAATGCCGGTAACCCAAGCATCTTAAAGACGGGCTGGAGAAAGCAGGAAATATCAGGTGAAGAGGCAGTTCCAATATTTGAACAGGATATATTAGTGGTTGGAGATATTAAATTATATGTTGCTTTAGTAAGAGGTGACGGTCAGATTTTAAACTAAGAAGGTGAGGTGGAGTAATTATGGGACTTGTAATTATGGCATATGCCGGTGACGCATTAAAAGAATATTCATTGCCGGCTATGAATGATATGGATTATACCATTACATTGGAAAAAACTTTGTATAGAACTCAAAAAGATATTAATTTAAAACTGGAAAATATCAATGGTCAGTGGAAGATTGTTAATACATCACAATATATTGTGTATAACTATTCAAATGAAAAGTATGATGGTGGAATATTACAGGACGGACAGGCATTTTTATTAAAGACAGATATGTCAGAAAGATTGTCACTGCTTGTAGCACAGACAGATGGCACTTTCAAGATAATGCACAAGTATCCAATAGATAATTACTCACAAATCCGTATAGGAAGTGATAAGAACTGTGAAATAAAATATGTTTTTCAATCTTATATCTCAAAAAATCATGCCATCATGCAAAGAAGTGGTAATGACTGGTTTATAAGTGATTATAGTTCTAATGGAACTTTTATGGATGGAATAAAGATAGGCGTTAACAGACAGCTTAACCTTGGAGACTGTATCAGTATATATGGGCTTAAGATAGTATTTCTTGGCAATATAATAGCTGTAGGTGAGTCCGCATATATACAGTCACAGTTTAGCTGTTCAATACCAGAATACAGGCAGACGTCAGAGCTTAATAATAAAAAGATAAGGGATAGACAAAAGGTATATTATAAAAGGTCTCCGCGTCAGATGGAGAAGTTATACGATACACCAGTGAGCATTGATACACCTCCTAATGAAAAACATGTAAAAAAGAAACCGATGTTTCTAACAATAGGTCCATCTTTTACAATGGTTATACCAATGCTTCTTGGAACGTTATTTGCAATGTTAGGAACGCAGAACCGTTCAGGTGCATACATGTTTACAGGAATTATTACTGCTATGGGTTCAGCTGTATTTGGCGTATTCTGGGCATTAAATAATCTTAAGTATACAAGAATTGAAGAAGAGGAAGAAGAGAAGCACCGTTATAATGCATATGGACAGTATCTTATACAGATTGCAAACTTTTTAAAGGAAAAGTATGAATATAATGTTAATGTATTAAACGATATGTATCTTCCGGCAGATTATTGCTGTACATATGATGAGAACAATAATAATCTCTGGAACAGGAATCTGTCACACGATGATTTTCTGGCAGTAAGGCTTGGAATAGGAAATATGCCATTTCAGGTGCCTATAGAAGTGCCGGAACAAAAATTTATGCTTATTTCAGATGAACTTATGCAAAAACCAGCTGAATTAAAGCAAAGCTATGAAACATTATATTCTGTGCCAATATGTATAGATCTAAAAAAATACGGCATGGTTGGTATAGTAGGCGGCGCAGGAATGGAGGGGGCAAGACAGGTTGTCCTCGATATGGTGGCACAGCTTGCAGTAAATAACTGTTATACAGATGTAAAGATGGTATTTTTATACGATGAAACAATGCAACCACAATTCTGGCAGTTTGCAAGATGGCTTCCACATGTATGGTCAGAAGATAAAAAATGTCGTTTTGTAGCAGCTAATAAACAGGATTTAAGTGATGTAAGCTTTGAGCTGTCCAAGGTATTAAGAGACAGGGAAGAGTCAGAGAATGTCAGCGGTTCTGATGAACCTGTCATGCCTCATTATATTATATTTGTGGAAAATATTGAATTGCTTGAGGGTGAATTGTTATTAAAGTATCTTATGAATCCTAAGCCGGAATATGGAATTACAACTGTATTAATGGCAGAAAATTATAATAATCTTCCTAATATGTGTGAGGAAATAATTGATAATTCAGCGGGATACTCAGGTATGTATAACGTTACAGAAAGCCGTGATAAGATGTGTATGATTCAGTTTGACGAGGTATCGGTTAAACAGGTTGAAGGGCTTGCAAGAAGATTATCAGGAATAGAGGTTAATGAATCTGTAAATGGAGGCGAAATACCTAATTCACTTGATTTCTTTGAAATGTATGGAATATCTTCAATTGAAGAATTAAATGTAATAGAACGCTGGACTAAGAATAGAACCTATGACAGTATGAAGGCACTTATAGGTAAAAAGGGCGGTAATTCGGATTGTTATCTTGATATCCATGAAAAATACCATGGTCCACATGGATTAGTAGCAGGTACTACAGGTTCCGGTAAGAGTGAAACATTACAGACATATATGTTATCATTGGCAGTTAATTTCAGTCCATATGATATAGGCTTTTTTATCATTGATTTTAAGGGTGGTGGAATGGCAAATCTGTTTTCTAATCTTCCACATATGGTTGGACAGATATCTAATCTGTCAGGAAATCAGGTAAGAAGAGCCATGATTTCAATAAAAAGTGAAAATAAGAGAAGACAGAGAATCTTTAGTGAACATAGTGTCAATAATATCAATTTATATACAAGGCTTTATAAGAATCATGAGGCTAAAGAGCCAATACCTCATCTGTTTATTATTATTGATGAGTTTGCGGAATTGAAAAGAGAAGAACCTGAGTTTATGAAAGAATTAATAAGTGTAGCACAGGTAGGTCGAAGCCTTGGTGTTCATCTTATACTTGCAACGCAGAAGCCGAGCGGTACGGTTGATGATAATATATGGAGCAATACTAAGTTCAGGTTATGCTTGAGGGTTCAGGACAGACAGGATAGTAATGATATGCTTCATAAACCTGATGCAGCATATATTACACAGGCAGGCCGAGGATATTTACAGGTTGGTAATGATGAGATATATGAGCTGTTCCAGTCAGGTTACAGTGGTGCTGTATATGACCCGGACATGACAGCGTCTAAGACAGCAGTTGCAACAATGATAACGCTTACAGGCAAAGCTGCAATAGTGGGTAACAGAACTAAAAAGAAGAAAAAGGATGAACAGAAATATAATTGGTATAAACTGCTTATAGAAGTTATTATGGATAATCAGTCTGAAATGCAGATGAGCATTGAAGATATATGTAATGATGAACAGAATTTAAAGCTGTTATGTAATAATGTCATAAGTAATCTTCAGTTTATTGGTGAGGATTATGAAGCTTCACAAGGTAATATTGCCAAGCTTAAGACATTTATTGATGTAATGAAAGATATGCCACAGGATATAAAAGTTTCGCAGGATAAGAGCCGGATGGCAGAGTATATATTACAGAATACAGCTTCTAAGAGACTTCCTGAAAGAAAAGAAAAGACGCAGCTTGATGCAGTGGTTGAATATCTGTCACAACTGGCACAAAAGAATGGATATCATCAGGATATTGCCTTATGGCTTCCAGTACTCCCGCAGTTTTTGTATCTTAATGAATTATCTGATTATAAGGATAATTCATTTGATGGAAACATATGGAGAGTAAAAGAAGACAAATGGACATTACAGGTGCCTGTAGGATTATATGATGATCCTGAAAATCAGGCACAGAATCCATTAATTATTGATATGGCTGAGAGTGGACATCTTGCAGTATGTGGAACAGTGGCATCTGGAAAGAGTACATTTTTACAGACATTTGTATATTCTTTAATGTCAATGTATTCACCGGCACATATACAATTTTATATGCTTGATTTTAGCAGCCATATGCTGACATCATTTGAGAATGCACCGCATACCGGAGGTGTTGTATACGATTCAGAAGAGGACAAGCTTAAGAAGTTTATCAATCTGCTTGAACGTATGATGAATGAACGTAAGGAGCTTTTCAAGGGTGGTAATTACAGCCAGTATGTACGTGCATATGGTATAAAGCTGCCGGCAATAGTTGTTGTAATAGATAATTATGCTAATTTTAATGAAAAGACAGCGGGGGCGTATGAGAGTACAATATTAAGACTTGCCAAGGAGGGTATAAGCTATGGAATATTTATGGCTGTATCCTCAGGTGGATTTGGCATGAATGAATTGCCGACTAAGATAGCAGACAATATAAAAAATGTAATAACGCTTGATATGGGAGATAAGTTTAAATATGCAGATGTATTAAGAAATACAAGGATAAGTGTATTGCCTGAGAGTGGCGTAAGAGGAAGAGGTCTTGTCAATATAGGAGGTAATATTCTTGAATATCAGACGGCACTTGCATTAAAAGCCACAGATGATTACGAGCGTTTAGAAAAGATTAAAAAAGAAGCGGATATCTGGAACCAGAAATGGGATGGAACCAGAGCAAAGAAGATACCACAGATACCGGAAAAGCCTGTTTTATCTGAATTTGTCAAACTCGATGACTATAAACAGATGCAGCATGAAATGAAGCTTGCAGTTGGATATCGTATGGAAGATGCCTCTGTATATGGCGTAGATTTAAGAAGGACATATTGTTACCTTATCAGTGGTAAAAATCGTACAGGTAAAACTAACATGTTAAAAGTGTTGATACATGCTGCTGCATTAAAAGAAGGTTCAAGGGTGGTTGTCATTGAGAACAATTCAACTGAGCTTGAAAATTATGTAAGTAGTAATAATGCGCAGTATATATCAGATGAAAAAGATATATTTGAGTTCTTTAAGGGAACAATAGATGTATTCAGACAGCGTAACCAGAAGAAACAACAATGCATAAAGGATGGTATGGAGGATGATGAAATATTCAATGTAATGCAGACAGAGACGCCGTACTTTATATTTATTGCAGATATTATAGCATTTATTGATGAGGTATATCATCCAAAGAATCCTAACCTTCATATGGAAGGATATCTGGAAAATATTACGGAAAAAGGATTTTTACATAATTTTTATTTCTTTGGATGTATTAACTTTGACAATGCATCTAAGCTGTTGGGATTAAAAATGTATTCTAATATGATGTCCTATAAAACAGGTATTCATTTTGGTGGGTATGTTAATTCGCAGAAGTTGTTTCAGTTTACAAATATACCTTTTTCACAGGCAAACAAACCTATGAAGACAGGCCTTGGATTAATACCGGGAGAAGATGATATTTCACAGTCACAGCAGGTGGTTATACCATTGGCGAAGTAATACAGGTATTAATAACGCAGATTGGAGACAGGAATGATAAGGATGCTTACTTACAATCATAAAAAAGACGAGCTGGAAAGAATCTATGATATTACAAAATATAAAGCAGCTTTGCTTACAGATGATGTATGGAATATAGGCAGATGTCTTTTGTACTCAGAATGTTTAAGTTTTATTAAGCATAATCCGATGCTTGATGTTATCTGTTTTGATGTAACAGAAAGTAATGGAATTGAGCATATAGAAGAGTTAAGGAAAAAATATTCACAAGCATACATAATACTGTTAGCGGATCTTAATATATCGCCGGTGAAATATATGAAGCCAACAATTATGGCGGCATCCTTATTATTAAGACCATTTAATGATACTAATATAACAGATGTAATAGAAGAGATGATGGAGGCATTTAAAAGGGAAGATAATTCCGGCAAGGTGTTTATTATAGATGATGAAGATGGAAGAAACAGAATACCATATAGCAGTATTTTATATTTTGAATCCAAAGAAAAAAAGGTGTTTTTATGTACAGATACAAGACAATATGGCTTCTATAATACAATAGAACATCTATCGGAGGAGCTTCCTGATAACTTTAAAAGGTGTCATAGAAGTTATATTGTAAATACGGATTATATAAGCAAGGTGATACTAACTGAAAACCTGATATATCTTACGGATGATTCAGTTATTCCTTTATCAAGAAGTTATAGAAATGTAATGAAAGAATACAAGTATGGAAAATAATGAAGAAGTTTGTTCAGATAAGATAATTACGATGCCAATATCAGAATTTTATATGTTAGCAGGGTACTTTGGCATTAATAAGGTATTTGGTTATTCCTTTGATGATAAAAAATATTCTAAGCAGGATATGATTGGAATTATTCATAACATGGTAAAAAAGGGAGTATTACAGGTTAAAAATAACAGCTTTGAATGTAGTGATACATATAAGGCTATGAAAGATTATTTAAAATACGCTTCACATGTAATCCAAATTAAGATGTCAGAAAATGACAATCCTGTATGTATAGGATACCTGGGAGAAAAAATAATGATAACTGAAATATCGGATAACAATAATAAAAGGCTTAATATCAGGTGGATAGAAAAAAACAGTATTTCACATTATATAAGAGAACATGGATATTTGAGTTGTATATTAAATATTTACCTAAATGACCAGATATCTGAACAAAAAGGTATCTTGGATGGCAGAATAGCGTTATTTCAGGCGGAAATTATTGAAGCTGATACTAAGAATGTATTAAAAAGCCTGAAGGCAGAATATAATTTTGAAAGAATCGGACTTATATATACTGATGAGAATATATTTGATGATATATATGATGGAATTGATATGTTTGATGAATTAATGGAAAGACTTATAGATTATTAAAAAGCATATTTTATAAAACATGATAAACCGACAATTTATAATTAAGGAGGGGATATTTTTATGATACTTGTGGATGTTAATGTACCGGCGGCAGATATGACATATGATTTTCAATTGGATGAAAATTCACTAATATCAGATATAGCAGAAGAAATAGCAGAAATGGTTTCGGCATATCAGCAGAAGAATCTTGATAAACAAAACAGCACCCCAATGTTATGCAGTTATGAAAGCAGACAGGTCTTAGAGGGTTCAAGGACACTTTCAGAATATGGAATAAAGACGGGCAGTAAATTATTGTTTGTATAAAATTGTCATTTGTCAGAAAGAAGTGCAATTTATCAGATATTAAGATAATTTAATTAATAAAATGCTAATGTATAAATGCATACAGTGATACTAAGTTATGACCGGTATTTTACGGCAGATAGGAAGGAGCTTATGATTTATGTCAATACAAAGAGCCTTTATCAGATAAGTGAAACTTTAAATGAAATATATCGGGAAATGAATCAGATATGTGACGAGATTGAAGAAATCGGACATGAAGTGAAAAATGACATTTATCAGAAAGAAACAGCATTGGTATATCAAAATATACATAACATTCAGGTAAATGAATTGATGGTACAGATGGAAAGCTTACATAAATGCGAGGTTGTATTAAAAAATATTTCCGGTATATATGATTTATGTGAAGAACGTATATGTGAGGCAGCAGATGATATTCACAATACATTTCCATCAGTAAGCTGTGACATAATAACTTTAAAGCAATTCTGTCAGCTATGGTCAGATTTGAATAATTAGAAAATGGAGGTTCACATGGCAGATTATGTAGAAGTTAATACAGATATATTACAATCTGACATTAACCAGTTAAACGAGCATCTGAACAGAATAGAAAGCCAACTTTCTCAGATGTATGGTCAGGTAGAAGAATTGAATACCCTATGGAAAGGTCAGGCAAATGATGCTTTTAGTACTCAGTTTAGACAGGATAATGAGACAATGAAAGATGTTATATCGGAGCTTAAAAAATATAGTGAGTCATTGTCACAGGCAAGGGTAAAATACGATAAATGTGAGGATTCTGTTCAGGATATGGTTAATTCCATACAGATATAGGGAGGTGGTATTAGATGGCTCAAAATACATATTCAGATTTAGCCTTTACAGTTACACCTGAAGCGTTATATCAGAAATCAGAGGAAGTTCAGACTGCAATAAACAGTATGAGAAATGAGTTTGACAGTATTAAATCTATAATGAGCAGAACGTCATCATATTGGCAAGGTGAGGCTGCTGAAACATATAGAAAAAATTATACAGATTATGAACCTGATATACAGGAAATATTTGCAAGATTATCAGAGCATGTATCAGACTTAAATAATATTGCCGGACAATATGTAGAGGCTGAAAACAAAGCACAGAGTATAGCCGAGACGCTTCCGGATGCAGTAATAGAATAGTTGTATAAGACAGGAGAAGGTTATGAAAACATATGCAACAATCAGTATGGATTATAATAAGTCGGTTAAAAAAGCAGAGGAGTTAGAGAGTCTGGCTGAAAGACTTGAAAATATAGCAGGATCAAAGCTTTCAGAAGCATTGCAGGAGCTTTCAGGTGAGTGGAAAGGACAGAGTGCTGATACATTTATAAGGAAGGGTGAAAGCTTATCAGACCAGATTAGGCAGTCGGCAAAGCAGTTATATAAGACAGCAGAGACTGTAAGAACAATCGCTTCTAATACAAGGAATGCGGAAATAAATGCACTTGAGATTGCAAGGAACAGAACATACAGATAGTGTTATTAATCAGAAAAAAGTGTCATTTATCGGAAAGAAATATATAACATTTTTAAAATGTTAGTATATAAATACAAAATAACAAAGTACCATATCAAGGAGGAAAAAATTATGGGAATTATAAGAGTGGACTCACATCAGTTAAAGGCACAGGCTGAACAATTAAAGCAGCTTAATGCAACATTTAAAAATACAACAACAGACTTAGAGTCTTCTGAGGAAAACTTAAATTCTATGTGGGAAGGTGATGCAAATGACCAGTTCCATAAGGCATTTAAGAGTGATAAGGTCCAGATGGACAATTTCTATAATGCTATAGAAAATTATGTAAATGTATTAAATGAAATGGTTGCCGGATATGAATCAGCAGAAGCTGCCAATACAGATATAGCAACACAGAGAAATTATTAAAAATTTTATAGAATAGGAGAACAGTTATTATGGAAGGAATTTTAAAGGTAACACCGGAGCAGTTACGTTCAACATCATCAGATTTCCAGTCAAAGGGACAGCAGGTAAGTAATCTTACAACAGAAATGATGGATCTGGTAACTAATCTTAGCAGTGCATGGGAAGGCGATGCTTCAACAGCATACATTAATAAATTCAGGGAATTAAGTGATGACATTCAGAGAATGATAGCGATGATTACAGAGCATACAGAAGACTTAAATAATATGGCAGCGGCATATGAAGATGCCGAAAGACGTAATGTGGAAGCAGCGGGAACACTTTCCGGGGATGTGATTATTTAGGATTAATTAAATTGGGAAATGGAGTTGTCACACTAAGAATTTTATCTTAATTAGTGCAACAGCTCCATATATATTATTAAGAAAGGAGGATAAGATGTCAGAATTTAAGGTTGCATGGAATGTACTTGATAGTAAGTCAAATGAGATAAAACAATATGAAAGAGAGTTAAATGAGTGTATATCTGAACTGGAAAATATCAGGAGAGAATTAAGATATCAGAAATGTTTTCCGTTATCATTATATTCATATATAGAATCACAGAAAAAAAATATGTATATAATGAAAAATAAATTAAGTACTATGAGCAAAACATTAAGCTATGCAGCTAATACATATAAATCAACTGAACAACAGCTTGCTAATGGCAATACGCTTAGTGAAATTGATAAGATTAAAATTAGTAAGTTAGAAATTGGTAAAGATATATTTAGTAATTTGTATAGTTATCTTGAAAAAAATATAAATGATAAAATAACTAATTTGATATCTTCCAGTGTAATAAAAGGAATAAGTAATTCTATTTTTCTAAAAGCATTAAATACATCTGTATTAAATAAATTTAACAATGATTTTTTTAAAAGTATAAAAGATAATCTAAGCAGTTCAAAATTTGAGAAAAAAGAAAAAGATATATACAGCAAAAATAAGGATAAAAAATTTTATGAACAAGGATATGCATTACTTTCAAAAGAGTTATTGAATAAAAAAGCATCAGCACAGTTTTGGAATGGAAGTTATAGTAAAAATGGAAAAGCAGGTGAATTCAATGTCAATGCTACAATAGGTGAGGCAGAAGCACATTCAAACATAGAAGCTGGAATTTATTCATATAAAAAAGATGAAAATGGTAATCTTAAAAAGATATTTGCACCGGCAATCAATGCGGCTGTAGGAGCCAGTATAACGGCATTTAAAGCACACACTGATGGCAGACTTGGGCTTGGAGACAATCATAATATGTTAGGTGTGTATGGAAAAGGCGATGCAACAGCTGGAAAAGTCAGTGCTAGTGGAAGTACATGTGTAGCATTATTTGATAAAAATGGAAATATCAACCCACAGGCAAATGCTAATGTAGAATTGGAAGCTATAGCAGGAGAATTAAAGGGAACAGCTGGAATATCGGTGCTTGGAGTGGATGCCGGTGTAAGGGGAAGTATAAATGTTGGAATTGGGGCACATGCAAATGTAGGTTACACAGATGGGGTATTTAAAGTAGATATAGGTGCCGCCGTAGGAATTGGTGGAAGTGTCGGCTTTGAAGTCGATGTCGGTGGTGCTGTTAATGCAGTCAGGAATAAAGCTATCTGTATGTTAAAACGTATGGGCTGGTAGCAGAAAAAATATATACAATTATAATATAAAAAACTAGGATGGAGGACTATATATGTTAGAAGGATTATTACCTATAGGGACAGTGGTACTGTTAAAGGACAGTACAAAAAAAGTGATGATAATTGGAGTTTGCCAGAAAGAGGTTTCAAAAGATTCTTTATGGGATTATGCAGGCTGTGTTTATCCTGAGGGATATATGGGACCGGATCAGACATTCTTATTCAATAATGATCAGATAGATAAAGTGTTCTCGATAGGATATCAGGATGAAGAACAATTTGAATTTAAAGTAAAAGCAGATTCAATAATGAAACAGTTAAGGGAAGAGAGTACTAACTGATATATAGCTAAACAGTTATTTATTAATATAACTTAAACAAGGAGAATTTTACAGATGATATGCAGGTATTGTGGCGCGGACAATAACGAAAACAGAAGAATCTGTAAGGGCTGTAACAGACCATTATATGATGATATATCCATTGACAGTCAGGAGAGCATGCCACCTGACAACGGATATTATGATATACCTCCCAAAAAGAAAAATACATTATTGTGGATATGTGTTGGAGCTGGTGCAGTTGCTGTACTGGCTATTGTTGTTGCAGGTATATTATTATTCAGGTCTGAAACAACTTCAAAAAAATATACTTCAAAATTATCAGAAGCAGAAAAGTATGTGGCTAGTCTTGATTATGACAGTGCCATAACTTTATATAATGAAGCTATAGAACTGGCACCGGATAATGTTACTGCTTATGTGAATCTGGCAAATGTATATATAGCAATGAATAATCTGGCAAAAGCACAGGAAATAGCAATGAAAGGATTTGAAAAAACAAAGGATAATAAATTGCAGGATCTTGTAAACAGATTATTTGGCAATGCAACTGAAAATACAGATAATGAGATATCTGTTAATACAGATTTGTTAAAAAAACTTACCGGTGATGTATATGATGACATTATAAATAATTATGGAAAAACATCGGTTTCTCAGGAAAATGGATATACAAAGCTTGTATGTCAAAGTATTAACTGTTCATTGTATTACAGCGCATCAAACGTTGAAGCCAATACAGGACAGCCTAAAGAAAATGCATTTCCTGAATATATCATAGTAAACGATATAAGCCTGATTATAAAAAATTATAATGGTTATCTGTCAGCACAGACTTTATCCGAATTATTTAAAAATACAACTAAGGTTGTAATGACAGATGGAAAGCAGTGTGTAAGTATAGATTATCTTAATAGTAATATTTCAATTGAAAGTGACAATCAGGGGAATGTTACGGCGACAGCACCATATATTAAGATTGTGTTATCAGCGGATAATTCTGACTCAGATCTTAATGCATTAAAAGGAATTGCAACAGGAACTATTACGACAGCCTCTGATAAGCAGGCATTAGCAGGTGTACATATAGCAGCACGTCAGGGCGCTGATGTAAAGAAGGGAACCGTGGTAGCTGAAACTGATACAGATTCAAAGGGTGCATATACATTAAATCTTAAAGAGGGAAAATACACATTATGTGTATCTAAAAAAGGTTATAATGACCAGTATTTTAATATTACTGTTAATAAGGGAATGACAATGCCTGGACAGAATTATGTAATGAGTGAGGCAGATACATCAGATGATTTAATATTAGTACTGGAATGGGGAAGCACTCCGGCAGATTTGGATTTGCATATTCAGGGGCAGACAGAGAGCGGAACATTTGTAAGTATTTTTGGATATAAAGAGAAAAATATGCAGCAGTCTGAGAATGGACAGGTTATTGCAAGTCTTGATAAGAATGAAAAAAATGGAAATGGAAAAGAGACAATTACGGTTAAGAAAAGTGCAATCAGTGGAAAATATGCTGTACATATACATGACCAGACGAATAGAAATTCAAGAGATACAACATCGTTATCACAGTCAGGTGCTGTATTAAAGGTATACCTTCCGGGAGAAACAACGCCACATATTTATAATGTGCCAACAAACAAAGCGGCAACATGCTGGTATCCATGCAATATAACAGATGGAAAGATTACAGTTCCATCAGAATCTTTACAGATGGTTTACAGCACGATAGGTTAAGACAGAAAGGTAGGAGATATATATGAAGTATAGTGTTTCATCAAAATATAATATGGAAATGATAACAGTCAAGCTTCAAAAAAATGAGCAGCCGGTAGAGAATGAAATATTGTGGATTCGTTCACAGAGGATACCTGGCATGGTTCCTGTTGAAGTAGAAGAAAGAGGCAGTGTATTTAATTATAATGTTACAGGTTTTATATCAATGAAAAAATATGCAAGAAATAAAATTACAGGAGCAGATTTTGCATTGTTACTGGAAAGCATTATACAGTCATTTGTGGTTCTTCAAAAAAGCGGAATGACATATACCAAATTACTACTAGAAGATAAAGCAATATACATTAATCCTGTTACAAAAAAATCAGTATTTGTATATGTACCAATAGCAGGCTATGACAATGGTATGTATCTTGAGGCATTTCTTTTATACTTAATTAAATACTTTAGGTTTGATAGAAATGAAGATACACAATTCTTACAGGAATTAAGTAATATGTGTAATAGTCCTAGTGGTATTACATGGGAAGAGTTAAAACAGTATGTACAGAAATTAAAACAGCAGGAAGCCATGAAGTACAGACCACCCCATGATATAGTTAATTCAAGAAAACAAAAAGTACAGCCGGGTAAAAAACCATTACCGGATGGTGGTGCAGTTAATATACCACCACAACCTGCCGGAGTAAGACAGTTTATCTTTTGTGGCAAATGTGGAGCGAAAAATTCAATAAACGCAAGATTCTGTGTAAAATGTGGCAAGCCGATAGTTGCATCAGTACAGCCAAAACCGCTAGAAACTCCACCACAGATGGTACCACCGGTGCAGCCGGTATCACCAGTGCAGCCGGTATCACCAGTGCAGCCGGTATCACCAG
>OGJN01000976.1_pt1 | contig 13711 bp, 10 predicted proteins | sample 1572221 | NCBI WGS metagenome assembly OGJN01 (sample SAMEA2582148, study PRJEB24529) | metagenome | biome: Human gut stool | place: China | collected 2011 | reverse complement strand
AGGTCGGGCAGATCCTGAATGTGAAGAACCGGAGGTACTATTTTCTCTTCGGGATGACGCTCACGGCGGCTTATCCCTTCTTACGGATGAGCGCGGTATTGGCCCAGCCGGACTGGTTCGGCCTCATCTTCGCGTTTGCGATCCTTCTGCTGACGCTGGATCTCCGGTTCGACAAGCTGGAGCCGGTGCGGTTCGGCCTCATCTTTCTGGCCACTGCCGCCATCATCCTCGCCCGCCGGTGGTTCCTTTACTTTGTGGTGGGCTACTACTTCGCCTACGCGCTACTGCTCATCGCGGGCTGTGTGCGGTTGGCGAAGGGCGGCGAAAAAAACGCCGTCCTTGTTCGAATCAAAAACCTCGTCCTCTTCGGCCTTGCGTCCGTCGTGGCGATGGTCATCCTGCTCTGGCCGATGGTGTCCCACATCCTCGCCTACAACTACGCAGGCCGCTACTCCTATTATAACGGCGGCGGTCTGGCCCTCGAGGCGTTCTATCACATCGGCCGGATGGGCCTGTTCAACATCCTCCTCATGGTGCTGGGTCTCGCCTTTGCGGCGAAGCACAGAGCGCCCTCCCTGCCCTGTCTCGCCGGGTGTGAGCTGGTGGTGAGCATCCTGCTCTTCACCCGGGTGCAGAACACCGGCTCCCATCAGTTCCTGCTCTTCCTGCCGGGATACTTCATTCTCTTTCTGCTGGGTGCCGCCGCTCTGGCCGAGGGCATCACGCACCGCCGCACCCTCAAACTGGGCTGCTGGGCCTTCGTGCTGGTGCTGTCCATGTCAGTGCGGTGTTCGCCGCTGACTACGCTGGCCATGCCGGGTTTCGTCATCGAGCATTTCCCGATCCAGATCCCGGCCACCGAGTATTTCATCTCGCTGGACAAGCTCATCTACGACCGGAAGGACATTGGCCAGATACAGGCCATCGCCGACTGGATAGACTCCCACTGCGCCGAGGGCGAAGTGAGCTACATGATCCCCCACGATATGCTCTACAACCCCGACCACTTCAAAAACTGCCGCCTGCCGGACGCCCCCATCAACGACAAGCTGGCCTTCGGCTTCTCGGTCCCCGGCACCCACAACTTCCCCACCCAGTTCTTTGAGGCAAAATATGTCATCACCTGCGAGCCCTTCCCCCAGACTTACGTGGGCAGCGGCGAGATGTCCATCAAGCTGAACGACCAGTTCCTCGCCGTAAAAGACCAGTATTTCGCCTTTGAGCAGAGTTTCGATATGGGCAATGGCACCACCTTTACCATCTGGAAGCGCACCGCTGCCCCCACCCGGGAGGAAGTGGAGTATTATCTGAGCGCTTTCGCTGAGGAAGACGCCCAGTACCCTGAAATGTTCTCCCAGGTGGCCGAAGCCTGGCTCACCGCCCACGGGCTGTGAGCTTGCCCTTTCTGCTGAAAACGTGTATAATTCGATTTGTTGCTATAAAACCCGCAGCGCCGCCCGTCGGCCTGCTTACGTCATAAGGAGTACGCCACTATGGATAAGAAGAACACGCCTGAAGTGAAGCTGGGCCAGTACAAGGGCCTGGCTGTCACCCGTCACGTCCGCCCTGTCACCGACAAGACTGTGGACATCGAGCTTGTCCACCAGACCCGGATGCACGCGGTCTACCACCCCACCACCGAACCTGCCAGGCGCGGCTTCCGCGCTCTGCTGGACTTTGCCGGCTACATGGACGGCAAGGAGATCCCCGACAGCCGGATGGAGAAGGTCATGGTCGTGCTGGGCGACGGCAAGCTGATGCCCGCCGCCGAGCAGGCCATCTACGGCCACCGTGCCGGCGAGGTGTTCCGCTTCGACTTTACTTACCCGCAGGACTTCCGCCTGCCGGAGCTGTCCGGCAAGACCGCACAGTTCGAGATCGAACTCCGCTCTCTGGCCGAGAAAGTCACGCCCGCACCGGACGAGGCTTTCGCCAAGAGTCTGGGCTTCGACTCCCTCGATGCGCTGAAGGCCGACCTTCGCGCCAAAAAGCAGAAGATCCACGAGGAAGGGGCTGACCGCGCCGCCGGAAAGCAGCTGCTGGACATGGCCGGTGCCAACATGACCGTGGACCTGCCCGCCGAAATTCTCGACCGCACCGCCCAGAATGAGATGAAGCTGCTGAAAGAGCGCCTCTCCCGCAGCGGCATCACCCTCGAGCAGCACTGCAAGAACAGCCGCACCACTCCGGAAGCCCTCGAGAAGGACTACCGCGCACAGGCCGAGAGCCGCATCCGCTTCGTGCTGGCAGCCCGTGCCATCGCCGAGGCAGAAAACATCGTCGTCCACCCCGAGGAAGTCAACGCCGAGTACCGCCGCCTGTCCCAGCTGCAGGACACCCCCGAGGCTGAGATCCGGAAAGCCCTGCCCGAGGATACCATCGCCGCCGCGCTGGCCGCGAAGAAGGTGCAGCGCTTCCTGCTGGACAACGCTCAGGTCACTACCGTGACCGATGCCCCCGAAAAGGAGTGATACCGCTATGGGTCTGTTTACCCGTTATGCAATGGACGCCCTGATGAAGACCTCCCACCCCGAGGTCATCCGCCGTCAGTGCTGGAATCTCCACCCCCACCGCACCCCCTGCACGGCCTGCAAAGACATCTGCCCCTACGGCGATGCCATCTTCACCCGCCCCAACCTCGTTAAAGACTGGGACCCCTGCACCGACTGCGGCCTCTGCGTGTCCGCCTGCCGCTCGGGCTGCATCGTCCCTTCGCCGGAGCAGGTACAGCGGGACACCTCGCTGGCTGATACCGACAACGACACCCTCTGGCTGGGCTGCGAGAAAAGCACCCGCAAGAACACCGCCGTCCGCACCTGCATCGCCTCCTTCTCGTGGGAAACGCTGGCCTATCTGGCTCTGAACAAGAAGCTGGTCCTCGACCTGACTCCCTGCGGTGAGTGCGAGAACGACGCCTGCGCCGCCCAGCTCCGCAAAGAGCTGACCCGTCTGGTGGAGTTCCTCGGCCCCCAGCTCTTCGAGAGCCGGGTCACGCTGGCCTATGAGCAGGACGAAGCGCCCTACCATGTACAGGAGCTGAGCCGCCGGGAGATGTTCTCCCACATGACCGAGGGCTCCCGCGCCGGCACCAAGAAGCTGCTGCAGATGCTGCCCGGCCTGCGCAGCGAGGAGGACAGCGCCGCCGACTTCCGCCTCATGCTCCACCAGCGGACAAAGCAGCTCAAGGCTGCTTCCGAGACGCCGCTGCGCTACGGCTGGTATCTGCCGAACTTCACCCAGAAGTGCTTCGGCTGCGGCAAGTGCGAGAAAGCCTGCCGCTCCGGTGCGCTCAAACTGGAGGACCTGCCCGACGGCCAGACCCGCGTGGTCATCACGCCCTGGAAGTGCAGTGAGTGCGGCGTCTGCGTCGCGGCCTGCTCCAACAGCGGCATCGACGGCATGAAGCTGCGCCAGCTCACCACCCTCGGCCCGGTGAGCGTCTACAAATGCAGCAAGACCCTCTGCGCCGACTGCGGCAAGCCCATCGCACCGAACAGCTCCGAGGGCATCTGCTCGGTCTGCCGCATCAAGCGCCGCACCAAGCAGCGTCAGGAGGAGGCCGCAGCCCGCGCCAAGGAGCGGATTGCCGAGCGCGAGGCCCGCAAGGCAGCGGAGGAGGCCGCAAAGGCCGCTGCCGCAGAGCTGGCCGCTGAAAATGCCGCAAATGCTTCCGGTGCCGCCGCAGCCGAAACGGCAGCGGCTCCTGTCTCTGCCGCACCTGCCGCCGCGGCGGCAACAGCTGTTTCTGTTGCAGAAACAGCATCTGCACCCGAAAAGGATTGACGCGGCCGCAAATCAATGCTATACTCAGTCATGACCACACTGTTTGGTGGACGGGACTGTTACAAAGGAGTAACGGATGGATTTCCGTTGCTCTTTTTTCATAAAAAATGGTCCATTTGTCCGTTGCCGGGAAACAGCGGACACCGCACAACGCGATGCTGTCCTTTGTACAGCAAAAACAAGAAAAGAGGGAATTTATGATGAACACTTCCATCTCCCGCCGTCAGTTCCTGAAGGCCAGCGGCCTGGCAGCCGCCGGTGCCTGCGCAGCCGGCCTGCTGACTGGCTGCGGCGGCTCTTCCTCCGGCAGCGCTTCCGGCGCAGCCTCTTCCGGTTCCGGCTCCAGCTACACCATCCTGTACGACAGCCAGCCCGCCACCCTGAACTACCTGACCACCGGCACCGACCTTGAGATGGTCGTGGGCGCAAACTGCGTGGATACGCTGGTCGAGTACGACAACAAGGGCGTCATGCGCGAAGGCCTGGCCACCAGCTGGCCTGGACGTTCCATCTGCGTGAGGAGAACTGGGTGGACTGCAACGGCGAGGTCGTGGCCCCCGTCACCGCACAGGACTTCGTGGACGCTCTGAAGTACGTCCTGACCCCGGACTACGCCGCCTCCAACGTGGGCCTCGTCACCGCTTACATCGCAGGCGCTGACGACTACTACTACTACCACGTCTATCTGAACAACGCCAACACCGGCGTCGTGGACGATGACGGCACCACCTACACCGTGGACGGCAGCGGCGTCGTCACCGTGACTGCCCCCGACTCTGACCCCGCCACCTACGCACCGGTGGACTTCGACGCCGTGGGTGTCACCGCTGTGGATGACCACACCCTGACCTACACCCTGACCTACGACTTCCCGGGCTTCCTGAGCCTGCTGTGCTATCTGCCCTACGAGCCCGCTTACGGCCCGCTGCTGGAAGAGACCGGCGACCAGTTCGCTACCAGCGCAGAGACCACCTACAGCTGCGGTGCCTTCTATCTGGCCGCCTACGAGTCTCTGGAGACCTGGGTCATGAAGAAGAACCCCGAGAACTACGACGCTGACAACGTCTTCATCGACACCATCAGCCGCATCTACAACGCCGAGGCCAGCGTCAACGGCCCCGAAATGATCAAGCGCGGCGAGATCGACGAGGCCACCATCGGCTCCGACATCCTCGACAGCTGGCTGTCCGACGACACTACCAAGGACATGGTGTCCATGGACCGTCCCAACACCAACTACACCTACTTCTATATGTTCAACTTCATGCCCTTCTCCCACGAGTTCTCCAACTGGAGCGTGGAGGGCATGGACGCTGAGTATGAGCCGGAGAACTGGGCCAAGGCCATCAACAACACCAACTTCCGCAAGTCCTTCCTCTACGGCATCAACAACTCTGTCACGCTGGCCGTCAAGGCACCCGAGGGCTACGACAACTACAAGCTGAACACCATCACGCCCCCCAGCTTCTGTGCCAACGCTGACGGCGTGGACTACCTCAAGTGCGGCGACCTGGCCAATATCACCGAGTTCTTCGACGAGGCGAAGGCCAAGGAGTACCGCGACGCTGCCATCCCGGAGCTGACCGCTGCTGGTGTGACCTTCCCCATCAAGGTGCAGATGCCCTACAATCCCTCTTCCACCGACTGGGACAAGCAGTGCCAGGTGTTCAAGCAGCAGCTCGAGAGTGTGCTGAACGACGGTTTCGATTTCATCGACATCATCATCACTGCCGGCCCCTCCGACAGCTTCCTGTCCAGCGTCCGCCGCAACGGCAAGTTCGCTTTCCTGCAGTGCAACTGGGGCGCTGACTACTCCGATCCCCAGACCGAGACCGACCCCTTCTATCAGGCTGAGGGCGCACGCGGCAGCCGCTACGCCTTCCTGCGCACCGGCGTCGAGGACGGCTTCATCACCGGCGACACCGCGGACGCCGTCATGAACTACATGAAGGCCATCGAAGAGGCTGTCAAGATCACCGACGACATCAACGCCCGCTACGATGCCTTCGCCAACGCCGAGGCTTCCCTCATCAACAATGCCCTCGTCGTCCCCCTGGGCATGAGTATCCCGGCCTACATCGCCACCCGTCTGAACTACTGGGAGGGCCAGTACGCTTCCACCGGCTTCTCCAACAAGCGTCTGAAGGGCATCCACGTCCTCGACCACTACATCTCCATGAGCGAGTACGAGGCCAACCGCGACGCCCGCTAAGACTTTTTGAGTCTGTCCGCTCCAAAGCTCTCCGTTTTCCCACAGGAAAGCGGAGAGCTTTTCGTTTCTGAATCCTCTTACATGAATTTTTGTAACGAACTTTGCCAAATCACTTTCCAAAAGTGGTTTTTTGTTGTATTCTATTCCTATCCGACATTCATTTTATAAAAGAGAGGGGTGCGCACAGATATGCTCAAATATCTGGCGAAACGCATCGGGCGCTCGATACTGACCCTGTTTATTATCGTCACGCTCGTTTTCTGCCTTTTGCGGCTGATGCCGGTGGAAGGCTATTTTGCTAACTACGAAAAAATGACCGAGGCCCAGATACAGGCCGGCTTACAGTCCATGGGCCTGCTGGACCCGCTGCCGGTGCAGATCGGCCGCTTCTGGGTCAATATGCTCCACGGCGACCTCGGCGTGAGCCACATCTATAAGGTCAACGCCTCCGTCACCAGCATCCTCGCTAAGAAGCTGCCCATTTCCATCCAGATGGGCGTGTACGCCATGCTGCTGAGCCTTGTCATCGGCATCCCGATGGGCCTGTTCATGGGCCGCTTCAAGAGCCGCTGGCCCGATAAGATCGGCACGGCCATCATCGTCCTCATCCAGGCTGTGCCTGCGGCAGTGTATTATCTGTACATCCAGATGTACGGCACCACCGCGCTGAACGTGGGCCTGCTCTTCGACGCCTCCAACTGGAAATACTGGGTGCTGCCCGTCTGCTCCATGAGTCTGGGCAACGTGGCGTTCTACGCCATGTGGCTGCGCCGGTACATGGTGGACGAGAGCAACAAGGACTATGTCCGCCTTGCCCGTGCCAAGGGCGTGAGTGAAAACAACATCGCCCTGCGCCACATCTTCCGCAACGCAATGGTGCCGCTGGTGCAGTATATTCCCTCCGCCTTCCTGAACACTGTGGTCGGCTCCATCTACATCGAAAGCCTCTACAGCATCCCGGGCATGGGCGGCCTGCTGGTCACCTGTGTCCAGCGCCACGACAACACGATGGTGCAGGGCATCGTTCTGCTCTACGCCTGCGTGGGCATCATCGGCCTTATTCTGGGCGACCTGCTCATGGTGCTCATTGACCCCCGCATCAGCTTTGGCAAGAAAGAAGGTGGCCGATAATGCTTTTCCGTATGAAAGATGAAAAAGCACACCAGCTCGAGGCAGAGCTGGATAAGTTACAGGCGGACGGCCCCGCCGCATGGGCAAAGCTGCCCGAAGAAGAGCTGTTCACCCCCGCCGGATTCAGCGAAGAGCGGGCCGAGGCCACGTCCTACTCCAACTACAGCTACTGGGGCAGCACCTTCCGCGCCTTCTTCAAGAACCGCGTGGCCGTGCTGCTGCTCGTCGCCCTCATCGCCGTGGTGGCCTTTGCATTTTTGCAGCCCTGCCTGCCCGGTCAGGCAGACCCCAACCTCTGCGCCGTGGACCCCGCCACCGGCATCCAGTACCGCAACATCGCCCCCGGTGAAAAGGGCTTCATCTGGGGTTCCAACGCCATCGGCCAGGACCTCTGGGCCCGCATCTGGGCCGGCGCCCGCACCAGCCTGACCATCGCTTTCTTCGTGGCCCTTATCGAGGCCGTGGTGGGCATCACGGTGGGTGTGCTCTGGGGCTATGTCCGTCAGCTGGACTTCTTCTTCACCGAGCTGTACAACATCTGCGACAATGTGCCTTCCACCATCATCCTGATCCTTATTTCCTACGTCGCCAGCCCCAGCGTCCAGACGCTGATCCTGGGCATGTCCATCACGGGCTGGATCGCCATGGCGCGTTTTATCCGCAACCAGATCCTCATCATCCGTGACCGTGACTACAACGTGGCATCCCGCTGCATCGGCACCCCCACCTCCCGCATCGTGGTGCGCAACCTGCTGCCCTACCTCGTGTCGGTCATCATGCTCCGCATGGCCCTGACCATCCCCGCCGCCATCGGCAGCGAGGTCTTCATCACCTACATCGGCCTCGGCCTCTCTGTCGAGGTGCCTTCTCTGGGCAACCTCATCAACGATGGCCGCAAGGTCATGATGCAGGCTGGCCTGCGCTATCAGCTGCTCTACCCCACCATCATCCTCAGCTTCGTCACCATCGCGTTCTACCTCATCGGCAATGCCTTCTCTGACGCAGCCGACCCCAAGAACCATCTGCAGTAAGGAGGAACAGACATGAAAAAGAATGAACTGATCCTCTCTGTGCGGGATCTCAACATCAAATTCAATCTGCGTGGAAAGATCCTCCACGCCATCCGGGGCATCGACCTCGATGTCTACCACGGCGAAGTCCTCGCCATCGTGGGCGAGTCCGGCTCGGGCAAGAGCGTGTTCACCAAGTCCTTCATGGGCCTGCTGGACTCCAACGGCTCCATCACTTCCGGCACCATCGACTACTTCGGTGCCGACGACCACCAGCCCATCCGGCTCTCCGAGTTGAAAAAGGAGAAGGACTGGCTGAAAGTGCGCGGCCACGAGATCGCCATGATCATGCAGGACCCCATGACCAGCCTGAACCCCCTGAAGACCATCGGCGACCAGATCATGGAGGCCGTGGAGCTCCATCAGGGCCTCAAGGGCGCTGCCGCCAGAGAGAAGACCCTTGAGTACCTGCGGGATGTCGGCATCGCCGACCCTGAAGTGCGCTTCAAGCAGTATCCCCACGAGTTCTCGGGCGGTATGCGCCAGCGCGTCGTCATCGCCATTGCCGTAGCCTGCAACCCGCAGATCCTTATCTGCGATGAGCCCACAACGGCTCTGGACGTGACCATTCAGGCCCAGATCCTCGAGCTGCTGAAGGAGATGCGGGTCAAATATAACCTCACCATCATCCTCATCACCCATGACCTCGGCGTCGTGGCCAACATCGCTGACCGTGTGGCCGTCATGTATGCCGGCGACATCGTGGAGATCGGCACTTCGGACGAAATTTACTACGACCCCCGCCATCCCTACACTTGGGCGCTGCTGTCCAGTATGCCCCAGATGGGCGTGAAGGGCGAAGACCTGTTCAACATTCAGGGTACGCCCCCGAACCTCTTCACGGAAATTCACGGCGACGCTTTCGCGCCCCGCAACCCTTTGGCGCTGAAGATCGACTTCGTCAAGCGTCCCCCTTATTTTGATGTCAGCACGACCCACCGGGCCAAGACGTGGCTTCTCGACCCCCGCGCACCCAAGATAGAACCGCCCGCCGCTGTGCGGATGCTGCAAGAGGAGGGCAAATAACATGGCAGACGAACGCGAAGTTCTGGTCGAGGTAAAAAACCTCGAAGTGACCTACGGCTCCGGCCGCAAGGCTTACAAGGCCGTCAAGAACGCAAACTTCACCATCTATAAAGGCGAGACCTTCGGTCTGGTGGGCGAGTCCGGCTCGGGCAAGACCACCATTGGCCGGGCTATCATGCGCATCCTGCCCACCTCGGGCGGCGAGGTGTTCTATAAGGGCCAGAAGATAAACGGCAAGATCTCCCACGCGCTGGACAAGCAGGTCATCAAGGAAATTCAGATGATATTCCAGGACCCCCAGTCCTCCCTGAACGAGCGCGCCAAGGTGAGCTACATCGTAGGCGAGGGCCTGATGAACATCCGGCCCGACCTCTCCGCCGCTGAGCGGGACGAAAAAGTCCGTCAGGCGCTGCTGGATGTGGGCCTGCTGCCCGAGTTTGCGTCCCGCTTCCCCCACGAGTTCTCGGGCGGCCAGCGCCAGCGCATCGGCATCGCCCGGGCCCTCATCGTGGAGCCGGAATTCATCATCGCCGACGAGCCCATCTCGGCACTGGATATGTCCATCCGCGCCCAGGTCCTGAACCTTCTGCGCCATTTGCAGAAAGAGCGTGGCATCACCTACCTCTTCATCGCTCATGACCTCTCCGTCATGCGCTACATCTCCGACCGCATCGCCGTCATCCACAAGGGCGACATCGTGGAGCTGGCCGACGCCGAAGAGCTTGTGACCCACGCCATCCACCCCTATACCCGCAGCCTGCTGTCGGCCATCCCCATGCCCAGCCCCCGCCGCGAGCGGCAGAAAAAGCTGCTAGTCTATGACCCTTCCATGCACGACTACTCCACGGAGGCTCCCCAGTGGCGGGAGCTTCGGCCCCGTCACTGGGTGCTCTGCAGCGCCTCCGAGGCCGAAGACTGGTGCCGGGAATTGTAAACTTTTTCTTGCGTTTTTCTCATTGCAGCCTCTCTGTTTATTGACTTTTGTTCTCTGCTCTACTACAATAACAGGAGTGGCTTTGTAACAAAACGAAACAAAACATTGGCCCCCGCGCGGGTCTACAAACATAAAGGAATGAGAAATTGATGACGACGCAGAATCCTGTTTACGCATCCCAGGCCAAACCTTGGCTCAAATATTACGACCAGAAGTACATTGAGCAGACCCTTCCCACCGTCTCGGCATTCGAATATGTCTGCCAGCGGAACAAAAACCATCTGAATGACACCGCGTTGGATTACTACGGCCGGAAGTTCACCTACGCTGACCTTATCGTCAACGTCAAGAAGACTGCTGCCGCCCTGCGGGGCGTCGGCGTCCAGAAGGGCGACATCGTGACGGTGGTCAGCGTCATGACCCCCGAGGTCATTGCCCTGTTCTATGCAGCGGACATGATCGGTGCCACCCTGAACCTTGTAGACCCCCGCTACAGTGTCGAGGGCATCCATGAGTATATCGAAGAGGTGGACTCCCACCTTCTCGTCTGCCTGAACGTCGTGTACGAGCGCTGCCGTCAGGCCGCAAAGCGCACCAACGTGGAAAAGGTCATCGTCCTCTCTCCGGCCGACTCTCTGCCCCCGGTGATGGCCGTAGGATACAAGCTGACCACCCCCGACAAGAACAAATATGCCTCCAACGTCATCCGCTGGAAGCAGTTCATCAAGGGCGGCGAGGGCCAGAGCACCGCTTCGGAGCCTTATGACCCCGACCACGCCTGCGTCGTCGTCCACACCGGCGGCACCACCGGCTCTCCCAAGGGCGTTATGCTCACCGACAACAGCTTCAACGCCATCGCGCAGCAGTTCCGCGCCTACGACAAGCTGTTCCACCGGGGCCAGAAGCTCATGAACATCATGCCCCCCTTCATCGCCTACGGCTACGCCTGCGGCGTCCATCTGCCGCTGGTGCTGGGCTTCACGGTCATCATCGTCCCCAATCTCGACCCGGCCAAGCTGGGCAGTCTGGTGCTGAAGTACAAGCCCGAGCATATGTTCGGCGTGCCCTCCCACTACCAGCAGCTGGCCGCTGACCCCAAGCTGCGGGATAAGGATCTCTCCTTCATCCTCAACTACGCCGCCGGCGGCGACTCCCTCTCCCGGGGGGCCGAGCAGACCGCCAAGGGCTACGGCATGACCGAGGTGGCCTCCGCTGCCACCGTCGCCGCCGGCTCGAACAACAAGCTGGGCAGCGTCGGCATCCCGATGGTCAACACCCTCGTCGCCGCCTTCGAGCCGGGTACGGACAAAGAGCTGCCCATCGGCGAGCGCGGCGAGCTGTGCATCTCCGGCCCCACCACCATGAAGGGCTACTACAACAAGCCCGACGAGACGGACATAATCCTCCGCCGCCACCCCGATGGCCGCATCTGGGTCCACACCGGCGACATCGGATATCTGGACGAGGACGGCTTCGTTTATCTCGACTCCCGCATCAAGCGTCTCATTATCCGCCACGACGGTTTCAAAGTCTTCCCCTCCATGATAGAGAACGTCGTCAGCCGCCACCCCGCTGTGCATCAGTGCTCTGTGGTGGGCTGCACCGACAAGGACCATGTGCAGGGCCGTCTGCCCTTCGTCTACATCGTGCTCAAGGCCGACACCACCGCCAAGAAAAAGCAGGTGATACGGGAGCTGGAGCGGATGTGCGCCGAGGAGCTGCCCGAATACGTCCAGCCCGTGGCCTACAAATTTATCCTCAGTATGCCCATGACCCCTGTGGGCAAGGTTGATTACCGTCAGCTCGAAGCTGACATCACCCCCCGCGACTATTGATTTTCATGAAAGGACTCTTCTGCCATGAACAAGCGTTTTGCAAGTCTGGCGGTCTCTGCCCTGCTGCTCGTCTCCCTGCTCAGTGTCCCTGCGCTGGCCGAGGGGACCGAGGCCGCTGCGGACACCGCCAGCGATGATCATGTCATCGTCACCCTGAACCCGGAGGCTGCCCTGCAGCCCGAGACTCCGGCGGAAGCCGCGGCTTCTGCCACCGAGACGGCTCAGGCCGACCCGGTCCCTTCTGCGGACGACGCAGAGGAGGCAGCGGCCGCTGCTGAGGCCGAGGTCAAGGCCGATGACACCAAAAAGGAAGATAAGGACGAGCAGCTCACCTACGTCGCACTGGGCGACAGCATCGTGTCCGGCGTCGGCCTGGCCGATGTCCAGTACAGTGCGCGCTCCGGCTACAGCGTCGATATGGCTCCCAACTTCCATGGCTACTCTCCCAACTGCTATGTCGGCAAGGTGGCTGCAGCTCTCGGCCTCGACCGTGACCACGCCATCAACCTCGGCCTGCCGGCCCTGACGGCTCCCGACCTCGCGGACATGATCCGGTACGGCAAGATGCCCCAGATGAACATGGCGTCCGGCTGCGAGTACAACTACCCTGAGTTCCAGGACTACATCCGCAAGGCCGACGTCGTCTCCGTCCAGATCGGCTCCAACGACGCCTTCGTCCCCTGCATCGTGGCTCTGGGCAACGCCACCAATTGGAAGAGCGAGAAGCTGGCCGCTACCATTCTGGCCGGCGACCTGCGCAATGAAGGTTCCGGCTCCACCATGTCCACCATCTACCGCAGCATCAAGGCGATGGACCTGACCAAAGCCGAGAGGGACGCCACCTGGAATCTGCTCTTCTCCGGCATGAGCAAGATCTGCGACGAGACTTACCCCAAGACCACCGCAGCCCTCATCTCCATCGTGCAGGAGATCCGCAATCTCAACCCGGATGCCCAGATCATCCTCGTGGGCTACACCAACCCTGTGCCGCTCATCCCCTGCTGGCGCAGCTACTTCAACAAGCTGAACAAGTTTGAGAAGCAGATCGCCAAGACTTATAACTTGACTTATGTGGCCATCCCCAACACAGAAACCACCCTCGACGTGCATCCCACCATCAAGGGCCACCAGTACATCGCCAACAAGCTTGTGAACGCCATCGAGAATCCGTAATCAACAAATACAGCAAAGCCCCCGTTTCCAGCTGGAAGCGGGGGCTTTTTCCTACAATACATTATGCGGCCAGAGCCTTTTTGATGTTTTCAAAGACGGTGTCGCTGTCCTCACAGCAGACCATGACCACCTCGCCGGTGGGGACAGTCGCCACGCGGGCGGCAGAAGCGATCTGGTACTGGTCTTCGAGGTAGTGCTCCATGGACTTCTGCTGGCTCTGGACATAGGCATCCATCGCATCCACCACGTCCTGCGTCTTGCCCTCGGCGGGCTTGACGATGGCCACGCCGTAGACGCTGACCACCATGCCGGACACTGAGGCGGCGAAGTCGTCGTACATATCGTCCTCGAGGCCCAGCAGAGGCATCATCATGTTGGCCACCTCATCGGAGAGCTGGTCGGCCTCATACTCGGCGCTGTAGCCGTACTGGGCGGTGAACTTGCCGTCCTCGCCTTTGGTGAATATCATCTCATACTTGTTGTCCTCGTCGCTGCGGGCGTCGTGGAGGATCTGAGTGTAATCTTTCTTCGCGGCAGAAGACGCGCC
>OGJN01000972.1_pt1 | contig 13806 bp, 11 predicted proteins | sample 1572221 | NCBI WGS metagenome assembly OGJN01 (sample SAMEA2582148, study PRJEB24529) | metagenome | biome: Human gut stool | place: China | collected 2011 | reverse complement strand
TTGGTACGATTCGTCGCTATCTAATTAGTAGTGATGATGATTATAGCACGTATTCTATTAGAGTCTATCCACATTATTCTATGGTGCATTTATTCCTTAGTATATGGGGATTTATATTAGGTGTTGTAGCAGTGATGTGGGGGATAGCGGGATTAGTTATACATTAAAAAATACCTAACGTGTAAGCACTGCGAATGCTTTTATACGTTAGGCGCATAAACATAAAGCCTATAGCACGAAAATCGTACTATAGGCTTCTGTCATGTTTAATATATTATCTTCTGTATCCGCCACATCCTCTAGTATTAGAGTTTGGACCGCAATAGTTTTGGCTATTATTCTTGCATGGTGCATAGTTAACATTGTTATTGCAGTTGTATTGCGTGCTAGTATTGCAATTGTACTGAGAATTATTGCATACATAATCGTAAGCAAATCCTGTAGATACAGCAGCAGTCACGGCTAAAGCAGTCATGATGAGTATACGTTTTGTAAATTTCATAGATATCATCTCCTTGTTCCTATAAATATATTATACTACTATAAGTCAAATGGAATATGATATTCTATATATATAATATTGGGGAGACATTATGTGAAAGGATGAGAGTTTATGATGAAACGTGCGTTAATGGCTGCACTATGCTTTAGTTTTGTGACATTAGGTAGCCAAGCAATTGATATTAATATACCAGGTGCAGATCCGACTGTATCAAAGGATGCGTATCAGAATTATCGCAAGACTGATGCGGATGCGCAACAGATGGAACGGGATGTTGAAAAGGATATAAAAACATATATGCCCAAACAAGTGGTAGGTAATGGCGAATTTGATTTAAATGATATCATTTATTCAAATCGTGAGTTGAACCATGCATTAGATTTTTCTTCATCAATATTTATTTTGAAAGAGGATGGAGCTAATGTAAAATTCACCATGCCTTACTCGAGTCGATATGGGAATACTGAGAAGATTGCAGATGGTACACCTGCTTTCAGAAATGCAATGATTATGAGCCCCGACGGTATGATGGCTTATGAATTACGTCATCAACCAGCAGGCAATAATTGGGAGGATAGTAAGATTCCTTATAGCAAATTGACTGTTGATGATATGAAAGCTATCGCAGAGAAAACAGCTGGCGTATTTCGTGGTGATGATCATTCATTATATGCGGGTAAATTTATGTATCCTCCGATTGAAAAAGCGACATGGGATGTAACGTATGCTAAAGGTGCACCAATGGTGGGGAGTCTTAATTTTACGATGAAGAATACACCGACGATTTCGTATCATATAGGTTATAATTTTATGCCTAGAAAACAGTTTAGTGTTTTGAAAGCACAAGGTGTTGATAAGGCTCAAGATATGATAATGTCATCGTTGGTAAATTATGTATTACCATCCATTGAACCAGCGAAGGATATACTTTCAAAAAGCAAAGCTTTGAAAATTAATGAGTTTACATTCTTAACGCTAAAAACAAGTAAAATGATGCGGGAGGATAAAAATAATTCGTACATGTATGTATACGATAGCGATCAGTATAGAGAAGGTATCATGGTGATGCCTGTTGAGGATGAAGATATACAACATCCAGAGAAGATTTTCCCGAAAGCCGTACGCAGTATTATCTTAAATGACAAGTATTCGAAACGACAACCGATCCAATTTGCTACCGTTTGGAATGATGCCATGCCATCCGTATATATGCAAATTAAGCGTCCTAAAACAACGATATATATGTTAATATCACATGATAAACAATACGTATACAATCACTTTATTATGACCTATAATACTAGCTCTTTGGTCGAAAAAGATTTGCGAGATATTGTGCAATATGTAGATACTAATAACAATAAGGACTACTATAACACATTCCAAAGTGGGCTTGGGGCTAAGATGCCAAACGATATGGCGACGGTTGATATTAAGAATACGAAATAATAGATAATGTAAGGAATTTAAAAATACCTTGTGAAGTAACTCTCACCATCGGTTAGATTTTTTCATGTAACTATAGGCTCTCTGTTGTGAGGTATATACCTTGTGATAGAGGGCTTTTTATGTGTGATGAAAGTTAAAAAAGAGCTCTATTTTTCTAGAAAATATCTTTATTTCTTATGCTAAAGGGCGTATACTATAGATAATAATATAGAACATATATTTGTGTTTAAAGAGAGGAGGAAGATGTATGAGTGATGATATAAAGATGTTTGAAGGTAGTCAAATTCGTTCTGTGTGGGATAATGAAAGGGAAGAATGGTATTTTAGTATAGTGGATGTTGTAGGTTCTCTGACTGAAAGCAATAATCCGCGTGATTATTGGTATCGAGTGAAAAAACGTATGTCAGAAGAAGAGAAAAGTGAACTGTCGACAATTTGTCGACAGTTAAAATTGAAAGCTCCAGATGGTAAAATGCGATTAACAGATGTTGCCGATATGCAAGGTATTTTCCGTATCATACAATCTGTTCCATCGCCTAAGGCAGAACCTTTTAAAATGTGGTTAGCAGAAGTTGGTAAAGAGCGTATTGATGAAATAATTGACCCAGAGCTAACTATAGATAGAGCCTTAGAAGGATATGCGCGTAAGGGCTATAGCCGAGAATGGATTAATCAACGATTACAGGCCATTCAGGTTCGTAAAGAATTAACCGATACTTGGCAAGATCATGGTGTTAAAGCTGGTAATGAATATGCTATCCTAACGAATGAAATCTCTAAAGCTTGGTCTGGAATGACGACTAGAGAATATAAGGACTTTAAGGGGCTAAAAAAAGAAAATCTACGAGATAATATGTCTACTACAGAACTTATCTTAAATATGTTAGCCGAAACGGCTACAAAGGATATTGCGGAGGCAACTAATCCACAAGGATTAGAGGAAAATAAACAGGTTGCTCAAGATGGCGGTTCTATCGCTGGTGATGCGCGTAAATCTATTGAAGATAGGACAGGTAAACCTGTTATTACATCTAAAAATGCTATAGACTTGGGACGACTAATTAGTGATGTGGTGAAACATGATAGATGAACGACTTGAACGAATGAAACGAAAACATAATTGTAGAGTGCATTTTGATTCAGATTCTTTTCAAATATCTGATTGCACAGTAGCACCAGTACATGATACACCTGATGTAATACATGAAAATCAGGAGTTTGATTTTTATGTTGAGTCTACCTATGATGTATATCTGCTTCGTATCATACATAGTCATGATTGTGTTGTAAGCATTTATCATGCAAAAGCTGATGGAATCATATATATCGTAAGTTCTATACCTATTTCTAAAGATACTATCAAAGAGACTATTCAAAAGGTTTTATCTGCGTTAGAAAAATATGGTTTTCCGAAATTGAAGAATCCTAAAAGTAGTATTACATTTAATATATAGTGATGGAGTGGAGTGTTAAGAAATTTAATATTAGAATCAAATTAAAAATGAGCCAGTATTACTCTGATTGAAGTGTGATACTGGCTCATTTTTCGATATATTAAATTTTATGAGGATTTATCTCTGTTATATCAATATCAGAACTAGGTATATCTGCTACTAATTGATCTGATTTAGATAATGTTGATTGCTCGTAGGTATAACTTAATTGATGGTTGTATATTAATTTAAAATAATCCGACAATCCTTTATTTGTACAGTAGATATAACAACCTTTTTGACCTCGTGTCATTAATGTACGATATGTATTTTTCACGATTTCATTGGCAATACGATGTGCTTCAGTGGGATTTTCTTTTAAAAGTTTCTTGATACCTTTTATAGATTGATCTGTTTTTGCACGTTTGGTAATGTCTACGACAAGTTTACCATCTTCATAACGTAAATCATCACCAATAATCACACCTACATACTCAAACTCAAGTCCTTGGGTGGTATGAATGCATCCTGCTTCATTGATAGAGTCAGGATCAATAGCATATGTATCAGAGTTACCTAGATTCCAGCTGATTCCAAAATTATGTTCTGGTATTTGGATATCTTTTATAAGCGATGTCATTCGACCCTCTTTAGGCCAGTCCCAACAATAACCTGCTAGAACTCGAGATTTATTGTTTATTTCATTCTGGGATTTTATAGCATCATACATATCATGAGGATTATCAAAAATTTTGAAGTCATAATCACCTTCAAATCCATCATAGTTTGCAGTTTCTGCTATTTGTAGAGCATTATCAAGCCAAGCTAAATATCCATCTGAACCATTACAACGAAATTGAGATTCTAATGCCCCTTCATAGATTAAAGCTTTTTGTTCTTTACCAAAGTATCGTATTTTATCGATTGTTCCAGCATCACTAAAGGTAACACGTTGATTTCTGTCGATAAAAAATACACTAAAAACAGAGGCATTGATAATTTCTTTGATTTGATCTTCACCTTGGTTTTGGAACATCCCCGATTTTTCACGCAACCTATGTGCTTCATCTACTATTGCGATTTGAAGCTCATTCTTTTTACGTGTATGAAAGGTTCCACTACTTTGGAATAAGGCCTTTATTTCAGATTTTGTATATCCTTGTTGTAACATGGCACTATATACATTTCGTGGCGCTGCATTTGCTGTAATATATTGAGCCATATAGCCTTTATGGATACATTCAGCTAACAAGTTAATGGCAACTACACTTTTACCAGTGCCAGGACCGCCACGTACTATATATACAGTTTTCTGATTATTCTTAATAGCCTCCAAAGCTGCTTTTTTTATTTGTTCAAACTCTACCTTTTGGTCATCGATTAGAACAAATTCTTTATTGCCTTTTAACATATTTAAAATAGAATCTTGAAGGGATTTTGACGGTCTTAACCTACCATGTTCAATAGATTCCATAATATTAGTAGTATCTGGCTTTGGAATATAGGTTTTGATAAAGTTACGTAAGCCATCCATTTGGCCCAATGTGAACATCGGAGAGATATCTAAAATACTGCTATAGATTGGATCACGGAGCTCAGGTGAGATACTTTCATCAAAGTTATGTAAAAAAGCACATGGATGTAGTTCAATAGGTCGAGTTTGTACATCTTCATTGAAATTTTCAATAAGGCTACAGTATGACCAAGCCTGATATGATGGGTGGGTTACTTCATGGATTCCACCACCAAGATAGGTAGATACAATATTATCTTTATCTATTACCTTGAAAGCTTCGCCCCATTGTTTAAGCTCAACAATAACTACATGTTCTTTATCTTGTTGATCTAAACCTGTAATAATAAAGTCTACCCGTTTTTGGGTATTTGGAACAATATACTCAATCGCAACACCAGCTAAGTCTGGTATGGCAAAATCACGCATAACATTAGCCATATAAGATAAAGACGTTTGCCATGAATGAATCTCAGATTCGCCAACACGGCGATATTTTTCTGTTAACATTTGGTGGAGTTTTTTTACCAAGACACCCTGTTCAAAATCTTGGATAAAAGATTGCTTTGTGGCAGAGTAGATAATCATTTTGTACCCCTTAAATAAAAATGAAGGAATTCTTATGAAGTCTGTTGAATAACATTATTATAACATTAATGTCTTATAATAGTTTTTTTGTGTCATTTTAGGAGTTTTTTGATATTTATATAATCGATAATAAATCTGTATTTCTTATGAGGTTTAATAATATTATTAATTTCATATTACTTATCAACGTTACTCATATTTATGTATATGATTTAGTTTGCTCAATTTTAAGAGAATAGTATAGATACTCTTATTATTTTTAATTAAAATTCTGTAAGGGTCAATTGATTTATGAACTGAGGTGTAACTAAATTTGAAACGAAAAGTATTTATTTCACATGCCGGAAAAGATAAAGATTCTTATGTTAATATACTATATAGAAATTTAAAAAACAGTCTGGTCGGAGAAGATAATATTATATATGATTCAGAGTCATTTGGTGAGGGAGAGTTTATATCTAGTGAAATTAATGCATATTTAGAACAAACAGGATTATTTGTATTTTTAATATCAAATAACTCTTTAGACTCAGAGTGGGTTAAGAAGGAAGTCGAGTATGCACAGGAAAAATTATCAAATAATCCAATTCAAATTTTACCTATTATAATTGATGATAGAATTAAATATGATGACCCAAGAATACCAACATGGCTTAAAGAATATAATCTACAAGTTGTTAAAAAGCCAACTAAAGCTGAAGCTATTATAGTTCAACGATATGGAGCAGTTGTGTGGTTTAACAATCCTAATATTAAATTACGTGAGAATGTATTTGTTGGTCGTAATGAAGAAATAGAATTATTTGAAGATAGATTTAGTGCTTATGAATTAGCAAAAATAGTTTTTTTTATTACATCTGGATTGGATGGTATTGGAAGAAAAAGCTTTACTAAAGCAGCTCTAAAAAAAGTGGATCGAATAAAATCTACTTATCAATTTCCAAAAGTTGTTTTAGATAGATATCAAAGTATTGAGGATTTTATATCTGAACTAATAGATTTTGAATATATTGATGAAAAGTATAAAGTTAATCTAGGTACTATAACTATTGAAGAGAAGGTTAATATCCTTTTAAAAAGTATATTAACTATAAAGGAGCAAAAGCAAATAATTCAAATTATAGACTCTGGCGCAATTGTAACACCAGAAGGGAATATAGTAGATTGGTTTAAACTTTTTATTCAAAAAGTATTAACTGAATATCCTGGGTTAGGTGTTACATTTAGTATTGTTTCTAAGTATAAACTTAATATAGCTAATCTTAGAGAATTGCCTATTGTTTTTTCAATTCATATAGATGAACTTAATTTAAATGATAGAAAAAAACTTTTAGCTAAATGGCGTGAGATAGAAAATATTGATTTATCTATGAGTCAATTGGATATAATTAAGAGTCATCTAACTGGTTTCCCAGAGGAAGTTTATCAGATTATGAGATTAATTAAACATGAGGGGTTTAGTTATTTAGAGAGCCATTTAGATTTTATTTCTGCTATTACTGAGGATAGTATTGGTTTGGTTATGAAGGAGTTTCATGAAGATAATTTAGCTATGGATATCTTAGCTTTGATTGCTAAATTTGACTTCATTGGATTGTCGACACTATCAAGAATCTTGAAAAATGATGAAAAGAAAATTCAATATATAGAAAAATTTTTAGTACTAGGTATATGTACATATGTTGGTCAAGCTAGTGAATATCTTATTATGAATACTAGATTTAGGATCTATATAAATCGTTTGCAAAGGTCGATACCTTCAGAGTTTAAAAATGAATTAAGATATTTTGCAGAGGAAAATATTCATAGTTTAGATGCGATCGATTGGGGCAGTAGGCAATTTATTATGCAGGAGGGGCTTTTAGAGGGGAGAATTCCGGATCAATATTTAATACCGTCAATTTATCTTAAAACAATAAAATCTCTATATGATAATAGAAAGCCTGAAGATTTACTAATAAGATTAGCAGATAAGATTATTGAGTCTAGTGATTGCTTAGATGTAAATATATTAAATGAAGTAAGATTTTTCCTTTGTAGTGCATTAGCAAGAAAAAAGGATTCTGAAAGATTTTTCCAAGAAATCCGTTATTTTGATGGACATAAACGAGAGTTTCTTTTTGGGTTTTATTATCGCCATACTGGGCAATATGAAAAAGCAATTGAATCTTTCAAAAAGACACTAACTATTGATAAGTATTTTAATCAAGCTAAACGAGAGTTAGTATTATCATATACAAAATTGGAACGCTATAATGAGGCTGCAGATCTTGCACTAGAAAATTATTCAAATAATAAATCAAATCCTTACCATATTCATGCTTATTTTAAAGTTTTAATGCATCAAACATTATCTAATGATGTTAGACTAAAAAAATTAGATATTTTACTTGAAGATATGAAAAAAATAAAATCTAGTAAGGCTAAAAATATGTACTGGACAATGGTAGGGGAAATAGCATTAAATTTAACAAATGATTATAATAAGGCATTAGAAGCAAGTGTAGAATTAAATTCCATAGATGACGATAATATATATACCTTAATATATAATCGAGAGTTTTATTTCAAATATAGTGATAGTATTAAGCTTGAGGAAATTTTTAATAAACTTGAGCGCTACAATAATGTCAATAATACATATTATTTGGATTATATAAAAGCAAAGGTCTATTTTTACTTATTGACAAATCAATATGATTTAGTAGAAGAAGTTTTATCTAATGAGTTAAAATCTATAAAAGATAGAGAAATTATAAGAGATAGGATGAAAGATTTACATCCTGAGTTGGTTCTCTGAATATCATTATTTATAAAAGTATATATTATACAGTCATTGTAATATATATTTGTGTGTGATTAGGAGTAAATCGTATGGCAACGTGGTCAGGTATACGAAATAAGTTAGAAACAGAATATATGGCTTTGAGCTTACGAGGGCATATTCAATATTTTGCTACTACCTATAGTAAATCACCTGATCATGAGGGCAGAGCGGCTATACGATATAATGGCAAGGAGATTATAAAGGGCAACTATTGGAATCAATATGTGAAGGCACATCTATTTCCTAAAGATGATAACTATGAACGGAGAATGCATGAAAGTTTTCCATTTGTAGACAATACAGCCCTAGAATTAGGCATATTTGATCAGCGCTGTTTTTATCAAGCTTTTGAAGAATTTGATACTCAAAGTATTGAAAAGAGCCTAGTTAGTGATAATCTAATTGTACGTATCCTTGCAGTTTTAGATAGACGTATAGGAAAACGTAGACTCATTTCTATGAAAGACTTTATGGAGGAGGAACCTCCTGTATTTCAAGAATTTTATGCTATTCGTATACACCATGAAGGTTTATAAATAAAAATACGGAAGGGAATTGTTTAATTCCTTTCCGTATTTAGATATGATATAATTTATATCAAAGTGAGGCATAATTGGTTTGGTCGCCAGACTTCGCTTCTAAAGTTTTAAAATTGAAGAAACGGTCTGACTTCTATGTCGGGCCTTTTTTCATGCCCCAATTAGAAAGCTAGCTTTCAGCTAGAGGTCAATCACTTTGCTGCCATGATAATGGTCGCTACAAGTATGCCAAAGGAAATCATCAATGATAATACTTTGAATGTACTCATATTGATTACCGCCAATCTCTAGAAGATTAGCAAAGGCTGGACCCATTTAGAGGCCTCAACTTCAATATAGATGTGTAAATAATAAAAGTAAATAGATTAGAGGTTCTTAATAGTCACCTAGGTGACCAATAGGAACCTCTTTCGTTTTGTAATTATTTTAATCAATATCTTTTTATTTGTCGCAATATATTTTAGAATTCATCTTATAGTAAAAAGAGTCTTATCTATCATTCTGAATTTTGGGTTTTATAGATTTATTTCAATAAATTTTTACTATATAATGAAATTATTATGAGCTGCACGTGGTATGATTTATTTTATTGTAGTCAATTCAGTTATTAAGGCGCTAATGATTAGTTTTTCTTTTATTGAAGGCGGTGTCCTAGATGAATGTAAATCATGTGTTATTAATATTTAAATCTGCATTAGAATATGCTGATTTTAAGGGGATTAATAATTTGTTAGCAGATAATTGTCAGTATATTAATGTTGAGAGGAATATATTAAAAAATGGAAAAATAGAAGTATATGATTTTCTAAATTCAATGGCAAAAAGGACCAGAGATGATAATTTAGCTGTGTATGCACATATGATGACACTTAGTGAGGGAACCAACGAAAAAGAGTTGTTTTATAAAGGTCAAAGAGGACTCGCTATTGCATACAATGAAATGGACAATTATGCTATAGGTATGTTTATTGAGTTAGATTCAAATAATTTTATTAACAAAATTATTGTTAGTAATAATATTCCGAGTTTTAGACTTGATAAACATCGTGCTGAAAATAATTCCCCTCCTATAGATTACATTTTTTATAAGGAGCCTGTTGATTTTTTGGATTGGCTTACAGCCATTAGTATTTGGTTAGAAACTGGATATGTAGATAAGCATTCTTTTTATGATTCACTTGCTGATGAGTGCTGTGTACATTTTCAAAGAAAAAATCAAGAACCTATTTTGTTGTTAGGCAAGGAAGAAATTATAAATGACTTTGATAAGATGATGAATTTATTTTTCTATACTATGCCACATATAATTAATGATAAGAATAATAGATCCTTTATAAAGTATGGACCTATGACGATTGAAATCGGTCGTAGTTTAGCGGGACCAGCAAATTCTATACATATTTATATTGACGACACTGGAGATTAGTTTGCATATTATTTCTTGTATAGGTTCATTATGCTTTAAAACAAAAAAGAAATCATACGATTTCTTTCCCTGTTTAGATATGATATAATTATATCAAAGTGAGGCATAAATGGTTTGGACGCCAGACTTCGCTTCTAAGTTTTAATATTGAAGAAACGGTCTGACTTCTATGTCGGGCCTTTTTTCATGCCCCAATTAGAAAGCTAGCTTTCAGCTAGAGGTCAATCACTTTGCTGCCATGATAATGGTCGCCACAAGTATGCCAAAGGAAATCATTAACGATAATACTTTGAATGTACTCATATTGATCACCGCCAATCTCTAGAAGATTAGCAAAGGCTGGACCCATTTAGAGGCCTCAAGTTTAATATAGTTCGGTCAAAAATAAAAGTAAATAGATTAGAGGTTCCTAATAGTCACCTAGGTGACCAATAGGAACCTTTTTCGCTTTGTAATCGTATTCATAATTATGTTCTTATTATGTTACAATACAGTTAAAATTACTTTTTGTGGAGAGATGTATATGTTAAAACGATTATTATTAAGTGCTATTGTATTGAGTTCAATTGGTGTATCTTGTCATGCTATAGATGTAGACCTACCTGGTGCAAACTCCAAAATACCTGAAGATGAGTATAAAGATTATGTATATCTTAGTCCTAAAATCGCATTGGAGCAAATTGCTAGTACACAGGCTATGATTAATCAAATTAAAGCTGATGGTACTTTTGAAAAATTAAAAGAATGGCGTAAGATATCCGATGATGCTGAATTGGAGAAAACGTTACGCCATGATTTTAAGCAGTTTATGACGCCAATAGATGGACAAACAGAAATAATAGAACATACAGAAAATAGTGGGATACAGCTCACAGTTCCATTTTCAAGTGTATTTAAGATTCAAAATAGTGAACATAACTATACCTTAGAAGGTCTTACTGGCAGTACATATGTCGCTAGAGATTATAATGTTGTTGAAAAAGGTGGTTCTGAAAGAACATTTATTTATAAAAAATTAGATAATACAAAATATTGGAATCTAAACGTTACTAATTTGGATAAATCAAATCAAGGTACTATTGTAGGCATTACTTTTACAAGCAAAGATAATCCTAATACTAGTCATAGTATTGGTACGTATGTTGCAGGATCTGAATCAGAGTCAGAACGTAATATAAAAGCGAATAGAATTCTTGCCAATTATGTGTTGCCTTCGGTACGTTCGTTGAATAGACTTAACGAATTTTCTACTATTACGATGTCGAAGAATTTACAGTATCGGGTACTAAATGGTTCAACTCGTACAGAATCGACAGATAAGGACAGTATATATGGATCTAAATCTTATACTGTAACACATAAAGGACCACATGGAGTAAATCAAGTCCTTCAGATGATTCCACTACATGATAAGCAACAGCATTTTTTATTGAATGCCAAACCAGATGATCCATATAACTTTGAGACCCATATTGAGTATATTAATTCTTTATATGGTCATACCTTAAATAAAGAGATTAGATTGTCTCGGATTACTAAAAGTTTCGTCTGGTTTGATGGTATTCCGGGGTTATTATTGGATTATGAATTATCTAATGGAGCGGGTAGATTAGAATTTATTACACGCGATAAAGACTATGAATATCGTCATATTGCTTCATACCAAGTGAATGGCTATTATACTTTGGAGCAACTAAAAAATATGTTGTTAGATGTAAAGTTGTTAAATACTGGAGATATGTATAATAGAGATATTGATTTATTTAATCTAAGATTAAAGTCTTAGCTTATCTTGAATTGCAATAGGTAATAAAATAGTAGAGCCTAATAAACATATATATGCCTATTTGGCGTACAATGATAACAGGGAAAGAAATCATACGATTTCTTTCCCTGTTTAGATATGATATAATTTATATCAAAGTGAGGCATAAATGGTTTCGACGCCAGACTTCGCTTCTAAGTTTTAATATTGAAGACACGGTCTGACTTCTATGTTGGGCCTTTTTTCATGCGTTCACTCACCGCCAATCCTCGAGTTGATTAGCAAAGGCTGGACCCATTTAGAGGCCTCAAGTTCAATATAGTGCGGTCAAAAATAAAAGTAAATAGATTAGAGGTTCTTAATAGTCACCTATGTGACCAATAGGAACCTCTTTCGTTTTGTAATCGTATTCATAATTGTGTTCTTATTATGTTACAATACAGTTAAAATTACTTTTTGTGGAGAGATATATATGTTAAAACGATTATTATTAAGTGCTATTGTATTGAGCACTGTTAGTGTATCTAGTTATGCTGTTGATGTAAATATTCCTGGTGCAGATCCAACTATTCCTAAGAATGCGTATGAACAAGAAATTTATAGGACTGAGACAATTAAGAGTGCTTATGATGTAGAAACTCGAATAATAATAGATTCGATTATTTTAAAAGAGGGAATGCCTAAAGAGTTTGGTACTAATGTTAATGATGCTGAAGCTGAAACCTTTAAAAATGAGTTGTATTCTATTAAGCGTCGTCAATTTGACGGCAATACAATTGTGAATTTACATAATAATGATGGTGGACTGTCAGTTACACTTCCATTTAGCGCAATACAGAAAGAGGCTATAACTGATTTTCCTAATTCAAATGCTCATTATTTAGTAGAATCACCTATGATTGCTGCAGGTATTATTGAAAATAAAACACCAAATACTACTGAAAAAACTGATATCATTTTTAACTATGATGGCTTAAGTAAAAGTTCTTTGAGAAAGACCACGCTTAGAGGGGCTGTTGAGATGGAGATTATTGGTTTAAAATTTGAACTAAGTAAACATCCAAATCAGGAGTATAATGTTATCCTTTATCCGCGTGCAACGAAGCTGGTTACATCTAATGATATTAATACAATAATGGCAAATTATATATTGCCTTCAATTCATTCTCTTAAAGATTTAGATGACTATAGCCGAGTAGAAAACTATAAGAATTACTCTTTTAGAGTACCTAAAATAGCAGTAAAAGATAAAAAGATAAATGAAAGAGTAGACGGTGTAACCTTTACAATAGACAAAGATATAAATCAACAGATTCATATTGAACCTAATAATGAATCTGAAAAAGGATTATTTAGTACAGTTGATGAGATTCGTATATTAAATAAGATTGATAATAAGTCAGCAGAGCTTTTTGGTATACCTGGAGCAAAAATGATAACAAAGGGATTCCATACTTATGTTTGGAATGATGGTATACCAGGGTTATTATTAGATCTTGAACTAGATAATCAACAGGGAATATTGATGTTTATTACTTATGATGAAAACTATAAGTATGTAAACACAATCCAATACCCGCTAGATACTGGTGTATATAGTAAAGCACAATTACGTAGATTAATTACTGATGTAAAATTATCATCTACTGGTAATCTGTATGAAGGTGATGTTTGGATTATTTAGTTAAAACTATCTATAAATGAAACAAGGAAAGAAATCATACGATTTCTTTCCCTGTTTAGATATGATATAATTTATATCAA
>OGJN01000967.1_pt1 | contig 13848 bp, 10 predicted proteins | sample 1572221 | NCBI WGS metagenome assembly OGJN01 (sample SAMEA2582148, study PRJEB24529) | metagenome | biome: Human gut stool | place: China | collected 2011 | reverse complement strand
TGAAAATATTGATCTTATGTTAATGGAGAGACATATAAGTAAGAAGGCAAGGCGGTCAAGCAGTAAAAACCACATGAAAGGTCCAAGAAAAAGAAGTGATAAGGATGATTTAAACTTTGAAGCCTCTTTTGAGAGACTAGTGGAAAAGCATCAACACTTGGATACCAGCCGGATGTCTGGAAGAGCTGGAGTTAAATAAAAATTAGGAGACAGATATATGAATTTTGAATTAGCATGCCTGGAGGATTTTAATGAGATAGAAAATCTCTATTGGGATTTAATAGATAAAAGCAAAGAAGAACCTTCTTTTCCTGACTGGAAAAAGGGTGTACATCCTTCAGCAGATTTTTTAATGGCTGGTATTGTTAAGAAAGAGTTGTTCGTATTAAGAGATGTGCGATATGAGTACCGCGGTATGGGGCTTGCTACTCAATTTGTAAAAAACTTAATATCATATGCTGAGTTAGAAAACATAGAAGCCATTCATCTTGATGTAATAGATAAGAACACACTAGCTGACAAGTTATATATCAGAGCTGGTTTTAAATATGTAAGTACTGAAAACATTTTTTATGAGGTAGTTGGAAACAGGCAGTTTAGAATGTACGAGTATGTGATAGAGTAGAAAGTATTAGAAATACGCATATAATGTGCATTATCTGTCTTATAGGAAGCTATAATGAAAAAATCATAGTAAAGAAGGAACGATTGTGAATATAAGATATGCAACAATGGCTGATTTAGACGATATTGCATCGGTCGAATCCGAGTGTTTTCCTGTTTTAGAGGCAGCAACTAAAGAAGAATTTGAGCAAAGAATAAAGTATTTTGGAAATCACTTCTGGCTTATGTTTGATGAGGGTAAACTCATTGCGTTTGTAGATGGTTTTGTTACAGATGAGACCAATCTTACAGATGAGATGTATGAAAAAGCATCAATGCATAATGAGAATGGCACATGGCAGATGATTTTTGGTGTAAATACTCTTCCTGAATATCGTAGATGCGGATACGCGAAAGAGCTGATTGAGAAGGTCATCTTAGATGCCAGAAAACAGAACCGGAAAGGGCTTGTATTAACCTGTAAAGAAAGCCTTGTTCCATATTATTCCAAGTTTGGATTCATTGATGAGGGGATAACAGATAAATCTACTCATGGAAATGTTCAGTGGCACCAGATGAGATTGGATTTTAAATTAAGAAATAATGGAGTGAATCCTTCAGATAACAAAAAAGTGACCGCAAACAAGAAATTTGCAGCCGACAGAATACTATCATATTTTAAAGAAGAGTGGAAGGTACTGCTTATAATAACAGTTTCAGGTCTTATATATAACTTTGGACTTTTGCTTGGCCCTTGGTTTGAGGGTAAGATGACAGGATGTCTTATAGATATATTAAGCCAGAATGCTGTATACAAGGATATGTTTATACTTGTAGTGTCATATATTGTATCTATTGCAGTTGTTCAGATATCAAGATATATAAAGCGTTTCTATGTAAGAAGATTTGCGAATAATGTCAACAGAAGAATGAAGAAGATATTGTATGGGACGCTTGTGTTAAAGAGCAAGACAGAACTTGAAAGTGAAGGTATGGGCGATATTATGACAAAGGCAATCCTTGATGTTGATGATTGTGCTGAGGGCATGAGAAAGTTCACAACAGAGGTGTTTGATACAGGAGTAGCACTGGCTGCATATGCAGGAATGCTGCTTGTATATGATGTAAGGCTGGCACTTATTGCAATGATATTTCTACCGATATCTTATCTGCTTGCAGAAAAGATGAAGACTATCGTACAGAGAACAGGTGCAGAATATAAAAGACAGTCAGGAATATTAAGCAATGCCACACTAGACAGAGCTTCAAATGCCATAACTTACAGGGTATACGGAAGGGAAGAGGACAGAAGAATTGCATACGAAGATAATCTTTCATCATATGAGAAGGCTGCTATCGGGGCAAATATATGGAATTCTTCAATGACACCCTTATACAGGATCATTTCAATGACAGGTATAATATTTATATTATATTTCGGCAGTAAAAATGTACTTGGAACGGGGTGGAAAAGCTGGGATATCGCGGCATTTACGACATTCCTTGCCTGCTTTATAAAGTTATCTGATAAGTCTTCAAAGGCGGCAAAGCTGTTTAATGCGGTACATAAAGCACAGGTTTCATGGAAACGTATTAAGCCGCTTATGGTTATTCAGGATAAAGATACAGATTGTAAAAATCAGACATCAGGAAAGCTTGAAGTAAAAAACTTAAGTTTTACATATCCAGATGGAAAAACTGTATATAATGATATTTCCTTTACTGCAGAGCCGGGGGAGATTATAGGCGTTACGGGTCCGGTTGCCTGCGGTAAGTCAACATTTGGAAAGACCTTCCTTTGCGAATGTCCATATAAGGGAAGTATTAAGTATAATGGAAATGAATTAAGCAGTGTTGCTGATAATGTAAGGTCGGGAATAATAAGTTATCTTGGACACGACACAGAGCTTTTTAATGACTCTATTAAGAATAACGTGCTTCTTGGTGATGATTGCAATGTATCAGAATACCTCAAGGACGTATGTATCGATAAAGAAGTTGCACAGATGGAAAATGGAGTTGACACACTTATTGGTAATGGTGGTGTAAGACTGTCAGGTGGACAGGCACAAAGAATAGCACTTGCCAGAACGCTTTGTCATAAGAAGCCGGTGCTTGTGCTTGATGATCCATTTTCAGCACTGGATATAAGCACTGAGAAAAAGATATATAACAACCTTTGTGATATAGCAAAGAATAATATTGTAATTATTATGACACATCGTCTGTATATGTTCCCTAAGATGGATAAGGTTATATGGATGGATAATGGAAAGGCAATAGTTGGAACACACGAAGAGATTATGTTACAGTGTCCGCAGTACAGGAAGTTGTATGAAAATGTCAGCACATCGATGAGGTAGACGTGGCTGAACATACAGAAAAAGGTACATTACAAAATAAAAATACCAACGAAAATAAGAAAAAGGAGCTGGATAATATTGAGCAGTAATAATGTAAACAGCACAGAAGCTAATAAAGCCAATAATTATAATATTAATAACGTTAATAATAAGAAAATGAATAACAAGAATTCACACAACGTAGTTTCAATAATATTACATACTATAATAAAGAGAAAATGTCTCTCTCTTGGAATTATAATTTCAGTATGTGGTGCGATTATAACAGCTCTTTATCCCCCACTTGTACTTGGAAAAATAGTAGATACCCTGACAACAGGAAGTCAGGTGCCTGTATATTTAGTGTTTGTTTATATGGCATTTACAGTTATTGCAGGTCTTATGGAAGCCACAAGAGAAGGGCTTCTTACAGTATTTGGGCAGAAGATAACACACGCACTTAGAAGTGGACTTATGGAGCATTTTGTAAGACTTTCTACTGACTCACTTAATAAGCAGGAGCCAGGTGCTGTTGTATCAAGGTTTGTAGGTGATGTTGATACAGTTGAGAACCTTTTCACATCGGGAATTGTAAGTATGTTTGCAGATGCCTGTAAGATAATAAGTATTCTTGTAGTTATCTGGTTCAGCAACAAAGGACTTGCAACAGTGCTTATAGTGCTTCTTCCATTTCTATTCTGGTTTACAAGACATATACAGAAGAATATGCTTGATGCCCAGTTAAAAAATAGACGAGCAGTAAGCCGTGCTTCAGGACATGTACCGGAAACACTTCACAATATCCGTACGATCCATAATCTTGGCAAGGAGAAGTATATGGAGAAAAGATACGATGAATATATAAGCGACAGCTACAAAGCTATGGAAAAGACTAACTTCTACGATGCTGTATATTCACCAGTTATTCTTATATTAAATGCGGTTGTAGTGGCGGTAGTTATGTTGTTTTCAGCCTCAGGCAATGCCAAAGTCCTTACACTTTTTGGTATGTCAGCAGGTACAGCAGTAGCAGTTATTAACTATATATCACAGATATTCTCACCAGTTGAAAGTCTTGGAATGGAAATCCAGACGATACAGTCAGCAATTGCAGGCGTGAGAAGAATAAATGAATTCTTTGAACTTCCAGTACTAGATAACAATGAAGAATTACAGGCAGAAAAGACGTTTGATAGTAAAAATGATACACCTTATGTCCAGTTCAATGATGTAACATTCGGATATGAGTCTGATCACATTGTAATAGCTGATAAGACATTTGTTGTAAACAGAGGAGAGCAGGTTACACTGTCAGGAAGGACAGGTGCAGGTAAGAGTACAATATTCAAGCTGCTTTTAGGACTGTATAAGCCACAGAAAGGTTCTATCCTTATAAATGATATGAATTCAGCTGCGATACCAGATAACAGAAAGAGAAAAATATTCGGTTATGTTGAGCAGTCATTTCATATGGTTCCGGGAACTATTAAAGACCAGATTACACTTTATGACAAGTCCATATCTGACGAAGCTGTTATCAAAGCGGCAAAGCTTACAGGACTTCACGATACAATTATGAACTTTGAAAATGGATACGATACCCAGTGTACACAGGAAGTATTTTCGCAGGGGCAATGGCAGTTGTTATCCATAGCAAGAGCTACAGCTGGCAACCCAGAGCTGCTTTTACTTGATGAGATAACAGCCAATCTTGATGCCAACACAGAAAGAGATGTTCTTGCAGCACTTAAAGGTGTATCTGAAAACAGAACAGTTATATCAATATCACACAGGGTTACGGCAAGAACAGGACGTGTAATAAGCTGTTAAATACAATATTTTATAATGACAATGACGCCAGAATGTGATATTATTTCTCATATTGGGTAATTTAATGAATTAAAGTATATCAGGTGGACAAAGTGGAAGATATTATGTATAGCATTAACAGGTTGTTAAGCATTACAATTGGAAATAATAGGGCATATTTAGATGTGCAATATGTTAATATTGCTATGTTGGTCTGGGGTTGTGTATTCTGCTTAATAGCAGGGATGGGAATGATTTTAAGTAAGAATTTTGACCGCCGTAAGAGGCTGTGGATGATACTTTTGCAGTTTGCAACAGCTGTTCTGTTGCTCAGTGATGCAACCGCCTGTATATTCAGAGGTTGGACGGGTATATTTGGATATTGGATTGTAAGGATAAGTAATTTTATAGTATTTCTTGACAATAATATAATATTATATTTGTTCCACAGGTATGTGTGTAGTTTTATTTTTACGGAACAGGAAGAAAGAACTTTAAAAAGAGCAACATTTATAAATATACTGTGTGCCGTGGCAGTAGCTCTGGTTATTATTTCACAGTTTACAGATTTGTATTACTATTTTGATGCACAGAATGTATATCATAGAAGTGAAGGTTTTATAATATCTATTTTTATACCTGTAACAGGAATGATGGTAGAGATGTCATTTTTGATAGAATACAGAAAGAAATTAAGCAATATTACAATTTCTTCACTTGGTTCATATATTATTCTTCCAATTGTAGCGGCAATAATACAGTTCTACTTTTATGAAATTTCGTTGATTGATATAGCTGTATGTAATTCAATGATAGTTATGTATATAACTGTTATTGGTGAACAGGACAGGAAACTTAACAATCTGGAACAGAAGCAGATTAAGACAGAGGCTGAACTTGAAATATCTATGGTGCTTAACCAGTGTATAGCAGAACTGACAACTGAAGCGGATATTAACATAGCTATACATAATCTTCTTGCAATTATTAATAATTATTTTGGTGCGGAAAGATGTTATATTTTTGAAAATAATTACGATGATAATACAATGGATAACACCTATGAGTATGTTAGTGATAGTATTACAGCAAAGAAGGATAAGCTTCAAAAGCTTTCAATGAATATTGTAAGTTTATGGATGGAGAATTTTAAAGAGGAAAAGCTATATTATATAGCAGATATCAGCAAGCAAAAGGAAGAACCTGTATACAATATGCTGCATGAACAGAACGTAGACAGACTTCTTGCAGTGCCATTAAAAAGAGATGGAAATATAATTGGATTTCTTGGAGTGGACAATCCGGTTAATCATTACGAGGATATGGCATTGTTGTCTTCTATACAATATTTTGTTACTAATAGTCTTGAAAAGCGTGTGCAGCAGGATAGGATGCGTTATTTAAGTTACAGGGATATGCTTACAGGTTTGTACAATCGTAACAAATATATAAGCATTGTTAAAGCGGCTAAAGACCAGATACTTAAAAATGTCGGAGTTGCTTACATAGATCTTAATGGTCTGAAAGCAATTAATGATAATTATGGACACTCTAATGGTGATAAGTTCATATGTACAGCAGCAGACACATTCAAAATGGTATTCCCGGATAATTCTTACAGGATAGGTGGGGATGAATTTGTAATTATAGAGCAGAATATTGAGCGTGATAAATATGAAGAAAGAATTACAGCCTTGAAAAATATAATGCAGGATAAACAAGTAAGCATATCCATAGGAGTTCTGTGGAGAGAGTATGTTGACGATTTAGAAGAATTATTAAAGGCGGCAGATAAGCTTATGTATATGGAGAAAGAGATGTATCATAATAACAGAGAATAAAGTTAAAATAAAAGGGATTTGGGATACACCTTCCAAATCCTTTTTGTGTTCTTTTTGTGCTGTTAAGGGATTTATAATAAAAATTATGATGGGTATGTATCCCCAGCACAAATATAATTATAAAATGTTGTTAAAACAGCATAAAATGCTTGTTACTTTGGAACAAATGCTTGTTGTTTGCTATATGGATTGTTATAGTCAGACTATATTAATCAATGCCATTTGATATTTGAATTCAGTGTTAATATCTTAGGCGGGAAAAGAGGTATAATATGGCTGAAAAGAAATTTATTAACGCAAAGTTAAAAGGATATAATGAATTACAGGAAATACTTGTTGAGGACGGAGTATTTAAGGCAATTGCACCACATATAGATGTAGATAGTGATTGTGAAATTGAGGATTTGGGAGGCAAGCTTACACTGCCACCATATGTTGACCCACATATTCATCTTGATTATGTATTCACAGCAAGAAAGCAGGGCGCAACTAACGGAACAGGAACATTATTTGAAGGAATTCAAAGGTGGAGTGAAACTAAATCAGATTTAACAATTGATGAGATAAAGGCAAGAGCAATAAAGGCAGTTAAAATGGAGGTGTCACACGGTGTCCAGTTCATAAGAACACACGCTGATGTAACTGACCCTAACCTCACAGCCTTAAAGGCACTTCTTGAATTAAAGGAAGAATTAAAAGATATTGTAACAATCCAGATTGTATCATTTCCACAGGAAGGAATGTATTCTTACAAAGATGGCGACAAGCTTGTTGAAGAAGGACTTAAAATGGGTGCTGATTGTGTAGGTGGTATTCCACATTTTGAGTATTGCAGGGAATTTGGTGAGAAATCAATCCATAAGGTTGTTGAATTAGCTGTGAAGTATGACAAGCTTATTGATGTACACTGTGATGAGAGTGATGACCCAATGAGCAGGTTTGTGGAGCTTCTTACAGCACTTTCAATTGTTGAAGGAATCGGACCTAAGACAACAGCAAGCCATACCTGTTCATTAGGTTCAGTAGATAACAGCTACGCATTCAGAATGATGAAGAATTTCAAGAAAGCAGGACTTAACTTCATTTCCTGCCCAACAGAGAATATATATCTTCAGGGCAGACAGGATACATATCCTAAGAGAAGAGGTCTTACAAGAGTTAAGGAATTATATGAAAATGGAATAAATGTATGCTTTGCACAGGACTCAATTCAAGATCCTTGGTATCCGGCAGGCAATGGTAATCTTATGAACGTGCTTGATAATGGTATACATATAGCACAGATGATGTCATTTGAGGAAATGGATAACTGCCTTGACCTTATAACTGTTAATGGTGCTAAGACTATGAACATATCAGACATATATGGAATTGAGGCAGGCAAGCCAGCTAACTTTATTGTTGTCGATGCCAGGAGCGAATTCGAGGCAGTATGCGAAAGAGCCGATGTTGTTGCAAGTGTCCGTAATGGTGAATATTTGTTTAAGAAAGCGCCAGTGGCTTTCGAGGCTTTGAGTGAATTTATGGCATAGATAAAGAGTGAATTATGATATAATATGACTACTTCGTAGTCACTTAGAAGTTTCTTCGAAACTTCGGATGCGTGAAAAAGCAACGCAGGGCATATGATATAATGAGCACAAAAGTGCTCATCTTAAAAGTTCCTTATGGCACTATAAATAATTATAATAATATGTAAATAATAATTACAACATACAATATAGGAGCAGCAATATGTTTCAATGTAAAGATCTTCTCACTCTCCCCTCAATGGCGAAAGCCAGAATAATAGCAGGAAAGAGTGGTTTGTCCAATAGAATAAGGTGGGTATATAAGCCTGAGAATATGAATTTTGCGAAGTGGGTAAAGGGACAGGAGCTTTTGATTATAAGCACGCCTGTTATACAGAGTAAGGATTTTGACCTGCAAGCAGTTATTAAGAAAGCTAAGAAGCTTGATATGGCAGGCGCACTTCTTCTTGTTGGTGATAAGTACATTGCCAGCATAGACAGTACAATAATATCCTATTCCAATCTTAACGATTTTCCGATATTTGTCATATCAGGTGAAATTCCTCTTGTTGACATTTTTGAAGAAATCGGACACGCTATTGCGTATAATAAAGACTCAGATGTATTAAGTGATGATATTCTTTCAGGAATTATATTTGGAAAGGACATCAATATAGAAGCATTTTCTATTAAATTTGAAGAAGCTGGCTATGACATCAATGGTAATAACCGTATGTTTATGATTAATATTCATTCAGATAATAAGATAGAGAATTTTGATTATGATTTTATTATGAATAAGCTGAGGGACAGTTTTGCACAGAATAATGGAAGTCTGATTTTATCAAGATATGCTAATAACATAGTTGGCTGTTTTAATTGTTTGGAAAATGCTGATGATACACACGGTCTTATTAATCAATCTTACGAAGCATTATCTGAATATGTGCAGGGCAGGTATACGGATATAAAGCTTGTTATGGGAATTGGTCGTGAATATAATGGAATATCACATTTGCAGAAAAGTTTTACGGAGGCTTCAAGGTGTGTAATCCTTTCGGAGAAGATACAGCTTAATGGAAGTGTGTTCTGGTATGAAGAAATGGGAATATATAACCTGTTCTCTGAATTTGGAGATAAAAAGCTTATACAGGACTTTGTTGACAGTACATTAGGCATAATTATTGACTATGATAAGGAGAATAATACTAATCTTTTACAGACGTTAAAAGCGTACCTTTGGAACAATAACAGCCTGCTTCACGCTTCTGAACAGTTATTCACGCATCGTAATACAGTAAAGTACAGAATACAGAGAATAACTGAGCTTACGGGCAGGAATTTTGATGATGCGATGACACGTCTGGAGTTTATGAATGCTTTGATATGTCTTGAGGTAAGATAGACATTTGTGCTGTGAGAACAAATGAAGTAATACAAGATTGTTATTAGAAGTCATAACAATAAAATATTTATAAAAGAATGTTGAAGTATATATGTCTTAGTGATATATTCTTGAACATAGACAAGAAGCAAAGGGGCTTCTGCTAATGGTAATATTAGCGGAAGCCCCTTTTTGTGTATTAGTAAAAATGTTAATCTAACTGGCAGTAAAGGCTGAAATAGAAATTACTAAAGCACATTCATTGTTTATCTTGCGGTATATAAAATGTACCGCTGGACGCGTCAGATATTAATAAATATTTATATAACAGGAGGAAATGATTATGAGCTACGGTCTTATAGCAGTAATAATTGTAATCGGTATTGTCATAGGTGCTATAGCTACTAAGAAATGTGAGCCATTTCTTATAGGCGGTTCAATTATAGGAGCAATATTTTTATATAAGCAGGATTTTATAACCGAATGGGTTAATACACTTGAAGGTGTTATGAGTGATGAAGCATACTTAATACTTGTATGTGGTTTGTTTGGAAGTATAATAGCACTTCTTACAGCCTCTAAGGGACATTTTGGATTTGCAAAGATTGTTTCAAAGATATGTAACAGCGAAAGAAAGACTTTATTCACAACATTTATATTAGGTGTAATTATATTTATTGATGATTATCTTAATGTATTATCAATAGGTACAGCAATGAAGAAAGTATATGATAAAGTAAAAGTACCAAGAGAAGCACTTGCATATCTTCTGGATAGTACAGGTTCACCAGTCTGTGTTATGTTCCCATTCTCATCTTGGGCAGCATATTTTGGAGCTATCTTTTTCGCACAGGAGAGTGTTCAGGCACTTGGTGCAAAGACCTGGATGGGAGCTTATATAAAAGCAATTCCATTTTGTATATATCCAATAGTTGCATTACTTATTGTAATTCTTTTCTCAGCAGGTGTATTTCCTAAGCTTGGCGGAATGAAGAAGGCTTATGAAAGAGTTGCAACAACAGGTAAGGTTTACAGTGATGCAAGTAAGAAGTACAATATGGACGATGGCGAAGGCGAACAGGACGGCAACATATTCAATTTCCTTGTTCCAATGCTTGTACTTGTAGTTGTAGCCTGTGTTACAGGTAACCTTGTAGTAGCACAGATTATATGTCTTGCAGTAACACTTGTTATGTATCTTGCAGAAAAGCTGATGACATTTACAGAATACTGGGATAATTTCGTAAAAGGATTTGCAGATATGCTTCCTATTATAATTCTCCTTATAGCAGCACTTACATTCCAGACAATTGCAAGCCAGATGCAGATGACAGAGTTCTTCATAGATATTACACAGCCAATATTATCAGCAAAGATTTTCCCAATGCTTGCATTTATCATTACTGGTATATTAGCATTTATGATAGCCAATGCGTGGGGCGTATGTACGCTTGTTGCACCTGTACTTCTTCCACTTGGTGCAAGTGTAGGAGCCAGTGCAATACTTATAATGGCAGCAATTCTTTCAGGTTGTGCATTTGGTAATCACGCCTGCTTCTACTGCGACACAACAGTTCTTGCTTCACAGGGTTCAGGTATTGATAACTTTGACCACGCAGTATCACAGCTTCCATATGTACTTATAGGAGCTGGAATAAGTATAATTGGTTTCCTTGTATTAGGATTTGTTATGTAAGTTATGTAGGGATTAATTAGAAAATGTTAATTGGAAATATGACATATAAAAAATTATAATATGATTTCAGACATATAGAAATTATAATAAAACAACAAATATGATTTCAGAACGGAGGCAGTTATGAGTGATAAGAAATATGTCGTTACAATAGCAAGGCAGTTTGGCAGCCTTGGACGTCCAATAGCCAAGCTTATGAGTAAGAAGCTTGGAGTTGAATATTATGACAGGGATATAGTGGAGCAGGCGGCTAAGAAGCTTAATCTTCCGGTGTCGCAGATAGATGAGCTTGAAGAAAAGGTTAAAAAGACAGCAACTAATTCATATAAGAGAATGATGTATCCTCTCGGAACACAGTCAAGTACAGAGCAGGACAGGATATTTGAAGCCCAGCAGAATATTATGAAATTCTTAGTTGAGAGAGAAAGCTGTATAATAGTTGGACGTTGTTCGGATTTTGTCCTTTCTGATGAAGAAAATGCGGTGCATATATACATTTATGCTCCATATGAACAGAGAGTTAAGAACTGTGTGAATGATCTGCATTTAAGCGAAGAAGAAGCCAAGAAGATGATAAGGTCAGTAGATGAGGCAAGAGATAACTACCATATGCACTATGCAGGATTTCTCCCATCAGATCCTAAGCACAAGACTATAATGATAGACAGCAGCTCTCTTGGTATTGAGGGTACAGCTGAGTATCTTGTGGATTTTATTCAGAAGAAATTTGATTTAAAAACATATACGCTTGACTAAGTATGTGTTATCATATGCGTAATCTAAACATTTATGGCTTACAATAGTTAATTTAATGAGTTGATAAATATGTAACCAATAGAAAGAGCATATCAGGATAACCCTATGAAAATGAGTGTAGAACAGGCATATAAAATATTAGCAGTACCCCGGTCTGCTGATATAAAAGCGATTAAGAAAAAATATAGAAAACTGATGTTAAAGGTGCATCCCGATTCATTAAAGTCAGGGAAGAATACATATCAATATAGTGCGCAGGAGATTAATGAGGCATATTCAATTATTATTAAGTATTTATCTGATAATAAAATGTCCGATTATTTCAATAATTCCGGCGATGATAAATATTCATCAGAGTACACATATGACGAAGAATATTATCAGAACTATAATTCGTATGATTCTGATGGCGGTAATTGGGATGCACCTGTTAATGATAATGCGTATACAAGCCGTAATATATATCATTATGCAGAAGGTGCAAGAGGAAATATTACCGGAAGCTTTGTTATAGCAAAAGGCAAATATATCTGGACGATAGAAGAAGATTTTACATTATTCATAAAGAGTATATCAGAAAGCAGTGATAAGCTGTTATCAGGTATAGATAACAGAAGGAAAGGAAGCATATCGGATACAAGAAGGGCAGTTATAAAAGCACAGCTTGCATATCTTTTAGCACAGCAGTATATAGATGCAACCTACACACTTAATGAGCTTATTACGCCAGTAAAGCAGGATAGTGCGCAGATATTTTATATAGATTCAATGCTTGAAATGCCAGCCAATGCTCCATTCTTAAGGGCAGGTATGACACTATACCCACAATCACTTAAAAATCACCGTCTATATTTAAAGACTAAATCGGGAAATGCCGCAGGCTATATATCATTCAGGGACGACAGGCTATATTACATAATAATTCCACTTCTTGAACAAAAAAGAGCACAGGTAAAAGTCCAGATTGCCACCAGGCAGGATAAGAACAACACAAGACACAATGTGAAATACAAGAATCTTGACTTTTGGATAAAAATTTCTGATAATAATTCAGGAACATTTCCTGAAAGCATAAATATGCAGATTGAGGAAATACTTACTAAATATTCTAAAATGTAATTGGAGGACAATCAATGAATAGACATATAGATAAAGCAATGCAGTTAAGAAATGAAACCCCAATGGTAAGCAACTGTGCCCAGACAATAATGAGAGCCTACGCCGATGAATTAGGAATGACCGAACAGCAGGCAGCAGCAATAGGCTGTAACTTTGGTGGCGGAATGAAATGCGGCGGCACTTGTGGAGCAATAACAAGTGCTCTTATGGTATTAGGTGCAAAAGGAATAGACTCCCCTGCCGTAATAACAGAATTCAGAAAAAGAATAGCTGCCAACCACGATGGCTTAACAGATTGCGTAGACCTTCTAAGAAACAACGCCCAGAAAGGCGGAGTAAAGAAGGAACACTGCGATAATATGATAAAAGAGTCCATAGAATTAATAGACGAAATCACCAACAAAGAAGATTAATGTTGCAAAATATTCCAACAAGTGATATAGTAATAAACAATTAAATAAAAAACAAATAGAGTGAATTTCAAAGAGTTCACGAAGGGGAGCACCACCATCGGCGCTTCCTTTCGTGAACTCTTTTTTGCGTGAGTAGCGATGAGAATACACTAACAAAGACACTTGCCGAACTCTGCTTGCAGAAGTGAGCAAGAGGCTTTGTTAGCGTATTCGAGGAGCACCGCGACAGTGACAGAGCGAAGCTCTGGAACGCGCTACTCACGCAAAAACAGTGGAGGGACGCCACCCAGCAAACCTTATCCCCCCAGTCAGCAACTCCCAGACAGAGGAAGCGAAGCTTCCAAATGTCGTCCGACAAAGCTAATTCCCCCTCC
>OGJN01000966.1_pt1 | contig 13880 bp, 13 predicted proteins | sample 1572221 | NCBI WGS metagenome assembly OGJN01 (sample SAMEA2582148, study PRJEB24529) | metagenome | biome: Human gut stool | place: China | collected 2011 | reverse complement strand
AGAGGGTGTAGATATATACACCTAACTCTCCTATTTTGTTGTATATGTTTTGGTTGATTTTAAACATAAGTTGCTCCTAGATATTTTAATTACTTTTATCATAAGGAAATAATTAATTAGAAATTTTCTCTTTTTTCTTTCCTATCAAAAATGGCAAATATTTATTAAAAATAAATATTACTGGAATACATAATAATATTTGAATTATTGAAAATATTATATTTAAAAATAAATTATCTTCAGGAAAATTTATTTTTAATATTATGCTTAATATTAATTTTATAAATGTCATAGCTCTTAAATGATAAGCTAATATTATTAAAGTATTTTGTCCTATCCATTCTATAAAATTATTTGCTACTTTAATTTTTTTTATAAAACCAAATATAAATATTATTCCTAATATTGCTGTTAAATAAAATAATATTATATTTGAGTAATGATTTCCACTCATATCAATTCTTCCATTTAACATATTAACTATAATACTTAAAAAAAACAATAAAGTTAGTATTCCATTTGAAATATTTTCTATTTTAAGTAATCTATCTTTTAATAAATTACCAAAAGTATAAAAATTTATGGCTATTAATGCTGTATTAAAATGCCAAACTTTAAATAGTAAATAATCGCATTTACTTAAATAGTAACCAATACATCCCAATATTATATTTACTATTATTATCTTCTTAATTTCTAATTTTAAAATGAAATAATATAAATTAGTTACTACAAACAAACATAAAAGAAACCATACAGGAGCTCCCCAGTCTATACTTGAAATATTTTTTATATTACTTCCTATAAATATTCCACTGAAAGCTATCTTTATTGGAGTATTATTGATTGCACTTTCACCATACTTTCTTCCTATTATTAACCAAAAAAGAAACAAAGTTATAGCAAATGTAAAATATGGAATAATTAACCCTTTTATTTTTTTACTTATAAATTTTTTATATGAACCATAATTTGAGTGAAATATTCCACTCATAAAAAAAAAGTGGCATATGAAATGAATATATATATTTTTTTAATACAGTATCATGATGCCCTAATACTACTAAAAAAATAGCAATTCCTTTTAATAAATCTATATAATTATCTCTTTTTTTCATTATAATATCAAAATCCTCTTCCTTTTAATTTTATATATATTTTAGTTAAATTTTTCTCCTATATATTTTTAAGATATTCTAATAGTTCCCCTCTTGTCTCTTCATTTTTTAGTCCAAATTCTATATTTGCTTTAAGTAATCCAAACTTATTCCCTATATCATATCTTTTTCCATCAAAATTGTATGCTACTACCTTTTCTCCATCTTTCATCATAGCTACTATAGCATCTGTAAGCTGTATCTCTCCACCTTTTCCTGGTTCTGTTTTTTCTAAGTATTCAAATATCTTTGGAGTAAGTAGATATCTTCCAAGACAAGCAAGTCTTGATGGTGCTTCCTCTATACTAGGTTTCTCTATAAAGTCTGCCATCTCTATAGTTTTTTCATCTAATGATTTAAATGGTTTTACTATTCCATATTTAGATACATCAGATTCTTTTATCTCTTGACAACCTACTATACTAGATCGATATTTAGAATAGTTATCTATTAGTTGCTTAGCTACTGGTATATCATTGTATACTATATCATCTCCTAATGCTATTACAAATGGCTCATCTCCCACAAAAGATTTAGCTTTTAATATAGCATGTCCTAACCCCTTTGGATGATTTTGTCTAACATAACAGATATTAGCCATGGATGATATACTCTCTACTTTTCCTAATAGTTTATTTTTTCCATCTTTTTTAAGAGTATCTTCTAATTCATAAGAGTAATCAAAATGGTCTTCAATACTATTTTTATTTCTACCAGTAATTATGATTATATCTTTTATTCCAGACTCTACAAGCTCTTCTATGATATATTGTAATGATGGCTTATCTACTATTACTAACATCTCTTTAGGTTGTGCTTTAGTTGCTGGTAATACTCTAGTACCAAGTCCTGCTGCTGGTATAACTGCCTTTGTTACTTTCATAAATTATTTTCTCCTTATTATTTATATTTCAAATTTATTAAAAACTAAAAATGATAGAAATTTAGGCCTAAAATATGTTGATTTTGGTGGCATTATATTTCCTTGCTCTATTGTTTTCATAAATTCTTCTTTTAACATGGAACTTGTTTCTAAATAAACAGTTTTTTCTTGAGGAAATTCCAATTCTTTTTTTAGTTCAGCTAATGAGATAAATTTTATATCTTCATCTTTAAAAATTCTGAATACATCAGACAAAAGTTGAGTATTTAATCTATAAATATCATTATTATTAAACAAATCTCCATCTACTTTTAATAACTTGAAAGAAACTACTTCATTTTGATAAACTAATCTCACTTCTCCTTTTTCTAAGCTCTCCTTATTAGGGATAATCATAAATTTTTTTTCAATCTTTTCTTTTATTTTTTTAAAATCCTTTCTTGAAATATTCTCTATTTTTCTTGGAATAGCTTCTATTTTCATTTCGTCTATCTCATAAATACAGCTCATAACAGTTTCTTTCTTTAAAAGTAACGAAGTTGTATAAAGTCTGTGGTGTCCATCCGCTATATAAAAATGTTCTATATCTTCTAAATTTGATAAAATCTCATCTGCTTTTTCATTAGAATATATAAATAAATTTATTTTTTCATTTTCTAATTTATAAATAGGAGAATTCTTCTCAACAAAATATTTCAAATTTAACTTTTTATTATGAGTTAACATAACTGGATTAGCTTCTGTATTATAAAAATGAAAATTATTTAACATTCTTTGAATAACATCTGATAAGACTAATTCATGACAAAGAATTTTTTTATCTCTATAATATTTAATTGGTGTATTACATAAAATTCCCCAACTTCCTTCTAAATTAAAAATTATAACTACATTTTCTAGTTTTTTTATCTTATCATTATTTAAACTTTCTTTTATATTTTCATCTAAAAATAATGTTTTTTCATTAAAACTAATTTTATCATCTATAATTCTTGTTAAATTTATATAATCACTAGGATATAAGTTTCCACTAATATTTATATAAGCAGATTTTAATTTTTCGAACTTCATCTTATTTCCTCTCTTCAAAGATTTCTTTTATAGCTCTTAAACAATAATTATTATCTTCCTCATCCCTTATTGCTAATCTTATATAATTATCGTTTATTCCTTTTTTTCTTTTTAAATCTTTTATTAAAATCTCATACTTATTCAAAAGTATTTCAGCTAATTCTTTAGAACTATATTTTTCTAATATTTTTATCATTACATAGTTAGCTTCTGAATCTAGTACAGATAATTCTTTTATCTCTCTAAGTCCTTTTATAAACTTTTCTCTTGAAGTTTTTATTTTATTCAGAGATTCTTTATATGGTTTTTCATACTTACCATAAATTTGCATATAATATTCAGCAAATGAATTTATATTCCAAATAGAAACTTCTTTTTTTAATTTATCTATTATAGAAATATCACTTGTAGCTACTATTCCCAATCTTAATCCTGGCACTCCATATGACTTTGAAATACTTTTCACTACAATTAAGTTTGAAAATCTATTTAAAATATCATCATTTAATAAACTAGAATTTTCTTCAGTAGCAAAATCTACAAATGATTCATCTATTATTAATTTAATATTTTTCTTTTCTCCCCATTCTAGTAAATTTAATAACTCAACTTTAGGAATATAATTTCCTGACGGATTATCTGGATTAATTAATATTAAATTTTCAATTTTCTTATTATTAAAGTATTTAATAATATCATCACTCGAATATCTATATTCATCATTTTCAACATTATAAATGACTAAATTATCTTCTAAATATCTATTTGGATACTCTTCAAAAGTTGGTCTAATTACTCCTAAAGTCCCTTTTAAAATAGTTAATAATCCTTTTATTAACTCTGCTGCTCCATTTCCCACTACTATATATCTTTCATCTATATTAAAATATTTACTAGCAAGTAAATTATTCACTTTTAATCCAGATGGATATTGAGTAAGTAACTCTTGAAAGTTCATCTTTAATTCATCCACCATCTTTTTAGGTGGAAAATAAGGATTAACTAGGTAACAATAGTCTAATAGCTTTGGATATCTCCAATATCCTCCATATCTTATTTGAAATTTAGATAATTTATCTTCCTTTGAAAATAGACTTTCAGCTATATCCAAATCTTGCTTATCATCTATCTCATACCATTTTAAGCCTTCTGCTTTTAATCCTTTTAACTCATTAGGAATAATTTTTATTAGAGTCTCAAAAACTGATTCATAGTATTGGTTTACTCCTTTAGATGAAATATATGCTTTTAGAAATGGAATATAGTATTTTTGGTTAAACTCTTTACTCAATTTATAAATATTTACTGTTTTATATAAATCTTCTACTTCATTAAAACTAAATTTTTGTGAAGTAATAAAATCAATTACATTATTTTCACAATCTAATTTAACACATGTTCCATCCATCCAAGGTTCATATTCTGAAACTACTGCTAAATTTTTATATGAACTTTTTATAACATTCTCTATTAATTTATCTTCAAAAATTAAATCAGATTCTATTAATAAGATATCATTATTTACTAATTCTTCTTCAACTAATCCTAAAGAATAAATATTGTTAGTTTTATCATAAATCTCATTATTATAAAATTTTATTTTTGTTTTAAGGTTCAAATTATTAATGTACTCTCTTAATATTTCTTCTTTGTAACCTGTTACTATTACTATTTCTTCCAAAGAATACTTCTCTAATTGATTAAGTAATCTTTTTATTAAACTTTCACCATTTACTTCAACCATACATTTAGTTTTATCTTTGGTTATACTTTTTAATCTGCTCCCCATTCCAGCTGCTAATATAATTGCTTTCATCTTTCTTTCTCCTAATTTTTCATTCTCTAATAAAATTTATTATAATTTTTTATTTATTTAACTCTTTTTCTAAATAATATTCTATTTTTTTTATATCTAAATAAGTATCAATATCAACAGAATATTTTTCTTCCATGATATATGCTAATTTTCCATCATTTAAACTTGTATCTAAATTAAAATCTTCATCTAGTTTTTGAATATATATAGCTCCGTCTACTCTATAAAATTTAGGAAAATCTTGTCTTCTCATAGTACTATTAAGTTGTAACATATTTTTAACAGTTCCATCCTCATTTAAAGTTCTCATTAATACTGGATTTTCTTCTACTTCTGTTATACTTACTAAACTTCTCTCATTACCAGAAAATAATTTTTCTATCGCCTCATCTACTTGCCAACTTTTTCTTAATGGTACTGTATTTTGAAGTAATACTAAATAATCATACTCTTCTCCATGTTCTTTTAACCAATTTACAGCATGTACTAAACAATCTATTGTTTTAGAAGTATCTTGTGCTAATTCATTTGGTCTCAAAAATGGAACATCTCCCCCACATCTCTCTGAAACTTCTTTTATTTTTAAATCATCAGTAGAAATAATTGTTCTATCTATATACTTTGATTCTTTTGCACACTCAATAGAATATTGAATTAAGGGTTTTCCATATATATCTATTATATTTTTAGATGGTATTCCTTTACTTCCACCTCTAGCTGGAATTATTGCTAAAATTTTTTTATTTTTATACATATTTCTACTCCTTATTTGTCAATTTTTTTATTTCTTTTATTAAGTATATTAAATTTAAAGATTTCAATTGAATTATTGCTTGTTCTTGATATTCCTTTATAAAAAAATCAATTAAAAATAGAGCTATAAATTGAGTTATTAAAGTAGCAATAGCAGCTCCATTTATCCCATACTTAGGAATTAATAATATATTCAATATAATATTTAATATTAAGCTCACTAATGTTTTATAAAAACTTTTTTTTGTTATATTTTTTATTGTCATATGACTAGTTTGTAAAGACCCATTTGCTTTTATAAAAACTGAAAAAGCCAAAATCGAATATATTAAAATAGCTCCATCATATTGGCTACTATATACATATTTAAAAGTATATTTAACAACAATTATCGAAATTAATGTAATTATTAAATAAAATTGAGTTATTATGGTATTAGTTAATTTATAAAAGTTATAATATTTTTGGTAATCATTTCTATACAATTCTAAAAATTTAGGAAAAAGAGAATTTTGTATTGGTCCTATCAAGATTGCTAAAATATTTGATAATTGCATTCCTATTGTATATACTCCTACCTCTTCTACCCCTAAATAATGGTTTATCATTAATCTATCAGTCTGGGTATAAATTAAAAATGAAACAAAACTAAACCATAAATATTTGCTCTCATCTATAATTTTTACTATTAACTTAATATCTAATTTTACACTTTTATTTTCTAATTTTCCTAAATAAGAGCTATTATATTGATATTTTAAAATAATAACCCTTATTAAACTCCCAATACATCTTACAATTGCTATAAAGATTATTCCTTTATTTAAAATCATACAAATATATTGTAAAAAATATGAAATTATTTTTACAATATTATTGGATATAACTATTCTTTTAGCTTCTAATTTGTATTCAAAAAAGTTTTCTATACCTGAAGTCGCTGTCATTAAAATATTATCTAAACACAAAAGTAACAATAAATAAAATAAAGTATTGTCTATTTTATAAAAAAATTTATATATAATTGGAATAAAAAATAAAATAATAGCTATACTATTCTTAAAAAAATTAGTATTAAATACTAAAATATTAAAATTCTCTTTAGTATAATATTTTTTTAATACTCTGCTATTTATTAACTCAAAAAAGATATTTGAAAATGCTACTAGAGATATTGCATAACTATATTGTCCAAAAGAAGATGCTCCATAATAATTTGCAACCTTAACTCCAATGAAGAACTCTAAAATTAATATTAATAATTTATCAAATAACAACCATTTTATATTATTTAATATTGAATGAAACTCTTTATTCATTTTTACTCCTTTTTTGCTTTTATAAAAGAGTATTCTATTTTTCCAAATTCTAATTCAAGTTTTTTATTTTCCACTGTTCCTAGTACTTCTCTATCACATTCCATAAATGAATTAAAAACACTTGTAGAAAAGAGAGAAACAACTTTATAAAACTTCATACCTAATAAAGAATATAATTCAATTGGAATATCTTTATCCAACAATATTATATTTTTAAAATAATTTTGATAATTAGTAAGTTCTCTTGGATGAGGTTTTATTAAAATATTTTTATAATTATCTTTAATTATTTTTGAATAAATATTTATTTTTTCTCTCTCTGTAATATATCCATCTTCTGATAAAGGCTGTGTTAATAATAAAATATGAGTATCTTTATAACTGGTTTGATGCAATACATCATCATCTATATTAAAGAAATTTTTAATTTCTTCTTTTTTAGAATTTCCAATATCCTTCCATAATTCATTTATATTAAAACATTCTATTTTTTTTCTAGAATATTCTTTTGATAGTGTATCTAAATTAGATACATATATTTTTTTTATTCTTTCATCTAAAGCATGATGATAATTTATTTTCAGTAATTTTCGAACGAATCTTTTTATTCTATTTTCATCTGAAAAATTTTTCTTTAATCTTGTAATATAATCATTATGAAAAGAAAGTCCATCTTCTATTACTCTAAACTCATATTTTTCAACAAAAAAATTACTTGCACTCAAATGATCTTGACCATAAACTACATACTTTTGTTTTCCTTTTAAAAGAATAGAAAAATAAACATAATTTATAACCCTATTTATAATATTTGGAAATATCGATATTTTCAAAATTTTTATATTTTTTACTTCTTTATTTTTTATTAAATTTTCTCCTGTAATGTATAGTGTTTCTTTAAAGTCTTTATTATTTAACAATATATATATAAGCAATACATAGGAACTTGAAGTTATACAAATTTTTTTCATATTTCTTCTCCTTTTGTTTAGAAAACTTTATTTTTCTTTGACTTTATTTCATAAGGAAAATTATAACAATACTCTTTTAATTGTTTTTCTATTTCTATTATATCTTTTTTTATATGAGGATATCGTAAATATAATTGTGTATTATTTTTAGAAATCTCAGGATTAAAAAATTTTTTTATGTCTTTATGATCTTCTTCATTTAAATTTAAAAACTCAACTATTTTTTTTAAAGTTTTATCATAATTGTAAATACAATCTTCAAAATTTAACCTTAATATCTCTTCATTATCTTTATTCTTTTTTAAGTCTTTTCTTAATAATAAAAAATGTTGTATAAATATTTCCACATTCTCTACTGGAACTACTCCATCTTTATAGATAAATTTATTCATGATATATAAATCACGTGGATCTCTATCTAATACTATCACTTTTAAATTTTCAAAATAATTTAAATATTTTTCTAAATTCACTACTGGAACTAACTGGTCTAAACATAAAATCTCTTCCTCTACTTCCATTGCAGTAAAAAGTTTATTTAAGTAATTTTTAGTTATTTTTATAAATTCTTCTTTTGTTTTATTACTATAGTAAAAAGTTTCTGTTATTCCACCTTCTATTTTCTTTCCTAAAATCAAGTTTATTCCCTTATATATTAAAAAAATAAAACGTTTTATTCGATAAATTATTGTATCGAGTAGATCTCTATCTCTAAATATAAAATCATGCCACCAACCCTTCCATTTTAAATCAATTAAATCATTAACATATTCTCTAGAAATTTTTTCAAACTTATTTTTAAAGAATAGTTCATATTCATTTTTTTTTATAAAAGGAATTTTTTTTCGACTTATTTTTTTTATGAATCTTAAAAAATCATATATTCCTCTGTCGCTATTTAATCTACAGTTATTCCTTAAAATTGTATCTTCTAAACTTCCAACTCCATGAGGATCTTGTAAAAAACGGAATTCAAATTCTCCAAATGACTTTACATTTTTATATTCTTTTAATAAATCAGATATAACACTTGATCCTGTTCCATGAAATCCAGCACATGTTATTATTTTTTTCATTTTATACCTCTTTCCATCTTAAATTATTATACTAATTATTGAAAATCTCCATATATTTTTTAATAAATATATTATTTCTGGAGAATAAGATTTAACTAACAACATAAATTGTAAAACTGTATAACAAAAACTCATTAAAATTAAAATATTTTTTATTAATTTAGGCTTAATTTTTCTAGTAGTTAACAAAATTAATATAGTTGGATAATATATTGCCATAAATATTCTTTCATGAATTGTTCTAAAACTTGCAGTTAATAAGCAAATTACACTTAGATAAAGTAAAATTTGTTGCTCAATTTTTAAATTTTTATTTAATTTTAATTTGAAATAGAAATATAACCACCATGTATAAAATAATCTATTTGCTATATAAACTAACTTTCCTCCTATATTTAAATATTTATAATATTCAGTACCCCATTTTCCATAAAAATAAGCATCTGAAAGATTTATATTAAGATTATTAATATAAATAAATATTATTTTTATTAACCATTCACCTACTCCCAAAAAACTCAGCACTACTAATATAGATATAGATTTTTCAACTATTTCGTATTTTAGTATTTTTTTTATTATATTTTCTAAAACTAATAATATAAAAGGTAAAAAATAGAATATATGTACTACTGTTGCTAAAAAAGCAAAGAAATAATACCTTTTATCTCTATAAAAAATTTTTAGAACTATTGAATAAGTAAAAATTGCTGTAGCAGGATAAAATCTAATCCCTGTATATCCAAATGAAGGTAATATACAATAAAATAAAAAATAATAATACAAATATTTTTTTCCAGAATACTCCATTTTATTAATTGCTATTTCAAAACTTTTAAAGAAATAATAATACATCAAAAATGCCGATATCATTATTAAAAAATTAATAGAGTATTTATTCTTTATTAAATATCCCAAAATATATTTCACATAAATATCTTTTGAATTTCTTAATACTGCTTCTGGATAATTTATATATCTATAAACGTCTGAATGTTCATTAAAAGCAGTATAATAATAAGCAATTATCGAAAAAAATATTGCTAGATAAAATGCAACACTTTTCTTTTTATAAATACTTTTTAATATTAATAATAAAGATAAAAGGTTATTAAAAATTAATAGTATCAATATACTTTTGTTTTTTTCTTTAAATTTTAACATTTTATTCCTCTTTTATATTTTCATATAATACTTTATATTTTTTTAACATTTCAACAATAGAATACTTTTTTATTTCACTTGATATTTTAATTTTTATTTTTTTTATTTCTCTATCATCATACAATAACTTTTGTACTTTATTTGCTAATTCTTTTTCATTTTCTACTTCAAATAATAACATTTCCTCTTTTAGAATTTCTTTTAATCCCTCTATTCTACTTCCTATCATCAATGTTCCAATAGCTAAACTTTCTAAAGCTACCATTGGTAATCCTTCATAATAGCTAGATAATATACTTAAATCACAGGATTTTAAAATTTCAGATACATCATTTCTATATCCTAAAAATATTACTCTTTTATTATCTAATCTTAAATCTTCTGTATATTTTTTTATGTTTTCTAGCTCTTCTCCTATTCCAACAAAAATACATTTTATATTATTAGGTAATAACTTCATTGCTCTTAATAATGTTTTCTGATCTTTTTGTTTTGAAAATCTAGCTATCATACATACTAATTTATCATTTTTATCAAAACTAAATAACTCTTTTCTCTTCTCCTTAATAGACTCATACTTCTTCAAATCTATTCCATTTAAAATTACCATAGTTTTTTTTCTATATCCTTCTCCTAACCATTCTACTAGAGTTTTTTCTGCTCCATAAGAACACGGAATAATTAAACTATATTTTGAATAAATCCATCTATCTATCCATTTAAAGAAGAAATACTTTCTCCGATTATTATAAGCTGCATGTTCTGTAGTTATTAATTTTTTATTCAAAAATAAATTTGATAAAACTCCTAAATATAAAGCTGGAAATAGATGAGTATGAATTACTTCATTTTTTTTTATGTGCTCTCTTATTTTAAATATATTTTTTATTGAATATAATTTTTCTTGATTTAAAAAAATTATTTTTATATTTTTATTAAATTTTTCTTTAAGATAAGGCTCATCATCTTTCCCTAATAATAATAATGTTATTTCATTATCCAATGATAAGTAATTCAATAAACCAATTAAAAAAGTTGTTACTCCTCCACTCCATAAATTATTAGTTATATGCAAAATTTTCATTTTTTATATCTTTCACCACCCTTTCTATAACCCTATCCATATCATAATATTTGTACTCTCCAAGTCTTCCACCAAATATTACTTTCTCTTCCTTATCTGCTAACTCCTTATACTTTAAATATAATTCATTATTTCTTTCATTGTTTACTGGATAATAAGGTTCATCTCCTTCTTTCCATTCAATTGGATACTCTCTTGTTATTACTGTTTTTTCTTGTTGACCATACTCAAAATGTTTATGTTCTATTATTCTAGTATATGGGATTTCTCTTTCAGTATAATTAACTACTGCATTTCCTTGATAGTTCTCTTCACTTAATACCTCTGTTTCAAATTTTAGAGAACGATACTCTAATTTGCCAAAACAATAGTTATAATATTCATCTATCATTCCTGTAAAAACTATCTTATCAGCTATATTTTCATACTCTTCTCTTTTATCAAAGAAATTAGAATTTAATCTTACTTCTATTCCTTCTAACATTTTTTCAATTATCTTAGTATATCCACCAATAGGTATTCCTTGGTATCTATCATTAAAATAGTTATTATCATAAGTAAATCTCACTGGTAGCCTTTTTATTATAAAGCTTGGTAAATCTTTAGCATCTCTTCCCCACTGTTTTTCAGTATATCCTTTTATTAATTTTTCATAAATATCTTTGCCTATTAAAGAGATTGCTTGTTCTTCTAAATTTTTAGGTTCTACTATTCCATACTCTTTCTTTTGCTCTTCTATTTTCTCTTGAGCTTCTCTTGGAGTTCTTACTCCCCATAATTTATTAAAAGTATTCATATTAAATGGAAGATTATATATCTCTCCTTTATAGTTAGCTATTGGAGAGTTTATATAATTATTAAATTCGCAAAATTGATTTATATACTCCCATACCTCTTTATTACTTGTATGAAATATATGTGCTCCGTACTTATGTACATTTATTCCCTCGATCTCTTCTGTATAGATATTTCCACCTATATGATTTCTTTTATCTATCACTAGACATTTCTTACCTCTCTTATTCATCTCATAGGCAAATATTGAACCATATAGCCCTGCTCCTACTATTAAATAGTCATATTTCTTCATTTATTGATTCTCCTTAAAAGCTTTTTCCATATTTTTTTCCAGCAAATTTTGCTAGTAAAAAACTTCCACCTTTTTTTAACCAATTTACTTTCTCCATACTCATTACTGGAATCTCTATATAAGCTAATTTATTTGTATCTATCCATATATCTAACAATAGTTCACTTACTCTCCCATAAAATCTTGCATGAAAACTATCATACTGAGAACTATCAACTCTTTTTTCTAATTCTCCCAACATATCAAACAGCCATTCACAATATTTATTAAAATACTCTCTTTTCATAATGAACATATTAAACATATGTGCTGAAGTTCTCTTATGTAATTTTTTAAAATTATATAAATACTCTGGATATTTTTCTTCTATAATTTTTTTAGTAATATCTAACGGTTCCACATACATAGTATGTTTATAGTGGTCATAAAGATTTTCTATATAATATTTTCTTTTTTTGGGAAGAATTATATCATTCTTTTCTAAAAGCTTATCTATCTCCTCATTTGTCAAAATACAGTCAAATAAACTTTTTACTTTTTTATTTTTTCCTTTAAATTGTCTCCTATAATGAACTAGCCCTATATAATCAGCTTTCAAATTTTTCCAAGCCCAATATACTCCAGTAAGTTCACAATAGTAAGGATTCTTTAATGAAATATTATCTCCAGTGTTATCTCCTATATATCCAATACTTTCTTTTCCTTCTCTTCCAACATGAATAGGAAGATAATAGCTTTCTTTAGGCATCTCATATTTTTTATGTGTTGCAACTAATATTTGTACTTTCTCCATCAATATGCACCCTTCCTATATATAACATTCTTTATTGTCTTAACTGTTATTATCACATCTAGCCACAATGACCAGTTACGTATGTAATACAAATCCAAAGCTATTCTTGAGTCATAGTCCTCTACATCTGACCTTCCATTAGCTTGCCACATTCCAGTTATCCCTGGTTTTACCATAAATATCTTTCTAGCATTCTCTTTTCCATAGTACATATCTACTTCTTTTTGTACCACTGGTCTAGGTCCTACAAAGGACATCTCTCCTTTTATCACATTTAAAAACTGTGGAAACTCATCTAATGAAGTTTTTCTTAAAAACTCCCCTACCTTCGTAATTCTTGGGTCATCTTTTAGTTTAAAAGTTCTATAGAACTCCTCTCTTATATTCTCATCTTTTTCTAATAGCTCTTGTAATCTCTCCTCTGCATCTACATACATGCTTCTAAACTTATACATTTTAAATGGTTTTACATCTTTACCTATTCTATTTTGAGTAAATATTGCCTTCCCACCATCTTTTTTTATCTTAGGAGCAAAGATTAAATAAAGTAGTCCTAATACTACACAACCTACACTACCAGCAAAGATATCAAAGCATCTTTTCAATATCTTATACCTTTTCTTATTCATTCCATTGTAAGTAGAAAGTACCATCATTCCATCATAGTCCTCTACTGTTGAGTTAAGTGTATATGTACCATTTA
>OGJN01000936.1_pt1 | contig 14421 bp, 10 predicted proteins | sample 1572221 | NCBI WGS metagenome assembly OGJN01 (sample SAMEA2582148, study PRJEB24529) | metagenome | biome: Human gut stool | place: China | collected 2011 | reverse complement strand
TTTCCTTTGCAATCTCTTTTGTCTCATCATCAAATAATACTACATGGTCACTGTCCCATCTTACCGGTCTTGTAATATGAAGTGCCAGCTTATCATTAAATAAAAGCATTGAAGATATTTTATCTGACACAACCTCTGTAGGATGATAATGTCCATTATCCATAAGCGGCGTAATTCCGGCCTTTGCCACATAATTCATGCAGAATTCCGCTGAACCTACCGTATAAGATTCCACACCAATTCCAAATACCTTAGATTCAAGACATATATATACTTTTCTCTTATCATATGGCACTGATAGTATCTCATCTAATGACTCTTTATATCTTTTTCTTGGTCCTAATCTATCTGCAGGAATATCTTTATATCCATCAGGTATCCATATATTCATTACACAGGGAATACCCGTCTGTTCTGCAAAATACTGTGAAATTTCAACACATCTTCTGCCATGCTCTATCCAATAATGTCTTACTTCATCATCAGGTGATGATAATGTAAGTCCATCCTTTACCATCGGATGTGAGAAAAATGTAGGATTAAAATCTATGCCCATATTATGTTTCTTTGCAAATTCTACCCACGGTTTAAATTGTTTTGGCTGTATATGCGCCCTGTCAGAATCATCATCTATTATTGCATAGCTCGCATGAAGATTGAGCTTTTTCTTTCCAGGAACAAGACTTATTACCTTTTCCATATCCATCATAAGCTGCTCTGGTGTCACTGCCTTTCCAGGATAATTGCCAGTTGTCTGTATTCCTCCTGATAATGCTTCTTTACTGTCAAAGCCTATAACATCATCACCCTGCCAGCAATGCATCGATACAGGAATATCTTTTAATCTTATAATAGCCGCTTCTGTATCAACTCCTATTTTTTCATACATCTTTTTTGCTGATTCATATCTTTCACTACTCATTATCATTCCTCCGTTTTTACTAATATATATTTTTTTGATTAATTTTAAATATTATGATTTTTTATCATGTGTTTTTGTTTTTTTAATCACAGGCACTAACCTGATAATTTTACACTGGATTATATTCTTTAATATCAAATGACCTTTTTATGCATTGCCTTGCAGCCGTTAAATTATCAAATACATTAAAAGCTAACATCTGTGCCATTATATTTCCTATTGCAGTTGCCTCTGAAGGTCCTGCCATAACCCTTACACCTGTCGCATCAGCTGTAAGACGGTTAAGATATTCTGCATTAGAGCCACCGCCTATTACATGTATCGCATCATAGGAAGTATTAAGATTATTTTGTATCTGTAACATTGTATCCTTATAGCTGTCAGCAAGACTTTTATATATTACAGCGGCGATTTGTGATGGAGTATCAGGTACGTTTTCGTTATTATTTTCACAAAATTGTCTTACTGCCGTAATCATGCTGTCCGGTGCAAGAAAACTCTCATCATTTACATCGACTCTTGATGAAAAACCATCCTCTGACATAGCCATATTACAAAGCTCTCCAAATGAATATTTATCATTATATTCATGCCTTACCGACTGTATCATCCACAATCCCATAATATTTTTTAAATATCTGAATCTGTAATCATATCCGCCCTCATTAGTAAAATTATATTTTCTGCTATTATCATCACAGTCTGCCATTTTTAATTCTGTTCCCATAAGTGACCATGTACCTGAGCTTATATATAAGACATTATCAGATATTTCCGGTACTGCCATAACAGCTGATGCTGTATCATGGCTTGCGCACATTACCACCTTAGTATCAAATCCAACCCTGCTTTGTATATCTTTACTTAACGTACCAAGAACCGTCCCCGGTGCTTTAAGCCCGCCAAATATATCTCTGGGAAGCTTAAGCATATCTATTAATTCATAATCCCACTGCTTAGTGTGAGGATCTACAAGCTGTGTGGATGTAGCGTTGGTATATTCTGATGCTTTAAGCCCTGTAAGCAGGAACTGGAAATAATCAGGAAGCATAAGAAATGTCTTTGCATTTTTTAATCTTTCAGGCTCCTTTATCTTATCTGCCATCAACTGATAAATTGTATTAAACTTCTGCTTTTGTATACCGGTTCTTTTATACAGGCTCTCTTCACTTATTATCTTATATACTTCATTTTCAATATTATCAGTCCTGCTGTCACGGTATCCGTATGCATCTCCAATACGTCTGTCCTTATCATCAAGAAGTACATAATCAACCGCCCATGTATCAATTGACATGCTTACAGGCACTTTACCTATCTTCTTACACTGAATCATTCCACTTATTATTTCCTTAAAGAGTCTGTCAGTATCCCATGTCTTTTTACCATTATCATCATCCATTCCATTTTCAAAACGGTATACCTCTTCAAGTGTCATCTTACCATCATTATATGTAGCAAGCATATGTCTTCCGCTTGATGCCCCGATATCCACTGCAAGATAATATAAAGGTTTCATAAATCATCATACCTCCTGTTTATTTTTACACACATTCTTTTTATATATTTATCACATACGTGTATTTTTCTATGTCAGTCAAGATGAAATACTTCGCATAAATCATCACATACAGGGCTGTTATCATCATGCACCTTCATAAGCGGTGCCATATAATCCCACCACCTTCTGTTTATAGGTGTACCTGATGATTTTGCCCACATCTTCTCATCTTCTATCTCTATATATGCATATAAAATATTGGTATCCTTATCAAGAAAAATTGAATAATTATGTCCACCATATTCATGTATCATTGTCTTCATCTCATCCCACAGCTCATTATGTCTTTTTTCATATTCAGCCGCACACCCAGAATTAAGATACATTTTAAAAGCTTTTCTAATCATGATAATAATCCTTTCACACTAATCCTTATTGTCCACACTGTTATACCAGTGCCTCTGCAAGAGCTAATATTGTAAGTGACTGTCCATATGCCATAGGTGCTATCAGTATATTCTTATAATGCTCTGCATCATAACCCATTCCTGTACCACCTGATACATTAAGAACCGTACCATCTTTATCAATATTTTTAAGAATAGCATTGACTGCCCTTTCTGCCACTTCAAGATACGAATCATCTAATATGCCAAGATGAATACCCTTTAATATTCCTGCTGTAATTGCTGCACTTCCCGATACTTCTTCATAGCTTGCAGGATCATCTAATACCGTATGCCATAGACCACTCCTGCTTTGTAGTCTTTTTAATGCTGCAACCTGTGCTTTATATGTATCAAGAACAAATTCCTTAACACCGGAATTCATCGTTCCCTCAAACATATCAATATAATCCAGTATTCCAAGTGTAAACCAACTGTTTCCACGACACCAGAATATTCCTCCAAAATTATTCATCTCGTTAAATGTCCATCCATGATAAAACAATCCTGTGTGCTTATCACACAAATATTTAATATGCATAAGCACCTGATGTATTGACTCATCTATCCAGTCCTTACGGTTATATTTCTGACCCATTTTATTTAAGAACAATACTGTCATAAATATGGTATCTATCCACATCTCATTTTCATTTAATCTTACGCCTAACCTGTCACCATTAGCACTTGTCACATGCTGGAAGCCTCTTTCCTTTGTTCTTGGAAGACATTCCATAAGCCAGTCAGCCCACTTAAGGCAGAGCTCTTCAAATTGTGCATCATGATAATATTCATTTAATTCAACAAGTGTAAGAAGTGGTGTCGTCGTATTGATATTCTTAGACGGAAGTCCCTGTGCAATATTGTCCTTAAACCAGCTATACAAAAACTCCTTATATTCCTCATTATTCTGATATTTCATAATCTTTAAAAGTCCATAAAGACCAACTCCCTGTGGCCAGTCCCATTCTTTAATTCCAAAATCTCTTTTAAAGAAGCCTATTGCCTCTCCACCTTTTGAAAGTTCCTCATTATTATCAGGTTCTCCAAGTTTCATAAGCTTATCTATTACTAAATCTAATTTTTCCTGTATCTTTTTTTTATCAGTTCTTTTAGTACTCATATTTTCTGTCCTTTCTATTTTGAACTAAAATGTAATCACTGTCTTTACCATAAATAACACTAATTACATTACCTATATGTTAAATAAATTATATCATCCACATTATTTTTATTTCTAATCTGATATTGCTTAGGTTTTAATTTTTTCATACAATATTGCACCTTATTTTTATAAGTTGATTTTTTTTTAATATTACGATAAAATTTTTATATTCATTAATATTTATGGGAGAAGTTATGGAAAATAAAGATAATAAGCTGACATTTTTCGGAAAAATTCCAGGAATTTCTGTTGAACAGTTAATCCGTTACGGACAATTTGATATGAAAGTTAAGCATTTTCATACACAATATGAGATATTTTATATTATTGAGGGTGAAAGACAGTTCTTCTTTAATAATAGAAGTTACAATGCCTATGCCGGTGATCTTACAATTATTGATACTAATCTTGTACATACCACCCGCTCAATCGGACCTGACGATACAGGATATAACCGTGTAATCCTATATATTGACTATGAAAAGATGTGTGAATATGACAGTAAATATCCTGAACTTAAACTTGTAGATTTCTTTCATCATAATTATGGAATATATCATCTTGATGAAGAACAGCGCACATTATTTTTAAATCTGTATCGTGATCTGCGCCACGAGCTTACATATAAAAAAAATGGTTATAAAACAAGAGCTGAAATAGACCTGTTACATTGGCTTAGCCGTTTTACACAGATAAAGACAGAAAAGCTTTTAGTAGAAGCATCTGCCGGTAATGCAAAGGAGACCGCTGCAACCTCTGTAGCCGAATATATTGAAAAAAATTATATGAACACCATTTCCCTTGATGAGTTGTCAGAAGAACTTTTCTTAAGCAAATACTATTTATGCCGTATTTTTAAGGAATATTCCGGATTTACCATCACAGAATATATTAATATATTCCGTATCAAAAAGGCTGTGCAGCTTCTTGAAAATACACAGGACAGCATATCAGAGGTTGCCTCAATTCTTGGCTATGACAGTGTCACATACTTTGAAAGAATATTTAAAAAATTTATGAATGTAACTCCTCTTAAATATAAAAAATCGCACCAAAGCATAACATTTGGTCATAAGGAATTGGAGCTTAATACACTGGATGATTCTGATTATCTGAAAAAATAGAGACTATGGCAGACTGCTTTATGTCAAAACACATTAACACATGGAAATATTTGATATAGCAATACTGATATTTCTATGATATTATATTTTTATAGTTATCTATAACCTATTTTGCCCAGCTAATGTTATTAATAGGATTTTAAACGAATGGAGAATTTATTTGCATGAATAATAATGATATTAAAAAAAAGATACTTTCAAAACTATATGGAATATCTTATTATCTTGAGATGTTTATATCACTGCTTCTTATTGTAGTAATTATATTCTTATCTGTGAAGCTTGTAATTAATATTTTTGATATAAATTTTATGCTTTCCAATGAAGATGTATTTACATACTTTATGGAAAATGCCATGAGCCTTGCAGTTGGTGTTGAGCTTATCAAAATGTTATGTAAACACTCTGCTTCTACCGTAGTAGAAGTTCTTTTATTTGCAATAGCACGACAGATAATCGTATCACATTCCTCGGTTATGAATATGGTAGCAGGAGTATTATGTATAGTTGCATTGCTTGCTACGAGGAAATTCCTTTTCCTTCCGGATGATAAAGAGTAATTTTTGAAATCGGGCATGAATTAGAAAATAGCAGAAGGGGAATATTTTATATGGGTTAAACGGATAATCACTAAGAATTTCTAAGTGCTTACCGTAATTCCCCATATAAAATATTCCCCTTCTGCTATTTTTAATTTACATTTCAAAAATACTGGTTCTGGTGGCAGTATGGTTTATTATTAACACAGCTGCCTTATCAGGTCGTGGACGGATATTATATCTGTTATTCTGTCTACATTGGCTCCACAGAATATTAGTCCGTTTTCTATATCTCCTTTTACCGCCTTAGTAAGTGCTTTTGTTATGCAATATGGTACCTTTGCGGGATTGCATTTTTCAAGGCAGTTATAGCATTTTGTAATTTTTTCATTCTGCATCTGTATTCTTTTGACAAAATTATTGTTAATGGCTCTGCCCGGCATACCTACAGGACTTTGTATTATTGTTATATCTTCTTTTTTGGCATTGATATATGCATTTTTATAATTATCATCTGCATCACATTCATATGTTGCAACAAAACGGCTTGCTATCTGTACACCGTCTGCACCAAGCTCTGTCATATGCATTATATCTTTCTTATCAAATATTCCTCCGGCTGCAATGACTGGTATATGTTTTGTATACTTTTCTTCATAGACTTTTTTTGCGCTGATTATATTTTTTAATTCATTGTCATAATCAATTGATTCTATGTCTTTTAACTGTTCATTAGAATATCCTAAATGTCCGCCTGCAAGTGGTCCTTCCACAACTATAAAGTCGGCTGTTGTGTCATACTTTTTTGACCACTGTTTTAATATTATATTTAATGCTCGTTCAGATGATACAATTGGTGCAATATATGGCATATGCTTATGTATATTTTTATTTACCGCCTCTCTTACTATACCCGGAAGTTCTGTTGGAAGACCAGCACCACATATTATTACATCTGCACCTGCCATAACTGATGCTTTAACATGATTCTTAAAATGCTTTAATGCCGTCATTATATTAACACCGACAAGACCGTTTCCATCTGCAATTTCCTTCGCTTTTTTTATATGTTTTTTTATTGCCCTTAAATTACATTCATCCTGATTATTTTCAAAATCATCCTCATCATAGCCTATCTGTGCTGTTGATATAATTCCTATCGCCCCCTCCTTTGCAACTGCTCCTGCAAGGCGGCTTCTGCTTATACCAACTCCCATTCCTCCCTGAATAATAGGAATTCTAACTACAGTATCACCAATTTTTAATGTCTTCATATACATCTCCAATCTACAAATAAATACCGTATATGATTTCAATTTTCAAATTATATATATAAAGCCGTTATTTATGATTATATTAATGCCAAATTTGAAAATTAATCTGTATATATAATATTTATTCATAACTTCCTGTTTATAATAGTTTGATTATCAAACATTTGTATAATAAAACATTTTGGTTTTTATGTCAAGCATATATAGTATTTAATACTACGTTGCACTTCCTGCAAACTGGGTCATATATAGTTCGTAATATTTTCCTTTTTGTGATAAAAGTCTGCTATGACTGCCTTTTTCTACTATTTTTCCATGGTCTAATACTACTATTAAGTCTGCATCCTGAATTGTTGACAGTCTGTGTGCTATTATTAAGCTGGTTCTGTTTTTCATAAGATTAGTCATGGCATCCTGAATATGCTTTTCTGTTCTTGTATCTACGCTTGATGTCGCCTCATCAAGTATTAATATCTTTGGCTTTGCAAGGAATGCCCGTCCTATTGAAAGTAACTGTCTTTGTCCCTGTGATATATTGTGTCCTCCCTCTGACAACTTCGTATCATATCCATCCTTCATCTGCATAATCATATTGTGACAGTTACTTAACGTGGCCGCCTCTATTATCTCTTTGTCTGTCGCATCCTCATTTGAATATTTTAAATTATTCTTAATCGTATCAGAAAAAAGTACTGTATCCTGTAAAACTATCGCCGTATTTTTTCTTAAGTTATTACAGTCTATATCTTTAATATCTACTCCATCTATTTTAATACTACCACTGTCAATATCATAAAATCTCATTAAAAGATTGACAACTGTTGTCTTTCCGCTTCCTGTTGCTCCTACCAGTGCTACCTTCTGACCTGCCTTTACTTCAAGATTAAAATCGGATAACACTTTCTTTCCTTCAACATAAGAAAAATTAACATGTTCAAATGATATAATACCATCAGAATTATCAATTACATTACTTCCACTCTTATCTTCCGGTCTCTCGTCCATAATATCAAATACTCTCTCTGCACTTGCCATGGCTGTCTGAATCTGTCCATATACCTGTGCAATCTCATCAATTGGTCTTCCAAACTGCTTTGCATAAACTATAAATGCTGATATGACACCAATGGATATCATTTTATTAATAGCAAAATATCCTCCAAAAGCCGCAATTATAACAAAACCTATATTATTAATAACATTCATCACAGGTCCCATGCTTCCGCCAAGAATTTCTGCAACAATACCTGTTTTTGTAAGCTCATCACTTGTTTTATTAAAATCAGCTTTCACCTCTGCCTGATGGTTATATGCCACAACTGTCTTATAGCCTGTAACCATCTCCTCTACTGTTCCATTAAGATTTCCCAGTATTATCTGTCTTCTGGTATAGAATCTTCTCATGGCACCTGACAGATATTTAGTTGCAATAATTGTAAGAATAACAGTCATACATGAAAGAATTGCAAGCTGCCAGCAGTACCACAGCATAATTATAACTGTGCCTGTAACTGTAAGCACACCGGATACCAATGAACTTAACGACTGTGATATTGTATTTGATATATTTTCTACATCATTTGTCATACGGCTCATTATATCACCATGCGAATGGTTATCTATATACTTTATTGGAAGATCTGCTATTTTATCAAATAAATCCTCTCTCATTCTTTTTACTATTCTCTGGCTTAGCTTTGCACTTAAAATTGACTGGCAAAAATTCCCTATACTGTTAATTCCATATAATATGAGCATGATAATAAGGATTACAGAAAGCCTGTTAAAATGTCTGTCCGTTATTACATCTATCGCCTTGCTTTGGAGTGCCGGTGTGAATACTGAACATGCCACAACAATAATTACAGCCACAATAAGTCCTGTAAGCATAAGCTTTTCTTTGCCAAAATACCTGCATAATCTTTTGAATGTCTTTTTTGCGTTCTTCGGCTTTTCAACTGCCTGACGTGAACGTGGTCCTCTCATTCCCGGCATCTTTACATTTATCTTTACCTGATTGTCTTTATTATTGCTCTGCATATGAAATGTCACCTCCCGTCTTTAACTGGGAATTATAAATGTCCTTATATACAGGACTGTTTTTCAAAAGATTATCATGTGTATCACATGCCACTATTCTTCCATTTTCAATAATGGCAATACGGTCAGCATGTCTTACTGATGCAACTCTTTGTGCAACTATAATCTTTGTAAGCTTTTTGTATTCTTTATTAAGACTTTCATATAACTGTGCCTCTGTCTTTAAATCCAAAGCACTTGTAGCATCATCCATTATGAGAATCTCTGCCTTTTTAACAACTGCCCTTGCAATTGATAACCTCTGCTTCTGCCCACCTGAAAGGCTCATTCCACGTTCTGCAACAACCGTATCAAATCCATCTTCTTTACCGCTTATAAATTCCTGTGCCTGTGCAATATCAGCTGCTTTTTTTATTTCAGAATCCGTGGCAGACATATTTCCCCATCTTATATTATCTTTTATTGTTGTTGTAAAAAGCTCACTGTATTGCAGTGTAATTGCAATCTTATCTCTTAATTTATCAAGCGGATACTCCCTTACATCCATTCCATCAACAAGAACGCTGCCCTCTGTCACATCATAAAATCTTGGTATCAGATTGATAAATGTTGACTTTCCACAGCCTGTAGCTCCAAGTATTGCAAATGTTTCTCCCGGATTAATAGTAATATTAATATTTTTTAATATCTGCTCACCATTTCCATCAGGATAAGAAAATGATACATTTTTAAATTCCACACCTCCATCACATTCATACGACTCCTTATCTCCATCACAAATTGCAGGCTCACAATTAATTACCTCAAGAACTCTCCTGGCTGACGCATTGCCTCTTGAGGCTGTCTGGAATATCATTACCATTCTCATAACAGCATTAAGAATCTGTGAAATATATGTAATTGCTGCCATTACAACTCCCGGTGTCACACTGCCTGTCTTAACCTGTATTGAACCTATATATATAACCGATACAATGGCAATGCCTAGTATTATATTAAGCAGTGGCGACATATATGACAATACTGTAAGTATATGAAGCTGCATATCTATAAGCTCTTTATTAGCCTTTCCAAATCTTTGTCTTTCATAATCTTCTTTTACATATGCCTTAATAACTCTGGCTCCTGATACATTTTCCTGCATTATTCCATTAACAGTATCAAGCCTTTTTTGAAGTATTCCAAAGCAGGGATTAATCTTATACAAAAAAAATATAATCATAATTATAACAACAGGAAGCGCACATGCAATAACAATACCAAAGCTTATATCAAGTCCCAGCATACATAAAATTCCGCCACCGAATAACAAGAATGTACGCACAAAACCTCTTATAGACATTGAAACAAGATTCTGAACCTGCGTTATATCATTAGTTACCCTTGTAATCAGCGAACCTGTGGAAAATCTGTCTGTCTGTTCAAATGATAAAGACATAATATTGCTAAAACAATCTTTTCTCAAATCATTACCAAGCTTCTGACTGCATGTGCTTGCAAATACTCCTGACATGACACCACACAGTCCCCCTGTAAATACAAGTCCTATCATCTTAATTCCTGTTGAAATCACAAGAGAAAGATTACCTACATTACCATTAGATATCCCTAACACACCATCATCGACTATAGTTTTCATCATTTGCGGCTGTATAAGATCCATTGTAACCTCTCCAATCATAAAAAGTGGAGCAAGAATTATAAAAAGCCAGTATTTTTTCAGATATTTTATCACTTCTTATACATCTCCTTTCCTGAAAATATATTAAAAAATCAGAGTCCGAGTATTCATTCACTCAGACTCTGATTAGTATTCCAGCCTCGGTAGCTTACGCACTTATAATTTGTATTCAGTTTAACACATATCATAATATGTTTCAATAAATAACAAAATATTTATTGCATGCAATTCATAATAATTATATATAATGCAAACATTGGGCAGGATTGTTTGAGTTCATAGCACATAACAATCCGTAGGTATCATAGCTGTGGGCTTCTGACCCCAACATCATATAATTGTTGCAGATTGATATTGTGTATTAATTAATTGCAAAATAGAAATTATAATGTAATCATTATCTTTAATTTTCCAATATTCTGCCAATACTTAAACTGTGCTGTCTTTAACTTCATCTGTATAATATCATGTCCCGTATATATTCTTGATACACTGTGCATAGCCATATTGGCAATATTCCCCTTCTTATCATAGAATATCACCTTTACAATAGGACATCTTACCAATACATATGTCTCCTTAGAATAAGAGGCTTCACTATAAAGAGTGGCTGTATATGAGCCATTCTGTTCTTCTACCGATACTCTTGTCTGGCTTAAAGACAGACCAATCTGTGCTGCGGCATCAGCATCATATTCTATAATACTATTAAGATATGCCTCTACTCTTTCAGGCTCTATATCATAAAATTCCAATGTATCAGGTACTTCCTCACTTGTTATAGCAGCTTCTGCTTCCTGTTCTTCAAGTTCCTTCTTTATCTGTTCTGTAAGCTCTTCCCTGTATTTTTCTTTATAATCATTAATTATATCCTGTTCTATCTTATCTCTTAATTCCTGTTCATTAACAGAACTGTCAGCCACTTTATATCTGTCTGCAAATACATTAAGAAATGTTTCTAATCTCTGATTGTCAAGGTCATACTTATCCATTATGGCACCGAGAGTCATTCCAAGATATGTATTGTTCTTATCTGCCGCAATTCTTTGCTTTAACATATCTATGGAATCTTTTCTTCTGTAATACACAGGAATGTCAGACATATCAGCCTGTGTATTTTCTGTATGTATACTTTCTGTATATACAGTTGGTGCAGGTGCAGCTTCTGTATGCATATCTACATGAGTCACTGTCTGAATGTCATCATCTGAATCAGTATTGCTATATGAATGTATAACATCTTCTTTATCATCTGTAATATGTATATCATCATTTACAACCGCTTCATCTATTTCCGGTATATTTGTATCTTCTTCATCACTATCCTCATAGCTTCCTCTTCCAAGGTCAAGATCTATATCCTTACCTGCTGATATATCAGCCATGGCACCTAATAACTCCCTGAAAGCATCAACTCCCGAAGTTTTTTTAGGTTCTTGTCTTTCACTTTCTTTCACTGGTGTATCAGAAGATATATCAGTCTGTACCGGTACGCTGTCATAACCGGTATCTTTATTTATCTTTTGTTCCGGCTGCTTATATGAATCTTCTTTGTTGATTACCTCATTATTAACAACTTCTTTATTAATGTCTGTCTGATTAACTGTTCCTTCATTATCAATTACTTCTGGTTTTTCAGCCTTTGGCTGTGGTCTCTTAATTACCCCTGCCACACTTCCTGCGCTATAATTAGTTGAATATCTTTTTGCAAAGCTTGGAATATATCCGGTCTTTACCTCTTCTTTTTTTACGGTATCTGACGCTTTATCTTCCTGTCCCTGCCCATTATTTATAACATCTTTTTTTATATCTTTCTTTGGCATGCTGACTGTTGCAGTATATACGCTATCATCTTTTTCTATATCTTTTGCCTTTACAGTATTAATACTTTCTGTAGCTTCATTTACACCTGCAGCTGCTATATCATCCGTAGCTTTCTCTTCCTGTTCAATATCTGATTCTTTATATTCCAAAGGAGAGACGCCAACAAATGTCCATTTAGTGGATGATCTCTTCTGAAAACAGAGATTCATCTTTTTCTTATCATCAACGTCTATAACCGTAAATACCATATTGCAGCCTATTCTTGACTTAAATTCCTTACTGATAGTGACATTAACCCTTTTTAATTCAGTAAAAAATCTGCTGTTTTTCCCAAGAATAAAATCATCACTGCTTATATTACTTCCGCTTGCCTGATACATATATCCGTCACAGTCATATACCTGACATGCCTCTATCTTAATTCTGCAATTTGAATCTGCAAGAAGCTTAAATTCAAATGTTAAAATATTCTTATCCTTTAACTTTGTCTCACTTGATACATTTACATCAAATCTGTTATTTACGTTTCCCATATACTCACTCCTGAATATGAATTCATCTAATCGTAAATTCTATTATACATTTCTTTTAACATTTCTTTCAAGCATATTTAACTTAATTTTAAATTTTTTTTAATTTTATTAATTTTTCTGCCATCAATGGCTATTTGTTCTGTTCAGAAACAAATAGCCGGTTCATTTATAAATCTATGAAAAATAATAGCATAATCATTATTTTTCACATTATTCTTCCAATAAATCTGCCTGTGCCGCTGCAATACCATCTGCAAGTACCATAAGCTCAAAATGTGCATTATCAGGAATATCACCTGTATATGTCACCCCCTCTATAAGCTTATCCGTCACTTCTCCAGGTTTTAAGTATTCTTTGTAATAATAGTAACCGTCATTATTATCATCTGTCAATTCCCTAAATTCCCAATTATCACTTTCTTCATTATAATCAAAAATCACCTTCTCCTTCATATCCATACATACTGTCTGACCTGCAATACCCTCCTCTATATTTTTCTCACTGTAATCATATACAACAGATGGTATAAGTCTTACTCTTACACATGTATCTGTCGTTGGATAATCCTCTGATGTTATATTTTTTATGCTTACACTCTTTTGCTGTGTATTATGTTTTTTAGTAATTCTTAAATATTCATTATTAATATTATCTGCTCCTGTATTATACCGTCCTCTTTCCTTAACATCCATATCTTCATATACTGCTTCATTATTATCATAATCAGTTTCCACTATTCCGATATTTACAGCGGCAGAATCAAAATCATTAATTGCAGTCTGTGTCTTTGTCTTAAGTAATGCATAAGATACTCCGGCAGTAGTAGCTAAAAATAAAAATGTATATATGGATTTATCAGGTTTGATGGAAGGCAAATTTAAAGCTAAAAAGCAAATAAAAGAATTTAAACCATATTTAAATATATTTAGAACATGGTTTAATTATTTACATGATTATCAAAAATTGATGTATGGCTCTGATTGGCCTTTAGTGGATATGAAAGAGTATATTAAAGTAATACAATCAATAATACCTAAAAAGGCTTATGATGATGTATTTTATCATAATGCTTTGAAGGTTTTTGATAGATTACCAGAATATTTAAAGAAATAGGAGAAAAAAATTTATGATTAAATTAAAGCTTTTAATAAAATCAATGTTTTTAGTTTGTGTATTGATGTTATCTATGGTAGGAGTATCTAGTGCAAGTGTATCCGTAACATCTGATAGCAAGTATTTTGATATTTCCTCAGGTTGTTTTGTACTTGAAGGAAATGTTTTAGTAAAGACTGATACAAGAACTATAGGAGCAGATAAAGCTCGTGTCAATTTAGTAACTAAAGAAGTATGGGCAAATGGCAATGTATATGT
>OGJN01000931.1_pt1 | contig 14460 bp, 10 predicted proteins | sample 1572221 | NCBI WGS metagenome assembly OGJN01 (sample SAMEA2582148, study PRJEB24529) | metagenome | biome: Human gut stool | place: China | collected 2011 | reverse complement strand
CCATCCGCTTCGACCAGCGGATGATCGCGCAGGATATGCGCGGCAGCGGCGTCCATGCCGCCATGCTGGCACGGCAGGGCATCATCTCGGAGCAGGACTGTGCGGATATCCTCAGCGGGCTGGCTTCCATCGCGGACGACCTGTCCAGCGGTGCGCTGACTATTGATCCCGCCGCCGAGGACGTGCACACCTTTGTGGAGCAGACCCTGACCGCCCGTATCGGGGATGCGGGCAAGCGGCTGCACACCGGCCGCAGCCGCAACGATCAGGTGGCGCTGGATATCCGCCTGACTTTGCGGGATTACAGCAAGACTTTGCAGGCCTACATCGTGGAGCTGGTGCGGGTGCTGTGCAAAAAGGCGGCGGAGAACACCGCCTCCGTCATGCCCGGCTACACCCATTTGCAGCGTGCCCAGCCCATCACCTTCGGTCACGCGCTGATGGCCTATGCCTCCATGCTGCTGCGCGACCTTGACCGCTTTGCGGACGCCACCGCCCGCATGGACAGCCAGTGCCCGCTGGGCTCGGGTGCGCTGGCAGGCACTACCTACCCGCTGGACCGGGATTTCACCGCCGAAAAGCTGGGCTTCGCCGCCCCCTGCGCCAACAGTCTGGACGGCGTGTCCGACCGTGATTTCTGCATCGAGCTGGCAAGCGCCATCTCCATCTGCATGATGCACCTGTCCCGCCTTTCGGAGGAGATCATCCTGTGGTGCAGCTGGGAGTTCAAGTTCATCGAGCTGGACGATGCCTTTACCACCGGCTCGTCCATCATGCCCCAGAAGAAGAACCCTGACGTCACCGAGCTCATCCGCGGCAAGACGGGCCGTGTCTACGGCGATTTGAACACCCTGCTGGTCATGATGAAGGGCATCCCTCTCGCCTACAACAAGGATATGCAGGAGGACAAGGAAGCCATCTTTGATGCAGTGGACACCTTGGAACTCTGCCTCAAGACCATCACCCCCATGCTGGACACCATGAAGACCCTGCCCGCCAATATGCGCCGCGCCGCCGCAAAGGGCTTTATCAACGCCACCGACTGCGCCGACTACCTGACCAAGAAGGGGATGCCTTTCCGGGATGCCTACAAGCTGACCGGCTGCATGGTGTCGGACTGCATTGCCGCCGACAAAACGCTGGAAGAGCTGACCCTGACCCAGTTCCAGAGTTACAGCCCGCTGTTCGGGGCCGATATCTATGATGCCATCGACCTTGTGCATTGCTGCGAGGGACGCACCAGCTACGGCGGCCCCAGCGCAGCCAGCGTCCAGCGCCAGATCGCGCTGGCAACGGCGCGGCTGGACGCATGGGAGGAGGAAAACGCATGAAGGTAAAGGTATTTATTGATGGCTCTTCCGGCACCACCGGCCTGCGCATCGCCGACCGTCTGGCATCCCGCCCGGAGATCGAGCTGCTGTCCATCTCCGCCGAAGGGCGCAAGGACGTGCACGAGCGGGCAAAGGTCATCAATTCTACCGACCTTGCCTTCCTCTGCCTGCCGGATGCGGCTTCTAAAGAGGTCATGCCCCTGCTGCGCCCGGACGTGAAGGTGCTGGACACCTCCACCGCCTTCCGCACCGATGCCGCATGGGACTACGGCTTCCCGGAGCTGAAGGGGCAGAAGGAAAAAATTCAGAACTCTTACCGCGTGGCAGTGCCCGGCTGCTATGCCAGCGGCTTTATCAGCATCGCCCGCCCGCTGGTGGAGCTGGGGCTGGTGCCGCAAAGCTACCCCTTCAGCTGCACCGGCATCTCCGGCTACTCCGGCGGCGGCAAAAAGATGATCGCGGACTACGAAAGCCCCGACCGCCCGGCGCACAGCAAGCTGGATGCGCCCAAGAGCTACGGCCTGAGCCTTGGTCACAAGCACCTGCCGGAGATGCAGAAGATCAGCGGCCTTGCGCACACGCCGATGTTCGTGCCGGTGGTGTGCGACTACTACTGCGGGATGCAGGTGCTGGTGCCGCTGGATCTTACCCTTGCGGGCACTACCGCCGAGGCCGTGGCTGCCGCCCTTGCGGATTACTACAAGGACGCCGCCACCGTGAAGGTGCACGGGCTGAACGAGCCGCTGCCGGAAAACGGTCTGTACTCCAACGCCATGGCGGGCACCGACCGCATGGAACTGTACCTGACCGTGAACGCCGCGGGAGACCAGATGATGCTGGTCTCGCTGTTTGATAATCTGGGCAAAGGCTCCTCCGGTGCCGCCGTCCAGTGCATGAACCTGATGCTGGGTCTGGAAGAGACCAAGGGCTTGGAATAAACTTGTTTTTCTTTGTGGGAAAGGAAAATCGTTATGCAGTATAAGGAAGTTGCGGGCGGCATCTGCGCGCCCAAGGGTTTTGCTGCCGCCGGTGTCCATTGCGGCATCCGGGCAAATCACAGCGAAAAATACGATCTGGCGCTCATCAAGGCCGAGGTGCGCTGCGCTGCTGCGGGCGTGTACACCACCAACAAGGTCTGCGGTGCGCCCATCAAGGTGGACCGCGCCCATCTGGCCGATGGCTACGCACAGGCCATTGTGGTAAACAGCGGCAACGCCAACACCTGCGCCGCCAACGGCGTGGCGCTGGCAGAGGAGTGCTGTGCACTGGTGGGCAAGGCGCTGAACATTGACGAAAAGGACGTTCTGCCCGCCTCCACCGGCGTCATCGGTCAGCCCATGGTCATCGACCCCTTTGCCCGGGGCATCCCGGCGGCAGCGGAAAAGCTGGCTGCTACCGCGCAGGGCAGCACGGACGCTGCCACCGCCATCATGACCACCGACACCCATAAAAAAGAATACGCCATCCAGTTCGAGCTGGGAGGCAAGGTGTGCACCGTGGGTGCCATCGGCAAGGGCAGCGGCATGATCGCCCCCAACATGGCCACCATGCTGGCGTTCTACACCACCGATGCCGCCGTCTCGCCCGCGCTGCTGGAAAAGGCGCTCAAGACGGTAGTGCCCGGCACCTATAACCAGATGAGCGTGGATCTGGATACCTCCACCAACGATACCCTCATCATCATGGCATCCGGTCTGGCGGGCAACCCGGAGATCTGCGAGGAGAACGCGGACTACGCCGCCTTTGTGGCAGCGCTGACCGCCATTGCAGAGCACATGTGCGCCGAGCACGCCGGAGATGGCGAGGGTGCAACCCACCTCATTACCTGCGAAGTGACCCACGCGCCCGACCTGAAGACCGCCCGCGCCGTCAGCCGCAGCGTGGTCTGCTCCAACCTGTTTAAGGCGGCGGTCTTTGGCCGCGATGCCAACTGGGGACGCATCCTGTGCGCCATCGGCTACACCCCCGGCGATTTCTCCATTGATAAGGTCTGCGTCTGGCTTTCCAGCAAGGCGGGCGAGGTGTATGTCTGCGAGAACGCCGCCTACCACCCGTACAGCGAGGATGAAGCCGCCAAGGTGCTGGCAGAGCACGATATTCTGGTCAAGGTGGATATGGGCACCGGCGAGGCAAGCGCCAAGGCGTGGGGCTGTGACCTGACCTACGACTATGTGAAGATCAACGGCGATTACAGAACCTGACAGGAGCGCGGAACAGATGAAAAACGAAGAAATGGCGCGGCTTTTTTCGGAGGCCACCCCTTATATCCAGAAATACCATGGCAGAACCATGGTCATCAAATACGGCGGCAACGCCATGATCAACGAGACCCTGAAAAACGCCGTGATGAACGACCTTGTCACCCTGACGCTGCTGGGCGTGCGGGTGGTGCTGGTGCACGGCGGCGGCCCCGCCATCAACGAGATGCTCAAGAAGGTGGGCGTAGAGAGCCACTTTGCAAACGGTCTGCGGGTGACGGACGATGCTACCATGGAGATCGTGCAGCAGGTGCTGGCCGGTAAGGTAAACAAGGACCTTGTGGCAAAGCTGCGCGGGCGCGGCGTGGGTCTGTGCGGCATGGACGGACAGATGCTCCGCTGCACCGAGCTGGACCCTCAGCTGGGTCATGTGGGCGAGATCGTCCATGTGGATGCGACCCTGATCGAAAGCCTGCTGGACGGCGGCTTTATCCCGGTGATCGCCACCGTGGGTATGGACGACCTTGGGCAGGCGTACAACGTCAACGCGGACACTGCCGCGGCCCAGATCGCCATTGCCCTCAAGGCGGAAAAGCTGGTGTCCATGACCGATATCGCAGGCCTGCTGCGGGATAAGGAGGACGAGACCACCCTCATCCCCGAGGTGGAGGTGACCGAGATCGAGGGCTACAAGTCCGCCGGTATCATTGCGGGCGGCATGATCCCCAAGATCGGCGGCATGGCGGATGCCATCTATCAGGGCGTGCACGAGGCGGTCATCATTGATGGCCGCGTGCCGCACTCCATCCTGCTGGAACTGTTCTCCGACCGCGGCTCCGGTACCCGCTTCTACCGCCGCAGCCACCGCGAATAAAAAGATTGCGCAAGCGAAAAAGCAGTATTATAATAGAAAAAACGCTCCCTCCGGGGGAGCGGCGCATGCGCGGAACTTCTATTCACAGGAGGTACACCTATGGATTCTGAAAAAGTCATCAAGCGGGACAACGAGTACGTCCTGCACACCTATAACCGCAATCCCATCGTGCTGGAAAAAGGCCACGGGCTGTACGCCGAGGGCCCGGAGGGACAGAAGTATCTGGACTTCACCAGCGGCATCGGGGTGAACAGCCTTGGCTACTGCGACCTTGCATGGGCAGAGGCCGTGTCCCAGCAGGCACACAAATTGCAGCACACCTCCAACCTCTACTATACTGCGCCCTGCGGCAAGCTGGCGAAAAAGCTGTGCAAGCGCACCGGCATGAGCAAGGTTTTCTTTGGCAATTCCGGTGCTGAAGCCAACGAGGGCGCCATCAAGGCCGCCCGCAAGTACAGCGTAGACCATTACGGCAAGGACCGCTACAACGTTATCACGCTGGTCAACAGCTTCCATGGCCGCACCCTTGCCACCCTGACCGCCACCGGGCAGGAGGTGTTCCACAACTACTTCGGCCCCTTCAACGAGGGCTTCCAGTACGTCCCGGCGGGGGATATCGAAGCGCTGCAGGAACTGGTAGACCGCCACACCTGCGCCGTGATGATGGAACTGATTCAGGGCGAGGGCGGCGTGATGGCGCTGGACCCGGACTATGTACAGGCCGTGCGCGCTTTGTGCGACGAAAAAGACCTTGTGCTCATCGTGGACGAAGTGCAGACCGGCGTAGGCCGCACCGGCACCTTCCTGTGCTGTGAGCACTATAACCTCAAGCCAGATATCGTCACCCTTGCCAAGGGGCTGGGCGGCGGCTTGCCCATCGGCGCGGTGCTGATGAATGAAAAGGTAGCCGAGGGCATGGGCCCCGGCACCCACGGCTCCACCTTTGGCGGCAACCCGGTGGTATGCGCCGGTGCCAACGTGGTGGTAGACCGTCTGGACCAGAGCTTCCTTGCACAGGTCAGCGAGCGCGCCGTACAGCTGCGCACCGGCTTGGCAAAGCTGCCCCACGTCAAGAACATTTCCGGCATCGGCCTGATGGTGGGTATCGAATTCTTTGATGTGCAGGCTGCGGATGTGCTGGCTGCCTGCCGTGAAAAGGGCCTGCTGGTGCTTACCGCAAAGACCCGGCTGCGTCTGCTGCCGCCGCTGACCGTCTCGGAGCACGAGGTAGACATGGCGCTGGAGGTGCTGGCCGAGGTGCTGGGCACGATGGAGCCGACGGCTCCGAAGGAGCAGGCATGAAAAATCTGCTGAAAATGAGCGACCTTTCCCCCGCCGAGCTGACCCACATTCTGGATGTGGCAGACCAGCTGAAAGCGGACTGCAAGGCGGGCCGCACCGCCCCGCTGCTGGCGGGCAAAAGCGTGGCGCTCCTGTTTTCCAAAGCGTCCACCCGCACCCGCACCAGCTTTGAGGTGGGCGTGTACCAGATGGGCGGCCTTGGCAACTACATGAACACCGCCGAATTACAGGCCGGGCGGGGCGAGCCTTTGCGGGACACCGCCCGGGTGCTGGGGCGCTACTACGATTGCGCCGTCTGGCGCACCTATCGCCAGCGGGACTTGGAGGAACTGGCCGAGCTTTCTGGCATTCCGGTGATCAACGGCCTTACCGACTACGCACACCCCTGTCAGGTGCTGGCTGACCTGATGACCATCCGGGAGCGCCGGGGCACGCTGGCAGGGCTGAAGCTCTGCTTTGTGGGCGACGGCAGCAACATGGCCAACAGCCTGATCGTGGGCGGCCTTTTGGCGGGGATGCAGGTATCCTGCGTCTGTCCTCCGGGCTACCGCCCGGCAGCGGATGTGCTGATGTTTGCCCACAAATACGGCAATGCCTTCCACCTGACCACCGACCCCGCCGAGGGCCTGCGGGATGCGGACATCGTAGCTACCGCCGCATGGAACACCACCGCCCCCGGCACTGCCGAGAGCGAGCAGCGTCTGCGGGATTTTGTGGGCTTCCAGCTCACCGGCCGTCTGCTGGAAAACGCAAAGCCCAACGCGCTGGTGCTGCACTGTCTGCCCGCCCACCGGGGCGAGGAGATCTCCACCGCCCTGTTCGAGCAGCACGCGGACGAGATCTTTGACGAGGCGGAGAACCGTCTCCACGTCCAGAAAGCCGTGCTGGCGGTGCTGCTGGCGGGCAAGTAAAACGCTTTTGAATGCCCGCCGCTATCGGGTTGCGGCACCCAGCATCCGCATCGTGCCTTGGGCGGCACGCGCGTCTTGCTGGCCGCTGCCCCAACAACTCCTCCCTGTTTCCGCCGCTGGCGGCGGTCGTCGTCGTTGCACTTTGGGCATAAAGAGCGGAAAGAATATTTTGTATTGCAGTTCCGAAACGCCTGCGGGCGTTTCGGAGCTGCTTTTTTATGGGAGAAAAGCATACCCCCCCCCCGTATCGTGATTTTGCCCATAATTTTGCACCTTTTTTTGGCAGGTGCTGCCCGCAAAAGCGCTTTATTTCCTTGAATTTTGGTGCTATACTCAACTTGGCATTTTTGTCCGTTCCGGCTGTTCCGTTTGGGGGTATAGCCGGACAAATTAACCGACAAAGGAGAGGATATCATGAAAAAACGCATCGTGAGCATGATACTGGCACTCAGTATGATGCTCTCCATTCTCCCTGTATCCGCATTTGCAGATGCAGGGGCAGGGCTTTCTTCCGCGGCGGCGGAAGAGACCAACAGCATCACTTACAGCTCGGAAAACGAGTATGAGGATGTTGGTACGAACTCTGAAACAAAAAATCAGGTGGTCAAGATCAAGACCGGTACGAACGGTCTGCCCAAGGCAGCGTCCGGTACCGGCTGGAGCTTTGACGAAACTACCGGACTGACCATCACCGGTACCGGCAGTGAAGATACCGAGTACATTCTGGACGGCACGGTCAGCTGCAATGTGACCGTCAAGAATGCTAATAGTTACACGGTTTATCTGCTGGATGGCACTGTCACCAGCACACTTTTAATAGAGGCCGACAATATGTACGGCGTCTGCGTTCTGGGCGGCAGCTACGCCGATGTGCAGCTGAATCTGGGCACCATTGACGGCGGCACCTACGATAAGGTGACTGAGAACGGCGGCAATGTCCGGGGCGGCTTTTTCCGCGATATCTCCGGCCTGAGCGCCGACACGTAGCAGCAGGCACACCAGCTGCTGCTGCCGGAAAACTGCACCCTGAACGGCCAGCCGGTGACCGGGGATGTGTATATGCTCAAGCTGTACAGCGATCACAGCCTGAAGCTGGAGGTGCAGTACACCCCCGGTTGCGTTGCATGGGCTGCATCGTTGACCGGCGGCAGCGTCGTCCCCCTGCCTGCGGGCGTCAGCAACGCTTCCTTGAACGGCTGTGCCACGGTTTCCATCAGTGCAAACGGTACAACGATCTCTGCCGAGGTCAGTATGTTCCCGCCGCTTTCAGAGAGCAACGCACCCATAGCACTGACTCCGATCCCGTCTATGGACAAGGAACTGAGTTTTACCGATAAGGGTACGCCCGATGTGAACGATGTGCCCCATGTGTACAGTCTGGACGAGGGCATATATCAGGTCTGCGTATACTTTGGCAAGGGCTGGACTTATACCTGCTACCCCAATGTCGCCAGTGCGACCGGACAACTGAAGCTCGGGGATCAGGGCGGTAAGGTGATCAATTTCAGCCAGCTGAGCGCAGTGCCCATCAACTGCTATGTCGAGCTTTCGAATGCTACCGTGACCGGCGGCATCATCCGTCAGGCTGACTTCAAAGATGTCACGATCGAGGGCGGCACCTTTGATTACCTCTCCTGCATGGGCAAGTGCACCATTTCCGAGGCAGTGGCCCAGAACTTCAGCTTTGACAGGTTTGGCGACCTTGCCATTTCCGACACCGTTCTGTGCAAGCTGTCTGGCAACGGCATAGAGAATGCGCTTGCCGATGGCCAGCAGCTCAGCACGCTGACCGTGCGCAACGGCGGTGGTGTGACTGCGATCAACGGCAGAGACCTGCCCCTTTCTGTCAATACCATCTATCTGGTGGGCAATGCCAGCGCAGAGCTTACCCTGAACACCGATGTGTTCAGCATCAACGGTGCAGCGGCCAACAGTTACAATGAACAGACCTATGCCGAGGGCACTGTACTGCATATCACCGGCAACAACGATGGCAAGGAGATTTTGGTAAATCAGGCTGGCGATCCCAGCAACCTCAAGCCCCTGCGCATTACCGAAGAAGGTCTGCCCGACCGGACCGGTGTGACCCCGCATTCCGTGAGCGAGGGTGGTGTGACCGGCGATGTCTACGAGGGTCTTGGCTGGCAGTACGCTGAGGTCTCCGGTGAGGACGAGGATGGTTATAGAACGATGTCGGTGCTTATCCTCACCAGCCCCGATGGCAGCCCGGTGAATCTGACCTCGGATACCATCAACCCCCATCATGCAACTATTGCTTCCGATCAGATCGTGCTGACGGATGTGACGGTTGCTGGTATTCAGGCTGGCGCGCCTGTTATCGCCCAGAACGCCATTATTGAGGGCGGCACTTTCCAGAAGGCTGTTAACGCGGATGGAAACAGCAGCATCGCAGGCGGCACCTTCCAGGAGAGCGTCGAAGCTAATGGAACCATCGCCAACGGCATCTTCCAGAAGAGCGTCCAAGCTTACGGCGAGATCACCGATGGTCAGTTCGAAGCGGAGGTCCGTTTGGGCTATAACGGCACCATCACCGGCGGCACCTTCCAGAAGAGCGTCCAAGCTTACGGCGAGATCACCGGCGGTCAGTTCAACGCAACTGTCCAGTTGAATAGTAGTAATGCCCAGATCCTTGGCGGCGTGTTCAACAATATCAAGCTGCCCGACTATTATAATACATCGGAAGGAACGGTCATCCAGAATGCCGTGATCACCGGCAGCCTGATGGCGAATACTTATAGCAAGGCTGCTATTTCCAATACGGTGAGCTGCGGCTATATTGAAAGCAAATACCTCGCCGCCGGTCAGCAGCAGAGCAAGCTGATGATCACAGACGGCACTGTGAAAACCGTCAAGGGCAATGCCGTAACGGCAGATGCGGTTTACCTTGTCGGCAATACTGCGGTGACGCTCACCTTCAGCACAGAGGTCACGAATATCAACGGCGAGGATGTCAGCGCTTACAACGGCGCACAGCTTTCCGCAGATGGCAAGACCCTGACCCTGACCGCCAAGAATGACGGCGAGCCTATTGTGGTGAACATGGCCACCACCGGAAAGCTGCCCTTCTCTTCCCTGAGCAAGAGCGACTTTACCGTTTCCGGGACGATCATCGGACCTCAGACCGTCACCAGCAGCAAGGAGGGCGTGGGCAAATTGAGCCTCGTCTATGTGCGCACCTACGACGACAGGGTGTTTGAAACTTACCCGGCGGGAGCGGACATGTACGGCCTCTACAAGCAGCGCATCGTAGCGCAAGAGGGCGACAAGTACACAGAAGGCTCGCTTGATATCGGCGAGGTGGTACGCAGATATCAAGCGAACAGAGCCGACTTTGAGTATGACTCCAAGACCCAAACTGCAAACTATACCGGCCCGATGTATTTTGACGATGCCCCGCATTATTCCATCCAGTATGTCCCGGAGGATGGCTCGTCCCCGTCTGTGACGAAGCCCACCAAGGCAGGCACTTACAGCGTTTACATCGTGGTGGATTCTAGTGACCACTACGATGGCGCCCAGTACGAAGTGGGCACCTATACTGTGTCTGAGTCGAAGTACACCCTGACCGTGGACGACAAGTCTACCGAGCACGTTGCAGGTGAGAAGCTCAGCTTCACCGCAGACGAGAAGGACGGTTACACCTTCACCGGTTGGGAAGTGACCGGTCTGCCCACTGACGTGGACACCACCAAGGCGACTATCTCCTTCACGATGCCCGCAAACAAGGTTACGCTGAAAGCACAGTACACCGAGAACGCTCCCGAGACCTATGAGCTCAAGGTCACCAATGCAAAGGTCACTCTGAAGGACGGCGGCACTGTTGCCGACCTGACAGCTGTGCCTGTGGGTACAGAGCTCAAGGCCACCGCAGACGAGGACACCGAGACCAGCAAGTTCAAGAGCTGGAGCTGCACCGGTCTGGAGCTGACCGAGGAGCAGAGCACCGCACGCGTGCTGGAATTCACCATGCCCGACCATGATGTGGATCTGATGGCTGCGTTCGATACGCTTACTAAGCCCGACCCCGACCCCACCCCCGCACCCGGCGGTGACAGTGACGGCGGCGGTGCAGCCATTGTGGCAGTAGCCGCTGTGGGCGGCGCAGCCATTGGCGTGGGTGCCTATATCGCAGGCACCACGGCCTACCTGAAGAGCGTTCTGCCCGAGGGCATGGCCATCCCCGCTAACCGCCAGCAGCTTGCAGTTGCACTGTGGACCGCCGCAGGCAAGCCTGCAACCCAGAGCACTGCACTGTTCAACGATGTGGCAGCAGATGCCGCAGAGCTGCAGGCCATTCGCTGGGTCGTGGAGACCGGCCTGATGACCGCACAGGACGGCAACTTCAAGCCCGGCAGCCGTGTAAGCCGCTTGGAGGTCATCCGCACTTGGAAGAACTACCAGCAGCGCGGCTAAAACCGCTGCCCCGTAACCCCTTATAACCCCGCAGGGACTGCTGCACAGCGCTGTGCGGCAGTCCCTTTTTTGCGTCCCAAAAGGGTGCGCAAGGGCTTTTTTGGGTTTTTTCAGGGCGATTCGATGCATTTCAGGGGCCATTCACGCAGAATTGCTCTACTTTTGCCGCCGTTCGTGGTATACTACAAGCACAGAGCAGTGCTCTGTTCAATATGCCATTCCCGTAATTCCTATAGAGCAGAAAACCGTCCGGTAACCGCAAACCGGGCGGTTTTCTGTTTTTTGCGGGTGCGTGTGGTGCACCGGGTCGTTTCAGCGCATTTGCGGGGCGATTCGTGCCCAAAACCGTCCAAAGCGGGCAAAACGTGGTACACTGGGTACAACAAAAGCGCCCGGCTTGGAGGGCGCTTGAGAAGGAGAGAATCTTATGCAAAAACGGCTCATCAGTATGGTTCTGGCGCTGAGCATGGCACTGACCGCAATGCCGCTGCCCGCCCTTGCCCAGAGCGCCCCGCCCGACACCGCCAGCGCCGCCGCACTGGCAGAGGAAAACGGCGGCACGGTCGAAAACAGCCAGAACACCCTGAAGCTGCCGGTGGAAAATACGGCCGGCTATGACGGCAATGCAGAGCCCTACCAGCCCATCATTGACGGCGGCGAGTACACCGTTGTCTATAATGAGGGCGGCATCATTCAGAATAACCCCACCATCCATGCACTGGTGGCAAAGGATACCGAAGACCTGAACGGAGCTACGGTTACTACACCCTGAACTACACTGCACCGGAAGGTGCCGAGTACGCTAAAAAATACATCAACGGCATCAATGGCATGATGGAGGGTGTTTGGGACGCAGAAACCTCCACCCTCTACGTTGACACCGATCTGAACACCATCTCGGTCATCACGCATGCCCCCATCAAGAGTGTGAACGGCGTAGCTTATAGCGGCTCTGTAGCCGATGGAGAGCGTTACAACAGCACCATCGACCTGCGCAAGTATAACATCCCGCAGACCCATATCCTTAACCTGAGCGCCACCGGCGAGGGCGCGGCGGAATTGCCGCCGGCAGACCCCGCAGACTTTGCCTTTGTCCTGCCCAACAACCTGACCTATGACGGCAGTCCCAAGGAAGTAACTGTTAAGAACACCAGCAATAAGGACTACGGTGATGTTACCGTGACCTACATGCAGAATGGCAAAGTGCTGGACGGCGCTCCCATTGAGCCGGGCGATTACAGCTATACTGTAACCGTCGCAGGCAGTGCACAGTATGCGGGTGGAACTGTTAAAACAGGCTCGTTCCGCATCATCGCCGAGACCACCCCGGAGGAGCCGCCAGAGCAGCCGCCGCAGGGGGACAGCACCGAGTTCAGCCCGCTGCAAACGGTGGCCATCGTGGCCGGTACAACGGCGTGGTTTGCAGGCAGCGCAGTAATGGGCTATGAGGCTGTTACTTACAGCATCCTTGCAGACCTGCTGCCCAAGGGCACGCCCATCCCGCGCACCCGGGAACAGCTGGCCGTGCTGCTGTGGAGCACCGCAGGCAAGCCCGAACCCGCTGCACCCGCTGTTTACAGCGATGTGGCGGAGCCGGATACCGCCAAGGCAGCCCGCTGGGCTGTGGAAGCCGGGCTGCTGCCCGACATGGGCGAGGGCGCCTTTACGCCCGGCAAGCGTGTGACCAAGGTACAGGTCATCCGCGCATGGAACCGGCTGAAAAAGCTGGGTCTGGCGAAATAACAATTGCCATCTCCTGATCGATCCTTTCCAATAAGTGCAGCAAGGCCGTCCGACGAATGCCGGACGGCCTTGTTGCTTTTGGGGGAACGAACCCTCTCAGTCGTCGCTGCGCGGGAGCGCCTGAGAGGGTTTCAAACCGGTGGTGCCCACTTCATCGGGGTCAAAAGAGAACATCCCCCGGCAGGCAGAAACTTTCCCCGCAGAGGGCGTTTTCAATCGTTCTCCACCCCGGGGCACCCGGCGGCGCGCCATGCGGCGCACAGCACCTCCTTTTCCGGCTTGGAAAGCTTTTTCAGGGCGGCTTCCCGGCGCAAAGCGGTGCGCTTGTCCGCGCAGCGCTCCAGATAGGCAAAGCCTACCGCGCCGTGGGTGCGGGTGTAGCGGGCACCTTTGCCGCTCTGGTGCGCTTTCAGCCGGGCGGCGGGGTGGTTCGTCCAACCGGTGTACAGCTGCCCGCCGGTGCAGCGCACCATGTAAACGTAGGCGACGTCAGGCAAGGCGTCCATTGTTTTTCAACACCTGACGGCAGGCGGCAAGGGCGGTCTCCTTGTCCTTGGCGGTGATGAGGAAGCGGCTGGCGTGGCAGAAGCTGATGCCCGGGATGCCGCTCTTCTGCTCGATGACCTCCTGCGGCTGCCCCGCCCAAGACTGGGGAAAGGGCAGCTTGGACTTTTTGGTCTTGTGGTCGGTGACGCACTGGGCGCTCCACCCGCCGCGCTGGCTGGGGTACACCACAAACAGAGCATCAGTCTTGTACAGGCCGTTTTTCCACGGCAGATAGCAGGGCAGCACCACGATGCCGTCGCGGGAGTTGCGGTAGGCCTGCTGCACTTTTTCGTCCGCGCGGTTCACGGCGTTGGCGCTGTCGATCTGGTTTTCCAAGATCTGCTTTGCCACAGCAACCGCCTTGAAAAAGCAGCTGTCCTGATCCTCCTTGGAGTCCCACACCGGGTTGAAAAAGCCAATGGCATCGCACAGGCTGTTCTGCTCGCCGGTGTTGTCGTTCAGGTCCAGCGGCTGGATGAAGTTTTCGTCAATGAGCCGCGCCTGCCGCTCGCCTACAAGACCCGGGCCCAGCACCCGCCACAGCAGGCCAAAGGCCGCGTAGGGCACGCCGTTGGCGCGGTACTCCCGGGGCTCCTGATGGTGGTCGAACATCCCAAAGCCGATATCATACACGATGCCGTCAAAATCATCAGGCACGGTAAAGCCCCGGGTGATCTTGATATCCGGGCGCAGGATCTGCAGCAGCGCCGTAGCAAACACGTCATCGGCATGGAACTTGCCGGCGTGGGTAAAACCGTTTGCGGGAATTTTCATGGATTTGATACCTCTTCTTTACTTTCAGATACACCTTAGTTTTGTCTGGTATCAGTATAGCACAATCCCGCCCGTGGGACAACAAAAAGGAACGGCAGCACCGCCGTTCCTTTTGCGCGGGATAATTTGGAATGCGCTCCGCTGCGCTCTGCGCATCAATAGCGGAAGAATTATTTTTATTTCGGGATAGCGGAGCGTCTGCGGACGCTCCGCTATCCCATTTTCACGAGAGGGGACGCAGCGGAAAACTGCATTTAATATTCTTTCTCTGTGAAAAAGGGGTTCAGGAAAGTCCGCGTTTGCGCAGCAATGAAAGCCCCAGTGGGGCTTTTAAGCGGCAGAGCGGT
>OGJN01000911.1_pt1 | contig 14770 bp, 14 predicted proteins | sample 1572221 | NCBI WGS metagenome assembly OGJN01 (sample SAMEA2582148, study PRJEB24529) | metagenome | biome: Human gut stool | place: China | collected 2011 | reverse complement strand
ATTATATCAATAGTATATAATTATATTTTATCAATATATAAGGAGGTTTTTATTATTGTGCGATACGAATATCCAGAATAACTAACGTATTAAGAATACTAATGAACAATATTGCTAATGCAAATTGAATCGACTATAAACCTTGATTATTATAATTATATCAAATATAATTATAATATAATTAAGGTCTTAATCAAACTGTCAAATATAATAATAATAAAACGGAGGTTTAATGAAAAAAAGAGAAAGCTATATTTCCAGTGAGATTGATTCTGCTGATACCAAGGCCCAGTATGATGAACATGTACGCAGGATGCTTAAAGACAAAGATGTACTTGCATTTATCTTAAAATATTCTGTCAGGGAATTTGCAGACTATACTATTGAAGAAGCAAAAGCTGCCATCGATGGTGAACCGGAAATTGCAACACATAAAGTACGTCCAAATGCTGTTGAAACTCTGGAAAACGAAAGCAATATTCCCGGTGAGGGCAAGATGTATTTTGATATAATATTTTATGCTAAGACAAAAGAGGCCATCAGGCAGAAGCTGTATATCAATATTGAAGCACAGAAGTCATTTTATCCGGGTTATGACCTTGTTACAAGAGGTATTGTCTATCCTGCAAGGCTTATCTCGCAGCAGATGGATATTGAGTTTACAGCAGATAACTACGATGGTGTCAAGAAAGTATACTCCATATGGATATGCATGAATACACCGGACAAAAAACGTTCCTACGAAAAAGTATCAGATACAATTGTTGAATATTCAATAAAACCAACAATTGTATATCCTTCTAAGAGCAATCCTGATAGAATTGCAACAGGACGGTACGATTTAATGTCCACGATATTTATTAATCTTAACTCAGAAAAGACTATTAAGTCCAAGAATACTTTAATTAGCATGCTTTCAACTTTGCTGTCAAATGATATTAAACCGTCAGAAAAGAAGAGGCTGCTACAAAAAGATTATGGTATATCAATGTCACATGAATTAGAAAGCGAGGTGAGTTCCATGTGCAATTTAAGTGAAGCAATTGAAGAAAAAGCAATTGAACAGGGCATTGAACAGGGCATTGAACAAGGCATTGAACAGGGAAAATCTGTAACTATTTATGACCTTGTACAAACAGAAGTTATTCCACCGGCTGTCGGAGCTGAAAAACTCGGTATTACTGTTGAACAGTTAAGAAAGGACATGGAAGCTGCCGGATTCCATATCAATGAATGAATATCAATAATATAAAATCTAACATGGAATACTGCCATTACATCATATTGACAATTGTAATGGTAGTGTTGTTAGATTACAAATAAAAACATCGTAGTATAGTTTATGTCATCAGACATACTTAATATACTACGATGTTTTTTATTCATATATGTATATGAACTAATCAATTATTCAATAGCTTTTACAGCAATACTGCTGATTATCTCAATTAATATATATGTGATACCGCATACCGTATGCTACATATCATATACCATATTACTGGAGAAGTGAAAGAACACCCTGATTAGACTGGTTAGCCTGTGCGAGCATTGACTGACCTGCCTGCATAAGAATGTTGTTCTTGCTGTATTCAACCATTTCCTTAGCCATATCTGTATCACGGATACGAGATTCAGATGTCTGGAGATTTTCAGAAGCTGTATCAAGGTTGTTGATTGTATGCTCAAGTCTGTTCTGAACAGCACCCATCTGACCTCTTGCCTTAGAGATAGTCTTGATGGCATTATCAATAGTTGTTGTAGCCTTCTTAGCACCATCCTGTGTACTTAAATCTACATTCTTACCATCAACACCAAGTGCTGCTGCACTCATATCACCAAGTGAAAAACTCATTGTCTGACCTTCGTTGGCGCCAATCTGAAGCTCTATACCTCCAACATTCTTTGTTGATGAAGTATCTGCCTTAAGTTTTAATTTTGTTGTATTAACTTCTGATGCAATTCCAGTCTTAGTATTAACAAGGCTAGACATTAATTTAGCGTCAGCATCATTTAATGTAGCACTTGTAGTTTTAACATAATTAACATCACTGTAACCTGAATTCTTTAATGCTGCTTCTCCATCCGCTGTAACATATGCAAACTTCTTGCCATTAACCTCAAATATTGAATTTGCTGGGTCTTCTGAACTTGTTCCCTTATATATGCTCAATTTAGAAACATCTATTTCTTTGTACGCATCTACACCTTCTGTATCTGTATGAACAGTAAACGCTTTAGATGTTCCACCAACATCTTCTGTAATCGACTTTACAGTTGCTCCAGCAGACCCCTGTTCCTTAGCTGTAAATTTGATTTTTCCTGTATCATTTGTAATATCAAACAAATCACCTAATTCTGTTTTCTTTAATTCTGCTATATATGCATCTACTGTATCTGAAGCATCCTTTACACTATAATCTGTTCCATCTGCACCTTTAGCTTTCTCAGCACCATTTGTTTTATCTGAACATGTCAATGTTACATCAACTGTCTTAATTGTTCCATTAGCTGTTTTATATGATATTGATAAAGATGACTTATCTCCTACGTTAGCAACTGCAGCCTTTGTTAAAGCAGTTGTAGAATCATATACACCTTGTGTTGCATCTACATCCGTTACTGCTCCAGCAGCCTCTGCTACTGTACTAACCTTTGTTGTCACCTTATTTCCTGACTGTGAACCATCAAGTAACTTCATTGTATTGAACTCTGTTGTATCAGAGATTCTTGTTAATTCGCTCTGAAGCTGTTCGATTTCGTTCTGTACTGATTCTCTATCGTCATCTGTCTCAGTTCCGTTAGCTGCCTGTACTGAAAGCTCTCTCATTCTCTGTAAGATTGAGTGTGATTCATTTAATGCACCTTCTGCTGTCTGGATAAGTGAGATACCATCCTGAGCGTTTGAAGAAGCCTTGTTAAGACCTCTTATCTGTCCTCTCATCTTTTCTGAAATAGAAAGACCTGCTGCATCATCGGCTGCTCTGTTGATTCTGTAACCGCTTGATAACTTCTCTGTTGTCTTGCTTACTGAGCTAGATGTTACGTTTAACATTCTGTTTGCATTTGCTGCTGACATATTATGCTGTACTACCATATTTTTGTACCTCCGTGTGTTTAAATTAAGAAAAACTCCGTTTTTCCCATCTTCCGCCCATATTATTGATTTTTGTTATTGTTAAATTAATATCAATAATCATCCAAACCAATAACTTTAAAACCAATATCTGTAATCAGGGCTTTGATAATAAAATGTAATTAATCTATCTGAGGACAACTGCTTTAACAGCCTTATTTTTCTGTAATATAATTGTTTTTATAACATGTATACACATCTATAAGGGCTTAACTTTTATCCTCTATAATAAGTACTCCCGTCACATGACACGTATTCCCGGGATGCAGATATATTCTTAAACCATGACAGGGTTATAATATATTTTCACTTACAATATGCTTTTTAATGCTGATACACATTACCGCTGTTATTATTACTGTAAATATCATCTATATCTCTACAGATTTAATAGCAGCTCTGCTATCAGTTCATATCGAAGTTACTCATATATTGCCGGCTTAAAAATATCTGCTGACATGTCACTTTACCGGTTATACATTATTACCGCTGTTTTTACGCTTCTCACGCATAAGAATATCCACTATCTCTTTCTGAGCCTGCGGCGATATTCCTTTTTCTTTCTTATATACATCTGTGTGCTGTCCATATGCCTTTTTTACCGAGCTTCTTACAATGTTGACCTCTCTCGGTGCATCTATTAAAAGATGTATATTATTGGCTGAACCTCCTGAGAATACGACCTTGATATCATCACCGATATCAATATATTCTCCCGGTTTTAATGTGAGTTTAAGCATCCTTTTTACCTCCATGTTTCTTTCCGAAAATACCTTCTCTTAATAAGCTTGTGTAATAAATACATGTATTTCCAGAATCATCCACACCCTGTTTATAACTGGCTTTTCGTAATCAATAACCATTAATCCATCAATAATTCACCACCAATAATTCATATGCTGATGCTGTTATTAATGTTGATTTTGATATAACTGAATTAACTGATTCCATCGTCTATAATTTCACTGAATCAGATGTTATTACACCAGTATGTCTTCATTGATTTTGAATGAATGACACAGCCTTTATAATGGGGCTTTCATAAAATGCAACTTTTTATAACAAAATGTTGCATTTTTTATTTTGTGAATGTATTTTAATTTCCTGATATTTCGTTTTAACGGACATATACCGTTTTCATTTTTTATTTATGCATATAAGACAAAAAACGATGGAATAATAAAAAAGAGAACATATGAAATGATGTAATAAGACAAAAGTTACTAATTAAAATGTTTGAACATCTAAAGACATCATGACAAATAATGTGTATGGTAATACTTACTTATATTTTAGAAATGGAGATATTTATGATTACTGAACCTATTAAAGACTCAAAAGAACTTAGAACATTTGTTAATTACTACAACCATGTAAAGCCTGATACACGCAATAACTGTCTTATTGTTATGGGCCTGAATACCGCATTAAGAATAAGTGATATCCTTCAAATCAAATGGAATATGGTATATGATTTTAATAGGAAGAAGTTTAAAAACAGAATTATTATTAAAGAGCAAAAGACAGGCAAGACGAATATAGTGCCTGTAAATAAAAGACTTTTAATCGCTATACAGAAGCTTTTCTTTAAATTAAAGCCGTCCTGCAGCGACTATCTGTTTACGAAGTCAACCGACCATTCAAGACCTCTTAACAGGACGCAGGCATACCGCATAATCAAGGCAGCAGCTGCCGCCTGCCATCTTACTGGTAACATAAGCTGTCATTCCCTAAGAAAGACTTTTGGCTTTTTTGCATGGAAGCAGGGAACACAGCCGGCACTTCTTATGGCTATTTATAACCATTCTTCTTACAACATCACCAAAAGATATCTGGGAATAACACAGCTTGAAAAAGATGCAATCTACATGAGCATACATTTTCCATGCTGAATGTAACAGTTTATTATATATTTATAAGAAAAATAAAAAAATTTTAAAACAGGGGTTAAGTAATCCATTCTATGTCCGATATAATAGGTGTAAATAAAAATGCAACATTTTGTTATAAAATGTTGCATTTTTTATTTTGCTATTTTTATTTATTATTGTGGAAATCTATTTTTTATTTTTGTTATTTTTTATTATTTTTAAGCTTTATTTTTCATCTCATTTTTCCATTTGATTTTTATCGTTATTTATCTCAATTTCAAAATAATCTCCAATTTTCCTTTCCGGTTTTCTTTTCAATAACCCAGGTATATTTTCAAATTCCTATTCATAGTATTTAATAAGCTCTTCCAACGGATGTATTCCCTTGCAATTTAAAACATTGTTTTTCATTATATTATCAGTAATTGTCTTTGAACTTTTTATTGTCTTTTTTATCATTCATACAGATTCCGTGAAATCAGATACCGTTAATAACTGTGACGCAGAAAACCTGTTCTATAATTATCAGGACACATCAGCTTCTGACAGCATTGATATTACTCCAACAGCTTCATGCAGCGAAACTTCCGGTCAGAAATATGATGATATATATATCAAAGACTGCTATGAGAATCGTATTGCGCTGACATTTGACGATGGTCCCGGTGGAAGTACTACTGAAAGACTACTTGACGGACTTAAAGAACGTAATGTAAAGGCAACATTTTTTCTGATAGGAGAGAGTGCAAAAGAATATCCGGATATAGTAAAAAGGATGTACGAAGAGGGACACCTTATAGGCAACCATACATATTCACATATACAGCTAAGTACTGTTAATATTGATACCGCTTATAAAGAGGTAGTTATGACTAACGATATAATATCAGACATCACTTCCTGCTGTCCTATTTATATAAGACCTCCCTATGGAAGCTACTCTGATAAACTGCTCGCTAAAATCAATATGACACCGGTATTATGGACAATTGACCCGAAAGACTGGGATACCACTAATGTAAGCAGCATTGTCAATACCGTGGTAAAAAATGCGGGCTGCGGTGACATCATACTTCTTCACGATATATATGATTCGTCAGTGACCGCAGCCCTTGAAATAATTGATGAATTACAGGCAAGAGGGTTCGTATTCGTAACCATTGACCAGATAATTCTTGAATAAATATTATTTTTCACTTTGAATCTTAAGAATAGGTGTCCTTATTATCTGCACTATAAGAGGTATTACCATAAGCACCCATACGATAGGCTCTGATACTATAACTCCCATATATCCAAGCTTTGGAACTAGTACTATTACGATTACCACTTTACCAACCAGCTCTATCATACTTGATATGATAGGCGTTACACGATCGCCTATTCCCTGCATTGAATTTCTGATAATCGTAATCATAGCTGTTACAAAATAAAGTGTCGTGTTTATTCTAAGATATAACGACGCAGTGTCAACAACCTCAGGTTTTATGCTGCTTGTAAGCATACTTATCATTGACGGAGCAAACAGATTAGTAACTATTATCACGCCAATACACCATATCCATGCCATTCCTATGGCAGTCTTAATTCCCGTCCTTATTCTCTTTATCTGTCCTGCTCCAAGATTCTGTCCGCAGAATGTCGCCATCGTAGTACCAAGAACTGAAAATGACAGCATAAAAAGCTCTGTAACCTTTCTTGCGGCTGTATGTGCAACTATTATATCTGTTCCAAATGTATTGATAGCAGTCTGCAATGCAACCGAACCAATTGATACCAGTGAACCCATAAGTCCCATTGAACAGCCCGAAGCCATCATCTTTCCTATAAGATTCTTTTCAAATACAATATCCTTTTTTGAAAATCTAAGGACCTCATACCGTTTAAACATATATATAACGCACAGCAGCATGGCAATAAGCTGTGCAAGAACTGTAGATATAGCTGCCCCTTGTACCCCCAGCTTAATTACAACCATAAAAAGATAGTCCCCACCTATATTTAATACAACTGATACCGCAAGGAATATAAGCGGCGTCACTGCATCTCCAATAGCCCTTAACAGGGCACAGCATACATTATACAGCATAAGTATTGTCATTCCGGCAAAGACTATAAAAATATAATCATATGATTCATTTATTATATTATCCGGCGTATTAAGCATTCTTAAAAGAGGCATTAAAAATATCAGAACCAATATAGTCATTATAAGTGAAACAGCAATTCCAAGTATCAATGACATAGCCACTGTTCTTTTAAGATATTTTCTGTCAGAGGCTCCAAAATATTGTGCTGCTATAACAGCAAATCCGTTAGTCAGGCCATTTAAAAAACCTATAACAAGCGTATTAACAGAATTAGTTGAACCTACTGCTGCAAGCGACTGTTCTCCAAGCACCTGGCTTACTATCTTAGTATCAACAAGATTATATGTAAGCTGAAGAATATTGCCTATAAACACAGGCAGCGCAAATGCAAGTATCAGCTTAACTATGCTTCCCTTTGTTAAATCCTTCATTACTTCACACCAAGATATGTATCAAGTTCTTCTGTTACATCTGCAAGCTCTCTATTAAGTGCCACCGCAAGCTCACCATATAGCAGCTTTCTTGACATTGTAAGCATTCTGCTGTCTATTGACTTAAGCTTCCTTAAATCCTTAGCTCTCTCATTCTTGATATTATATAAAAATCTTACCATATGCATCAGTTTTTCAAGATCCTGTGACTTTACTATATCATCATATTGCGAAGCCGGTATCCTGTCATTAAGCTTCTCATCTGTTTTGCAGTTCTTTGCCTTATTCATAAGATGTTCAGCTTCTTTTTCACTTACAATATCTCTCATTGCAAGAGTTGTATTACTATCAACCGGCGAATATATTATTCCTTTACTGTCATATACCGGCTGTAGAAAATAGTAGCTTCCCTCAATACCTTTAATTGGAGGAGTTGCTATATCCGTAATCTCACACACGCCTAATACTCCATACACTACCTTTTCACCAATCTCAAACATATTAATCTTCCTTCCTGTTCTAACGCCGGCTGCCTGCTTTCCTTACAATAATAAATCCAGCTTATGCAGCCATATATCTTTCATCATAATATTGTATCAATATATACAGTATACAACAATTCTGCCATATTTTCAAAGACAAAATTTTGCATAAATTTACATCCATAAATTTACATTAAAAAACAAATACTAAAAATCAGAATCAAAGCATAAAAAAATGCCGTGCTAATGAAAATTCATACACTACATGGAATCAATCAAATCCATACTTTGTATAAATCTTCTTAGCACGACTGGCTCTTTATTATAAGTTCTTAATGTATCTATGTAAATTAATATAAATCAACTTTACCTGCTACATTACCATTTGCAACATAATAACAGGCATTATCCTCAGGCTTAACATACAGCTTAAGCTCTTCAACTGTTACATTCTGACTTTCACAATCCTTGATAACTCTTTCATATAATGAAGCTTCATCAATCTGTTTACCACAATGCTGGATATATAAGGACTTAGTAATCTCCTTTTTCTTAGTGGCAGTCTTTCTTGTTGTAGTCTTCTTAGCTGCTGTCTTAGTTGTCTTCGCTGCCGTTTTCTTAGCCGCTACAGTCTCTTCATCAGCTTTCTTAGCTGTCTTTTTAGCCGCTGGCTTAGCCGTAGTCTTAGCTGCTCTTGTCTTCTTAGCGGCCGGCTTACTCTCTGTAATCTTTACCTCTGCCTTAACTTCTGCTGCCTTAGTTTCTTCTGACTTTGCTGACTTTGCTGTCTTAGCTGTTGCTGCCTTACTATCATCAGTTGTCGGAGTATCTTTCTTAGTAGATGCCTTCGTCTGTGTGCTTTCTACAGTTGCTTTTGTCTTTGTTGTATCCTTAGAACTTCCAAATACGTCATTAGATTGCATGTTTGCCATATCCATTACCTCCTCAAACTTTAATACCTGTTATCCGGCATATAACAATGCCATATTATGATAATAATCTGCTATTATAATAGGTTATTATCATAATAATATTAATATCATATAATATTAATACCACATAATATTAAATATTAATACCATAATGATATATTCATAATAATAATATCATTACAATTAACATGATAAAAACTGTTTAATACTATCAATAGCAAGTTCTTCATCCGAACCTGTTGCCGATACGCTGACCATCATACCCTTTTTTAGCCCAAATGCCATAATTCCCATAAGGCTCTTGGCATTAATATTCTTGCCTTCACTTTCAATCTCAATATGGCTTTCAAACTTACATGCTGTCTGGACAAGCTCCGCTATTGGATTTTTATGTGCTTTCTCAATGTCTGCTACTTCTACTGTCTGTTTCATAGTTTAACATCCACCTTTAACTTTCTAAATATTTCTGTCTTATGTTATTTTAAATCACTTATCAAAGTGTACTCTATCGTTTACAATAAGTCAACCAGTTATATTATTTTTAGTTAATTTTAATAACAAAAGCATTATGTTGTGAAACAATATTAATCATTATTGTTAATCGTATACTCACTTTAATTCATATATTTAATTTTTGTATTTTGAAGCAGTTCATTAGCTCAGATGTTACTTTCCATCATATCCATCTTTATATAATCCTCTCATCTGCTCATCAAATACTTCTGTAGTCTCATAATCTGAAAGCATCTGTATAAGTTTTTTAATCTTATCATCCTGTATATCAATCCCTTTAAGCTTATCATCCACTGACTGTCTTAATTCAATAAGATTATTAAACTCTGTATTCTTTTCAATACCTGCTGCCTTTGATATAATTCCTAATGCATAGGCACATTCATAATTACCGGTCATCTTGGCATTTTCAAAACCACATTTAATATTTACTGCCTGTTTTGCAAGCTCTGAAACCAAATTAACACCTCCAAAAAAATCGAGTTTTCATATTCTGCAATAATTGTTTTCCTAAGATATCACAATTATATAAACAAAAATACGAAAACTCAAGTGTGCTTACTGCATTTTTTCTTTAAAGTTACTAATATAATCTGTAATAGTCTTATCCGAGAAATCACTGCTTTCAAGCAGCTTTATAAAATGCGAACCGACTATTGCACCATCTATTACATCAAGAAGAGGTCTGACATCCTCCACAGTTCTTATGCCAAATCCCATCATAACAGGAATATTACTTACTGCTTTTACATCTTCAAGATACTTTCTTATATCCTTATGGAAATTAGCACCCCTTCCTGTAACACCCATCTGCGATACACAGTATACAAATCCTCTTGCATTTTCAAGAATCATAGGAATCCTCTGCTTTGAAACAGGAGCTACAAGCTGTATGAGGATTGGTGCAGCCTCATTGCTGTCTAATGCCGTCTGTAATTCTTTCTGCTCTTCAAATGGCAGGTCAGGCACAATAAGTCCATCGACCCCACATCCTATGCATTTTTTAACAAAATCATCAATTCCATAATGATAGATGGTATTATAATACATCATAAATATTATAGGTACATCTACACCTTCATCTCTTATCTGTGACATCATATCAAATACTTTTGTTAAAGTTGTCCCATTAAGTATTGATTTATAAGAGGCATCCTGAATTACCGGTCCATCAGCTACCGGATCTGAAAATGGAATACCAAGTTCAATAACATCAATTCCTGCTGCCTCCTGAGTCTTAATAATACGCTTAGTGGTTGCCATATCTTTAAGTCCTGCTGTTGTATATGTAATAAATGCCTTCTTATTTTCAGCCTTAAGCTGTTCCATTCTCTGCTCTATTCTATTCATTATTTGTTAGTCTCCTCTCCATTAAGATATCTCTGTACCGTAATAACATCCTTATCACCACGTCCTGAAAGACACATTACAATTATCTGGTCCTCTGTCATATCCTTAGTCATTTTAATGACCTGTGCAAGTGCATGTGCACTCTCTATTGCCGGAATAATTCCTTCAAGTCTTGATAATTCAAGTAATGCATCCATCGCCTCTTTATCTGTTATTGATACATATTCAACTCTTCCTGTATCTCTAAGATAAGCATGCTCCGGTCCTACTCCCGGATAATCAAGTCCTGCTGATATTGAATGTGCAAGTTCAATATTACCATCATCATCCTGTAGAAGATATGTCTTCATTCCATGAAGAATACCCATCTTTCCAAGTGCCATAGCTGATGCATGTTTACCTGTCTCAACTCCAAGTCCGCCGGCCTCTGCACCGACAAGCTTAACATCCTTATCATTTATAAATTCTGAGAACATTCCTATAGAATTAGAGCCACCTCCGACACAGGCAACTACTGCATCAGGAAGACGTCCCTCTTTCTCTAAAATCTGTCGTCTTGCCTCAACGCTTATAACTTTCTGAAATTCTCTTACCATCTTAGGATATGGATATGGTCCAACGGCTGAACCAATTACATAAAATGTATCCTCTGCTCTTTCAGCCCATGTCCTTATTGCCTCATTAGTTGCATCCTTTAATGTTGCACTTCCTGATGTTACAGGCTGTACCTTTGCTCCAAGAAGCTCCATTCTGAATACATTAAGCTGCTGTCTGTCCATGTCTTCTTTACCCATATAAACAGTACATTCCATTCCAAAAAGAGCCGCTACTGTCGCTGTTGCAACACCATGCTGACCGGCACCTGTCTCTGCAATAACCTTGGTCTTTCCCATTCTCTTAGCAAGAAGTACCTGGCCAATAACATTATTAATCTTATGTGCTCCTGTATGGTTTAAATCTTCTCTTTTAAGATATATCTTAGTTTTATACTTCGCACTTAACTTTTCTGCAAAATATAATGGATTCTCCCTGCCTACATATTCCTTAAGATAATAATTATAATCCTTTATAAATTCAGGATCTTTAATAGCTGTCTCAAATTCCTTTTCAAGTGTATCAAGTGTGTTCATAAGTGACTCTGATACGAACTGTCCGCCAAATTCTCCATAATATCTCTTATCCATAATTTCCTCTCTTTCCTGTCTATACAAATGTTTATTTCCTGACATTTTTATACCCGTTTACAATAACAGGTTTTATTACCCTCATGCTTATAATCTGTTATATTATTAATCATTATGCTGATACTTAATTATTATAATAATTTGTTATTTTAATAATTTGTCATCCTGAAATTACATTATCTTAACAATTTATTATTCTTATAATCCGTTATTTTAATGCAATATTTTATATCTGTAATTAAATTTCACACGTTCTTACTGTCTTAACAAATTCCTTTATTTTTTCAGGGTCCTTGCCGCCAGCTTTATATTCAACGGCAGAACTTACATCTATCACATCCGGTCCGATTTGTTCAATCGCAAGCCTTACATTTTCTTTGTTAATTCCTCCTGCAAGAATGAGTTTTTTATTGTTCCTGTTAATATTTTTTATCAGCTGCCAGTCGAATACCTTTCCATTTCCCGGTATGCTTCCATCATAAAGTATTGCACATATTTTATCTGACGTGTCCGGATTATTTAAGTTATTTTTAGCATCATATGATTTCTTATCAGACACCTTCATATCAGACACCTTCTTATCAGTTATATTTTTATCCGATATATCCTTTATACTATCTACGTTATATGCCCTGATTATAGGTATGTCTGCTGCCTTATAGACTTGCTTTTTAAGCTCTCCATGAATCTGTATATAATCAAAGCCTGCTTCTTCAATCAGCTTTAATTCTTCCTTATCAGGAGATACTGTTACGGCAACTGTCTTAATGTCTGATTTAATGGCTTTTATATAAGCTATGAACTCTTTCGCCTTTTCAATTGTTATATTACGTCTGCTCTTTTCATAGAAAAGCACCATACCACAGTAATCAACCTTATTTTCCGCCAGATAATCTATCTCTTGTACAGATGTTATACCACAGATTTTAATTTCAGAAGCTGTAACTTTCTTATTAACCTTAATATCTGATACACTTTCATCTGCCTTATTATATGCATTCTTCCACAATGCGGCAATCTTTCCGGGTGACTCTGCTTCCATAAGTGCCGTACCAATAAGCATTGCCGCAGCACCACTTTTTTTAAGTGTGATAATATCTTTATCATTACTTACTCCGCTTTCTGCTACCACAACCTTTCCATCTGGTATCATAGACGCAAGTCTTTTAGTTGTATCAAGTGATACTTCAAATGTCTTAAGATTTCTGTTATTAATTCCTATTATCTTAACATCAAGATTAATCATTCTTTTTAATTCTTCTTCATCATGCACTTCACATAACACATCTAGTCCGAGACTATATGCAAGGTCATATAACTCCTTAAACTTCTTATCATCAAGTATTGCCGCAATAAGAAGAATTGCATCCGCACCGATAACCTTAGCTTCATACACCTGATATTCATCTATTATAAAATCTTTTCTTATAATTGGAAGTGTTGTCATTTTTCTTATCTGTTTCAGATATTCTGTACTTCCATTAAAATGATCCTCTTCAGTAAGACATGATATGGCATCCACAGCCTCGTTATACTGTCTTATTCTTTCCTCAAGATTAACCTTGCTCGCCATTATGCCATGACTTGGCGATGCTTTCTTAAACTCACCTATAATAGATAGTCCTTTTTTTGCAAGTGCATCATAAAAGCTTATGCTTTTTCTTTCTGATTCAAGTGCAAGTCTTTTCATTTCTGCTTCGCTTATATTATTCTTATGCTCTATAAGTCTCTTCTTTTTATCTTCTACTATAATATCAAGTATCATAATTATCCCTCAATTTCTGATATAAAATTCTCAATCAGTTTTTTACCATGTTCAGTATATATTGACTCCGGATGAAATTGTAAGCCATATACCGGATAACTCTTATGCTGTACTGCCATTATCTCACCATCCTCAGTCCTGGCTGTCACCTCAAGGCAGTCAGGAAGTGTATCCTCAATAATTGCCAGTGAATGATATCTTGCAACCCTGATATCATCGTCAAGCCCCTTAAATATGCCATCCTTATTATGATGGATAACCGACTGCTTGCCATGGCATATCTTCTTTGCATACGATACCGTTGCACCAAATACTTCACCAATACACTGATGCCCAAGACATATTCCAAGGATAGGTTTTACTCCTGCAAAATGCTTAATTACATCTAAACATATTCCTGCTTCTTTAGGACTTTTCGGTCCCGGAGATATTACTATCTTTTCAGGATTCATTTTTTCAATATCCTCAATAGTGAGTTTATCATTTCTGACTACTTTTATATCTGAATTAAATATTCCCATAAACTGATACAGATTATATGTAAATGAATCATAATTATCTATTAACAGAATCATAACTTATCCTCCTCTATTACTGTCTTAGCAAGTGCCATAACCTTGTTACAGCATTCCATATATTCATTTTCAGGTATTGAATCTGCAACTATTCCGGCTCCTGCCTGAAGGTATACCCTGTCACCTTTCTTAACCATGGTTCTTATTGTAATGCAGAAGTTCATATTACCACCGAAATCAAGATAACCGGTTGCACCTCCATACAGACATCTTCTTACACTTTCAAGCTCATCAATAATCTCCATAGCCCTTATCTTAGGTGCACCGCTTAAAGTTCCTGCCGGCAGAAATGATGATACAAGATCCAGCGGATGAAGCTTTCCGTTTTTCTTTCCCTCTACAAGTGATACGATATGCATTACATGTGAATATCTCTGAATGCTCATAAAATCAGATACCTTAACCGTTCCAAGCTGTGATATTCTTCCCATATCATTTCTT
>OGJN01000901.1_pt1 | contig 14910 bp, 12 predicted proteins | sample 1572221 | NCBI WGS metagenome assembly OGJN01 (sample SAMEA2582148, study PRJEB24529) | metagenome | biome: Human gut stool | place: China | collected 2011 | reverse complement strand
GAACCATTTGTTTTCCCATATCCGGCTACCCCTATTGCAAAGAACAGCCGGTGACGTTCACATGGACAAACGGTAGCAAGCGGCAGAATATCCGTGCCGTCCATGATGCCGTCCATACAACAGACCCGGATGTTTCAATTCTGGAAGTCAGCTCTGCATCCGTTCAGCCGGAGGGTGAGGCTGTTTCTTCTCTGCGGCTTCTGCTGCGTCTGGATTCTGTTGCGCAGGATGTGCCCATCAGCACGGTTTTTGAAGCCGCCAAGGTATTTGAACATGGTGGGCCATTCGCTGACCTTCTGACCTGTGCGCCATCCAAAGTCCATAAGGACACTCGGCTGCGAACCAATGGAAAGTTGCTACGCTACTCTCTGGAAGGAAGTGAGTATCCGATAGAGCCGTACCCGGATTCATTTTTTGAGTGGCTCTACTGCCGTGCGTTGAAGCAGTTCCCGGAAAAGGCTGCGCAGCTGAACAGATATCATGCCTTTTCTGATATTGCTGCCGCAGCGGATTCTAAAAAGTATTATGGCGATTCCTCGCGGGCGGCTGCAATCTATGTAGGCCTTGCAGCGGCAGGAAAACTTCCGTGCATCGATTCCTATGAATCATTCATTGCGGAAGTTTACACGGAGCCAAAGCCCTTGCCCAAGTCTGGAAAGTCTGAGATTGCTACAAAAAAGGCACCCGAGGTTTCTGCACCAGCAAAGGAGATTCCGGCAGACGAATCGTCGCAGTCCGATAATGCAAATATTCCGGACGGTGCGCAGATGGAACAGATCCTTGAGCTACCCAAAGCAACCTGTCTGCTCCTCTCTTTGGCAAAAAATGCTGGTCTTTCTGCAAATAATTCCAGTGAGCTGGCGTATAAGGGAAAGGAATTTTTTCTTGACGCTTATCAGAAAGCACTAAAAAACAAAACGCTCCAAATCAATGTTCATAAGAACAAGATCACTTTTCCGATGGAAGAGCATGACAGCGGATTTCATGCGGTCGGAGTACTGACCCGTTCGCCTGCTTGGGAATACGGATGGAAGTTCAACTATCTGGCCGAAAATACACCCGGAGCAGAAAAGCCCGAAGTCAAAGCAAAAATCCAGAAGCCTTTGACCGCATTGGAGCATCTGGAACGCTGTGGGTATAAAATCGTTCAGCAGGTCGTGCCGGAAAAACTCCCACCGATTGCTGTTCAGCGGATGGCATGGAAAACAGGCGAAGCTCTTTGCGACCCGGTGGTGGTGGATTTCTTGCAGTTTATCCGAACACATATGCAGAGCGACGGTTCTTTTTCGTTCCGTATCCCAAAGGGTGCGTCCAAAAAATCGTTTGCCACACTTTCAGAGATTGCTCAGACGTGGGACAAAATGGGACTTTTTGCAGCCATTGTGATTTACCCGCAGAATATCGTCTATGAACTTGCGCAAAATGAAACCGTCCGGCATTTTTTGAGCGGAAAGTGGCTGGAGCTTTTTGTAGAGCATCAGGTTCAGCAGATCCTGAACCGCTATCAGGAGGAGCAGGGCGCAGAAGTTTCGGTTTGCTCCAATGTGGTTCTTTCAGAACCGGCATCCGTAGGGAGCACGCATGAGCTGGATGTCGTGTTCTCCATCAATGGAAAATTTTTCTGGGTAGAAGCCAAATCCTCCAGCCGAAGCATTGATTATGGAAAATATGCTTTTCTGTGCGAAAAGCTGAACGTGACGCCAGAAAGCTTGCTTTTGGTCAACAGCGATTTGTCCGTGGAAGAGTGCGAAGGTGTTTCTTATTTCTGGAATTACCGTGTTGCAAATTGCGCAACGATCACGCAGGAACTGGAAAGCATGATCGCTAAACAAATTGAAAGCACCGGAAATGCTGCTCTGAGTACAGACTGAGCAATAAGCAAAAAGGCCCTGAGAACCCTGCCGGATAAGCGGCAAAGTTCTCAGGGTCGTATTGTTTATCTGGAATGTTCGGTTTGCTCTGGCTTCTTTTCCTCATCGAAGAAAAGCTCAATATTTTTCTGCGCTCGAAGAAGCTCCTGCATTTCTTCTTTCGCTTTGCGATAGTCCGGGTAGCGCGCTTTCTTTTCTGTCAGCAGCTTGGAATATTCTGCGTCCAACTGCTTGACCTTGGGGAGCGTTTTCAAATTAGATTCATCAAACGCCGCTTTCGCTGCCTTGTGCAGCGTGATCTCTGTGCGGTGCGTTTCCAGAAAGCGCTTGCTGTATCCGGTCTTGCGATAGGCATCATAAGCAGACCGCGTCTTGGCGTAGTTGATGATGTGCGCTTTCAGCACCGCGATTTCTGCCAGCCGCTTCTCTGATGCTTTAATGGAATCTCCCAGTTCATGATAGCGTGCAGTAGCGGCGTCCACGCGCTCCTGCATTTCCTCGATGCTGCCGATTTGGTTTTCCTGCAAGAAAACCAGCGTCCGGGACATTTCTTTTAAGTTGTGCTGCTTTGCCCAGCGGGCAAAACCCGTGCCTTTTCCCTCGGCAAGTTTTGCCTGAATGTCCACCAGCATCTGAAATTTCTGCTCCGGTGCCGGGCACTTTTGCCGTGGCCGATGCTCCGCTTCTCCGGCAAGGACAGCCTTCAGTTCTTCCTCGCTGTACCCTGCCCCCAAAGTGCGGAACCGGATGAATCGTTTCTGCCGTGCGCCCTTGACGGAGGTATATTTTCCGCGTTTGACTTCATAGCCCTGCCGCTCCAGCTTTTGCAGAAAATCCTCGTAGTCCTTGGGCTTTTCAGCCAGAGTCCTGTCAATTACACCGCATAGCCGGTCACGGTTGCTCTCCCTTGGCGGGTAAAGTGTGCGCTTCTGCCGCTCCCGGTAAGGCTTTATCTCAATGACGGAGAGCTGATGCTCTAAGCAGATCAGGTCACTCAACCGCTGCACTGCCAACGCTGAAAAGAAAAAATCCCGGAATTTTCGTGTTCCATCCAGCGCAGTAGAGTTATAAATAATGTGATTGTGGATGTGTTCCCTGTCCGTGTGGGTGGCAACGATAAACGCATATTTGCCCTTGGTGAACCGCATTGCCAGTTCGTAGCCTACCTTGTTGGCTTCCTCGGCGCTGATCTCACCGGGGCGAAAAGACTGCCGAATCTGATAGGCGATCACATCATTTTTCTGTCTGCGCCCGGTGGCAAGTTCGTATTGCCGCTTGGACAGCATAAATTCTTCGTCTGCGGTCAATGGGCTGCACTCGTAGCTGCTGACCAGCTCTCCCCTGTTCGTTTTGTCAGGATTCTTCGCATAATCCGTGCGGCTTTTCAGGCAGGCCGCAACCGACTTGCCCTTGTTTTTGTGCAGTGCAATCAAACGTGTTGCGGCCATTCTGAATCACCCCCCGTGTGACAGCCAATACTTGAGCCACTTGTGGCGTTCAAAGCCCCCAAACAAAAAAGCCGCCCAAAGGCGGCAAAGATAAAAATACTTACAGTTCTGCAAGCCATTCGCTGAACCGTCCGATGCCCTCTGTGATGGCAGTTGCACCGAAAAAGAGAACGAAGCAGATAAACTCTGCCACCAGCAGAATGAAAAACTGATCCCAAGTCTGGCGATAGGCGGTGTAGATGCCGCAGCCGAAGATGTAGAGCATCAGCGGCGCGACCACATAGCTGAACAGGGTCAGCAGCCATTTTGCCATCAGAGCCAGAAACGCCACAAAGAGAGAAGTCGGGAAAAGAACTATTTTCTTCAGCGTAAACATCATATCGAGCACCAACCTTTCCTTTCGGCTCTATTATAAAGGTATCAACGATTGCGTTGCAAGGATGTCAACTGTTATGTACCCCGCAGCCCTCCAACTGCGGGGGAAAATTTTAAAGTTCTGCCAGCCGGGAAAGAATCTGCTTGCCGATGCTGATGAGTTCATCCAGCCGGGCGCGCAAGTCCTCCATATCGGCAGCATAGATCCGGCCATTTTCATTGGCTACTCTGGCGTACTGGTTTAAATTGTTGCTGCACATCTGCAAAAGATACGCCATCCGGCGCAACTGCGGCAGATTCAGATGCAGACAATACCCGTCCAGCGCCATCTTGCGCAGATAGGAGCCAATGCTCAGAATGCCGCTGGATTCCATCTTGTTCCGAATCCGTTCCAACTCCGGCTTGCTGACCCGGAAATGGAGCTGCTGGTCGCGGCGGTCGCTCACCGGGCATCACCATCCTTGTCGTAATAACTGCGGAAGGGTTTCACCGGCTCTGGCTGATTGGACTTTTCTCCCAGTGCAGCCAGCACAGACGGACGAGTTGCAGGAGCTTCTTCTGCTTTTTCGGAAGTATCCTGTGCCGAACTGCGGTCAATGTTCAGTAAGGCGTTCAATTCAGCAAGGCGGGCAGACTTTTCGGCCAGTTCCTTCTCCTGTGCGAAGGGTTTTGCCACTTCGACCTCTGCGGCCTGTTTCTGCTGCTCAAGATTTTGCAGAGCATTTTCGGCGTCTGCAATACGGTCAGCAAAATTGTCGATGGCATTGTCCAGACGAGTGATGTTGCCGCGCGCATCATCACCTAGTGACACCGGGTAGCTCAACTCTGCCCGGAGAACGGCCTGATGCTCATTTTTGAAGCTGTCGAATCGGATGTTCAGTTCAAAGCCACGGTAGGTGCCCAGCAGCATCATGTCTGCATTGGGCATCTCCTGCCGTGCCAGAAGCAGCCGTTCGCCCGCAGCCTTTTTGTCATCGTACACCATACCCTTGATGGTCATACCGCAGAAGTTTTCCTTGTCCTGCGGGTGTGCTGCTGCAATCTGTGAATCCTGTTGCAAAGCAGCAATGCGGGCTTTCTGCTTCTGGATTTCTTCCGGGAAAGTTTTGAGCAGCTTATCTTCCAGACGGTATTTCTGATTCTGGAAGTCACCGCGCAGCACCTTCAATTTTGCGATCTGCACGTCTAAGTCCATCTTTTCCCGGATGCGCGGGTCACCAGCACACAGAGCCTTGATTTCAGCGTAAGACAGAGCCTGTTCATCAATATCATCGCAGGAGCGCATGGGCGATTTGCTCGTCATGATCTGCGAGATAAACTTCTGCTTATTCTCAAGGGTCTGATCGGGTAAGAGGATGGCATTACTGCCAGCCCCTCCCCTAAGAACCGTACGTGAGAGTTTCCCCTCATACGGCTCAAGCCTTTCATAAAGCTCCCATCAGGGAACCCGGCTCAACAAAACAAGAATCGTTTTTGTGCAATACGGCATGGCATTCGGGATGCACCATTTCCAGCCATGGCGACTTCCCGCTTCGGAACACCTTATGAACCTTGAAACTCGTTTCCGAGGTAATAGGCTCATTGCATACTGGGCAACAGCGGTGTTGATTTCTCCATACTTTCAGGAGTTTTTCGCGTCCGTTAGTGCTGTTCAACATTTTCTCACCATCGCGCTCTTTATAATAACCGCTCCATCGCTCATCGAAGGGATTTGCGTTAGAGACGATTTTCTTAAAGCGGATGATTTTGGTGTCCGTTGCATATTCAAGAGCAAAGTAGGATTGCTCACCGTTCTTCTTGGTGCGTTCCCCTGCGGCAAAAGTCCAGTTTCGGGTTCCGATGCGATGCCAGTATTTCGCTGCTATCCACCGTCTGCCTTTGTTCTTATGCCTGCGCTTTGCCCACTGCCAAAGACAATTGTAAATCTGATAGTCGATTTTGCTGAATGTTTCAGCGGATACAACAAATCGCTGGTTATTGACCCATCCACGGATAACCGGGTTGAGCTGGCGAATCAGGGAATCCTGCTTTGCCGATTTGTTGCTCTTGACGATTTCACGCACCTTTTTCAGCAGAGAGCCGACCGACTGCTTCGAGGGCTTGATTAGAAGTTTTCCGTTATACTTACGGATGTTCTTGCCCAAGAAGTCAAATCCATCATCAATGTGAGTGATGACCGTCTTTTCTTCAGATAACTGCAACCCACGTTCCGTCATGAAATCTCTGATAATAGGGAGCACTTCTTCACGCAGAAATTCCGGGCTTTCTCCGGTTACGATAAAGTCGTCAGCATAGCGCACGAAGTTCATCTTATTAAAATGAGTTTTACCATTGACCTTTTTGCGGGTCGGCAGTCGTTCCTTTAAGAGCCGTTCCAGTCCATCCAGCGTCATATTCATCAGAGTAGGCGAGATGGCTCCACCTTGCGGTGTGCCTTCCTCAGTGGGGAAAAGTTGCTTTGTATCAACGTATCCACACTTTAACCACTTCTGTAAAACCTGCGTATCCATCGGGATATTCTCCATGAGCCATTCATGGCTGATGTGGTCGAAGCATCCCTTGATGTCACCTTCAAGAATCCACTGAGGAGACTTGCCCTTGTTCAGGTCGGTGAAACACTGCTCGATTGCATCGTGTGTGCTTCTTCCGATTCGGAATCCGTAGGAGTTGAGGTCGCCGTAGGTTTCAGCAAGCGGTTCCAATGCAAACTTGTGTAGGGTCTGCATGGCACGGTCTGTCATTGTCGGAATGCTCAGAGGCCGCAGTTTGCCGTTTTTCTTCGGAATATAAACACGTTTCAGGGGCTGAGGACGGTATCCTCTCCGTTTCAGTTTACTGATTGCCTTGAATTTTGCCTCAGGAGTTAGCCACAATTCATGGTCAACTCCAGCCGTATTTTTACCACGATTGCTTGTTACCCGCTTCACTGCCAAGGCTTTGGCGTAAAACGAGTGAGTTAACAGCCATTGCAGCGTTTTTACCTTGCTGTAATGACCTTCTTGTTGAGCCTTTACGATACGCATTTGCAGCTTTTTAACATAAGCACGAGCCTTGTTCCAGTCGATGCTGTCCCAATTTCCCGCTCTGCAAGTCGGTGCACACGATTTCTCGTTCATTTGCAATTCCTCCTTTTTGAAAAGTTCTGTAAATTCTCTCGTAAAGAAAGACCATAGATGGAAGTCTGCCTGCTTTCGCACGAGGTGATGTTGCAACCTCTATCCGTCCCCATTACAGGGTCGGCATTCGCTTTTTCCATCTTTCTTCTACCCGCATTTCATAAAGTCTCCTTACGGTTTCCGTCCGATTGCTCGGGGAAATACGGGCTTACCACGTTCCGCTTATTCAACAGTATGGGTTAGGTTTCACTTCTCCGCCAGCAGCTTTTGAATCCATGTGTTCCCACTCTATAGAGGAGCAGCCAGCTGCGTTACCGTTTTGGTTCAGGCTTGTCAGCAACTTTAGCCTGTTCAGCTTTAACGACGTTTAACAGTGATTCACATTACATTAACCATACCATACAAGTCAGGCTCCCCAACCACATTGTTGCTTGCAGTTTATCGCTTTCACCTCGCGGTTTCGGCTTGAACCCTTTCGGGTGGGGCTACCCTTGTCCTGTCACGCTTCCTCACAGCCGTTACCAGCTGCTTTGTTGACAGTAGACTACTGCTAATGGAATAACAGGTCTGGTCATAACCAGACAGTTGATTTAAGCGACTTCGTGTCGCACATAGAGGTAGGCGTCAAATGTCGATTCAGTGACGTAATTATAGACGTACACTTGTTTGTTTTGATTACCTTGACGGATGATTCTGCCATTGCGCTGGGTCATATCAGACGGACGCCAGCCTACATCCAGATGATGCACCGCCACAAGCAGCGTCTGGACGTTGGTCCCTGCTCCCATTTTGGCAGTGCTTCCCAGCAGCACACGCACCTGTCCGCTGCGCACCTTGGAGAAAAGTTCTGCTTTCTTGTTCTCCGTATCTGCGTTGTGGATGAACTCGATCTCCTGTTCGGGCACACCGGCGTTGAGCAGCTTGGTGCGAATATCATCATAGACGTTGAACGAACCGTCCCCCTTGGGAGTAGACATATCGCAGAAAATCAACTGGGTCAGCTTCTGCTCCTTGGTGTCGTTCCAGATGCGCAGGACGTTGTTGACGCAGGCATTTAACTTGCTGTTGGGGTCATCGGGCAGAGCGGAATTCATCAACCGCTGGTCAAGACCGATTTTGCGACCATCCGACGTGATTTTCAACATATTATCCACAGAAGGGTCAACAGAACCGCTGTGGACTTCGGCTGCACGTTCGCTCAACGCCTGCACCATGTCCTGTTGGATTTCCGAAGGCTTGACCACTACGGTTTCAAATTTAGCTTGGGGCACTGGCAGGTTCAACTGGTCGCTGGTCTTGATATCCGCCGCTTCTTTGAACATCGCCATCAGTTCAGGTAAGTTGAAGAACTTCGCAAAACGAGTGCGTGCACGGTATCCGGTGCCTTCGGGCTGGACTTCGTCAAGAGGTTTTCGGTAATTTTTCTAAATTCATCAGGTTGTCTGCAAGGAAGTCCCTTGTGACCTCATGTCTGCACATATCCTTGAACATCTTTTCAATCGGCTTTTTGGCAGTTTCGGACTGCTTCACGCACACAATAAAGGTGGTTTTACCAATCTGCACCGAATAACTTGAATTCTGATTTTTCATTGAATTTCTCCTTTTATCGTCATTTTCCAAATTTGGCTGGCAGACTGGCAACTGTGGGTGTACCATGATTTTCTTGCCAGCCAAAATTTTCTGCCAGTCAAATGGCTTATTCCATCCAAAAGACCTTTTTGCGGCCTTCCACGATCTTGCTTTTCAGGGCATCGCCCAGTTCCCGCTTGGCATCCCGGACGGTTCTGCCGGGGATGCCCCTTTCCAGCGCCGCCTTGTCGATGTCCTCGCTGAGCACCTGCTTTCCTCCGGCAAGCAGGGTGCAGATCAGGTATTTGGCTTGCTGGGTCTTGGTTTCCCGCTGCGGCTCGATGCCGGACAGCATCTCGTCTGCGGTAATGTCGTACTCGCCGACCCAGCGGAAGCCGCCCTCGTCCCCCAGAGAGAACGCCAGCGACACGCCCGGCGGGGCAAGGGAACTTTTTTCGTGCGTCAGGATGCGCATGGTGGGGTCGTGCTTCAGCTTGCCGATGAACATAACGCTGCGGACGGCGGCGGCAATGTCGATGGAGCCGAGGCCCCGTTGCAGACTCTGCATTCCGGCGGCTTTGTTCAGGTGCCCAATCAGCAAAATAGCGCAGCCTGTTCGCTGCGCTACCTGTCCCAACCGCATGAAGATGGGGCGCACTTCGTTCGCCCGGTTCATGTCCACATCGGCACCGAGATATGCCTGGATCGGGTCGATGATGACCAGTCGGGCGTTGTTCTCGATAATGGCTCTTTCAATTCGTTCATCTGAAAGGGTGAGCTGCACCTCGCTGTCGTCAATGACCAGCACCCGGTCAAGGTCTGCGCCGGCTTCGATCAAGCGGGGCTTTACCGTATCGCCCAGACCGTCCTCTGCGGTCTGGTAGATTACGTTGAAGGGTTCCATACGCTCCATGTTGGGCAGCAGCTTTCCATTGGTGCAGGCAGCGGCAAGGTGCATGGCAAAATAAGTCTTGCCCTCGCCCGGATTGCCTTGCAGAACACTGAGCTTTCCAAAGGGCAGATACGGTTTCCAGAGCCAGTCCACCGGGGTTAGTTCCACATCGCTCATGCGGATGATCTTGACAGAATCCTTTTTCGGCGGCTCTTTCAGAACGGTGCTTTTGAAATAATCCCGGTTTGGAATCTCTGCCCGGTGGACAAGAACTTCGTTCCAGTCCTTTCTGGTGGGCTGAATGCGGGTCACGCTCACGGTGTCCGGCAGCAGTGCCGCCAGCCGCTTGCAGGCATCCTCTCCGGCTTTGTCGGCATCCAGACAGAGGAACACACGTTCCATGTCCGGGCGTTCAGAAAGAAACTGCTGCAATGCCTTTGCAGACACACCGCCCAGTGACAGATAATTGTGCTGCTGCCAGTTTTTCGGAAACAGCTCAATGAAGGACAGCAGGTCGATGGGGGCTTCAAAGACCAGCAACTGTTTGTCGGTGCCACGATGAGCAAAGCCAAATGCCTTTTCTGCACCGGCTGCATCTTGCCGGAACTTCTCATGGATGCCACGGCTGCTTGCGTAGCGTGGGTGCCCGTCTGCATCCCGCCCCACAAAGACCACGTTGTGGTGAGCAGCATCCTCGTAAATATCTCCGGCGGCAATGAAGAAGTTCACCAGCGAGGGACTGAGTTTCCGTTCCTGCGTCAGATAGTTCAGGATGCTGGCATTGGTGACGTTCCGTAGCGGCAAGCGAAACGCCGGAGAGGGGGCGGGGTCAGCCTCCGGCTGGGCTTCGCCCGGCTCTCCGGTCAGCATCTGCACCGCTTCAGGGAAGGACTTGCCGTAAAACTCCATCACAAAATCCACCGGATAGCCGCCCTTGCTCTGGCTGTGCCGGAACCATTTGTTTCCGCACACGGTCAGGCTGTCGTGGGCTTTCCAACGGTATTCTTTTCCGCTGCGCACCAGCGTTTCACCCTGTGCCCGGAGAAAATCTTCCAGATTGGCGGCGTTTGCACGGTCGATCTGGGCTTGCGTGTAGGTCATGTCCCTTCCTCCTTATAATTCCGGTGTGTTCTTCTGCTGCTCCGGTTTCTTCGGGGCGGCGGTGGCTTTGGCTTCGTTCAGCTTCTTCAGCACAGATTTCTTCTCTGGGGTCTTGCCGCCCGGTGTGGAAAGCTGCTGATTATTCAGCACAAGGTCGATATACTTTCGCACATTTTTCAGTGCAGTCAGGTCAGGCTGCAAAGTTTCCAGTTGAGCGTGCAGCTCTGCGCTGCCCGATTGCAGCGCAGAAAATTCGGCATCTAATGCCGAACAATCCACGGTCGTGCCGCCATTCAGCTTCACCAAAGTGCGGACAGCTTTATTGAAAGCATCCAGTTCTTCCTTGTGCTGGGCGGCATAGGCATCCTTTGTCAGCTTGAAGTTCTTCTTTATAAAGGTATCGTGGATGGGCTTCAGCTTGGCATGGATGGCCGCAGCGTCTTTGATCTGGGCGATTGCCCGCATACGGTTCTCGTTCTGCTTCAGTTGCTTGCGTAGCGGGGCAGCGGTTTGGCTCAGGTCTTTGATTGCAGCATTCAAGTCCTCGACCGTGTTCAGCGAGTGGGCTTTCAGATAATCGACTGCCTGCATGACTTCGGCAAGGTCACGGGCAGTACATTTTATCTGCGCCTTGCTTGACCACTCGCTGCGCTGCTCATTGCGGAGGTTGAAGTAGTCCACCAGCAGATCGGACAGCGTGGGTTCCTTGGCCTGTTCCAGTGCATCCAAAAGAATCTGCTTCTTTTCGGTCAGGTCTGCGATCCAGCGTTGCAGCCCACGGATGGTGTTGCGGATGGACTGCATCAGGCTGTTGGCGGCTTGAATATCCCGGTTGAGGTTTCCGAGAAAGGTTTCAATTCCTCGTTTTTCCATCTGGTGTGCGGCGGGGCCGAGGTGAACCGTTGGTATCTGCTGGATGCCCTGCCGCTCAAAGGAGCGCAGATCAACACGTTCCGGTCTGCCAGCGGCTTCAAGGTAACGGTTGGTAACAACTTCCCAACTATGCCGCCAGACCTCAGCATACTTCTGGTCGTTCCAGTCCACCGTGTTCTCCTTGTGGCACTTCCAGTTGCCAGAGGGGAGCTGAATGCGCTCACCGTTTTCGTCAAGGTCGTATACCTTTCGGGCTTTTGGGAGCCACCTGCCGTGTTCATCCATCGCTCGGAGCGTCAGCAGAATGTGGGCGTGTGGGTTGCCATCTCCTTTGTCGTGGATGGCAAAGTCAGCAATCATACCCTTGGAAACAAACTGCTCATTGCAAAATTCTTTGAGCATGGGAAGATACTGGTCTTTCGGAACTTCTCTTGGAAACGCCAGCACGATGCGGCGGGCAAGCTGGGAGTTCCATTGATTCTCCACGGCTTCCACGGCGTTCCAGAGGGTGGCACGGTCTGCATATCCGGGCAGCGCATTAGGTGGAAGCATAATTTCGGTGTGGACAAGTTCTTTTTTCTTGTTGTAGAATTTTGTTTTCTGGTCGTATTCGCTGAACAGCCGTTCGCCGCTCTGGTAAGCGGCCCCGGCAACAGCGGACTGCCCTTGGCTGCGTTTTACGATGGAGATTTTGAAGTGCGGACACGGCATAGGCATCACCCCCAAACAAAAAGACCGCCCAGCAAGATGACTCTTGTTGAACGGTCGGAAAATCGTATTCAGTTTTGCTCGCTGCCTTGGTTCGGAGTGCTGCGCACTTCGGGGCAAGGCGGGAGCCGCAAAAGGATAGCTGCAAAGCAGCGCAAGGAAAATGCAGTTTTCCTTGGGATGGAATCGGGCTGGCGCACAAACGCCAGCTTCGATTTCATCGAGCCGTCTGCAAGACCGCAATTTCACCGGAACGGTGTATAATTGCGCCCTTTATTCTAAAGGGTTTTGGACGTTGCTGCGTTCGTGAATGTCATGCACCATCTTTGCAAGCGCCAGCACGACTTCCGGCTGACGGAACGAGATTTTCAGCAGTTCCATCACCTGATCGTCGGTCAGCTCTCCCGGACAGACCAGAAAACTTTCCAGCATTCCGGCACGGGTGCAAAGACGATGCACACGTTCTCTCCGATTCAGCTCTGACATCTGGCGTTCAAGAATCTTCTCTCGGTGCTGGCAAGAGCGCAGCTTCTGCTCTGCTTTGGATTTTTCGCTGCGGAGATAGGCAAGGTCGGTTTTGGGTCGGGTCATGGCATCACGCTCCTTTTGTTTTTGACGCATATTGGCTTCTTTTTCTTCTTCGTGGGCTGCCAAATGGCAATATTTTTGTAATATTATAAAAATATTGCCAAAATATTATTGACTTTATAGTTCTATGGGCCTATACTTGGTGACAGAAGGAGGGCATTCTTATGAAGAGCAAAGCGGAAGAAAGCAAGCACGAAAAGTTTGTTCGTCTTGCAGAAGCAAGAACCAACAAGATAATCGACACCCTTCAACTGCTTGGGAATTGTGCTAACACATCCTTCTATGAATACACTCAAGATGATGTAGATCAAATTTTTCAAGCGATTGAGATTGAAGTAAGAGAAGCGAAACGAAAATTCAACAAAACTGATGCTGAAAAGTCACCTCGTTTCACTTTAAGGTAAGGAGGGGCATGATGTTTAATTTTTCGCCCAAATGGAATTTCCCATCTAACAATCACAGTCAAACTATCGGTATTGCGGATTCCGGTGTTGAAACGTTCAAGGGAACGCCGATCAAATCTCTTGCGCGTGAAATATGCCAAAACTCGCTCGATGCTCGTCTTGACAATAGTCAACCTGCTAGAATTGAGTTTGAAACTTTCGAAATCGACCCTAAAACCATTCCTGATGCTGGCAATTTGAAAGATGTGTTCAATCGTTGCCTTGAATTTTGGAAGGTTCAAGATTCAAATCAAGCGCGAAAGTTCTTTAATCAGGCTATAAAGGACATGAACCGCACTTCGATAAAATGCCTTCGGATAAGTGATTTTAATACATCTGGACTGACGGGTTCACATGAGGAATATAATTCTCCGTGGTGTAACCTGACAAAATCTTCGGGTACCTCTAACAAATCTGGTGGCCGTGGTGGTTCCTTTGGTATCGGAAAATTTGCACCTTTTGCTTGTTCAAGTCTCCGAACTGTATTTTACAGCACCTATGATATAAATAAGACTTCTGCCTCTCAAGGCGTTTCCAGACTGACAACCTTCAAAAATAAAAAGGGTGACACCACGCAAGGTATTGGCTTTTATGGCAATGACAAAAATACACCCATGTATAACCAGTACTCTTTAAATCCGAAATATTCAAGGCCCGACAATAGCACCGGTACAGACATCTTTATTGCCGGATTTACCGGTGAAAAAAACTGGGAACATCAAATGGTTGCATCCATTTTGGATGGTTTCCTGTATGCCATTTACACGGGTGCTTTGGTTGTCGATGTCGATGGCATCGCAATTAGCAAAGATACACTCCCGGAGTTGATGACTTCTCACAAGGAGTATTTCAAAGAGCACGCTGACGAATATTACCGTGTGCTGACGGATGATGAAAAGGCTCGCTCTTTTTCGCTCGAACTCAGCGATGATCCTGAAACAAGTGGAACGCTGACACTTCGGTTGATGATTGAGCCTACATTTAATCGTCGAGTTGCAATGATCCGCCAAACCGGTATGAAAATCAAGGACAAAGGCAACATAAACGGTATTGTTCCCTTTGCAGGAACGTTACTCATTGAAGGTGATGCAATCAATTCGTATCTGCGAAATCTTGAAAATCCGCAACATCTTGAATGGGAAATCGAACGTGCCGATAACAAGAACCAATATAGACAGTTGATGAAAACGATGCTCAAGTTTATTAAGACCTCGTTGGATTCAATGAAAGATGAGATTGCAGAAGAAGAACTCGATCCATCTGTTGGCGAATATCTGTCGGCAAACGATGCTGAGAACACTGCTAATCAGGAACGAGCCGAGTCCATCACTGATGAAATCAAGGAGATAAAAGTTCGTGTAATTGGGGCATCGCCCAAGCCATCGGATGCAAATATCCCTGACAACAAACAAACCATGGTTGACGCTCCTGACGATGAAGACGGTGATGCCACTGTAACTGACCTTCCCGGTGAAGGCGGTAGCGGAAGTACCGGAAATGGTGGCGGCGGCGGAAATGGCGGCGGGAGCAACCCCGGAAATGGTGGTGGAAAAACTCCTGTTGAGCATCATAAAAAGTTCGTTTCAATCTCCGCAGCACATATTCGCAATGTCCTGCGTGATAAGGCTACTGGACAGTATACTATCGTTTTCACTCCTATGATTTCTGCACAAGACGGTATTATGGATGTCTTCATGTCCGCCGAATCGCAGAATTATGAAGCTTCCATCGTCAGTGCAACCTGTGCTAGTTGCCCTGATTTGAAAGTTTCCCATAATAGAATCTCTAATCTTGTATTCACTGCCAACCAGCCTTTGCGCATCGACATACAGTTGGATTATCATGACTACTGCTCCATGGAGGTGAAAGCTTATGATTAGCGCCTATTAGGAAAACACACTGTCAAAGGGGTTTGTAGCGGGGGTT
>OGJN01000885.1_pt1 | contig 15146 bp, 17 predicted proteins | sample 1572221 | NCBI WGS metagenome assembly OGJN01 (sample SAMEA2582148, study PRJEB24529) | metagenome | biome: Human gut stool | place: China | collected 2011 | reverse complement strand
GGGATTGAAAATCCCCGTGTCCTTGGTTCGATTCCGAGTCCGGGCACCACTATTCATAAGGCCTCGCTGAAAAGCGAGGCTTTTTCCTTTTCTGGCTACGGTAGATTTCTGGTCGTTACGGCACGTTAATTGTTTGCTGGATTTCTCGCCATTTTCGCAGATGTTCGTTACTTTTAGACACCTCAACACCCTCTGATGTGTCTCTTCCTTACCCCACTGCTACGGTCTTTCTACGGTCCTCTACGGTTCCTTTCTCTAAGATTATTCATAATGAAGCAGAGAATACTGGGAAATGAGGGATTTCATAATTTACCTTATTTAACAACAAATTACCTGACCCTGCCCCCGGGGGAAGACCGGGGAGACTCCTCTTCAGGCAAGGGGGAAAAACTCAGCGTCATCAACCCCCCTTGTCAGTCGGGTGTTTCCACCATTTACTCCACCTGTAATATTCCTATTTCCCCTTACGATTCTTCGCATCAGCAAAATTCCCCGCTTTCCACGTCATAGTATGATGATTTACCAGTAGAACTGGTAATTGAGTTATGGAGTGACCCCGGGCCCATAGACAAATCTGCCCTATAGAGGTGTAGCAGGAGGGAAAGGGGGGACGGGCTAAACCGCCAGAAAGGTAAAAATAAGGTGCCGCTGGAGCTGCAGCTTTGGTCTGGGGTATGGGACCCCATTAGCAAGTTATCACTTTTATAAAAAATGAAATATATATTGAACGTGGGCCGGGTAATTGAATTATAGCGTAATGCCGGGTGCGAAATTCTTTACGTTATGCTTACATTTTATGACTAAACTTGCAGATACAGAAAGTTAGTTTATATGGCAACCATTACCAGAGAGAGGATTTCCGGATAAATAGAATATAAAATACGACTTGTTTAGCATTCGTTTAGAAATGAAAAGCTTGTATTTTTATGAAATATGATCCAGAAATCTCGCGTTACGAAAAAGAGTGCCACTAAGCGAGATAATATATCGCATAAAATAATAAACATTGTATTTTCTCGTTGATTTAACATATATAGACAAAAATAGTGATTTGTAATTTTCCGTTCTTATAATGGTGGTACAGAAAGACGAAGGACATTTCATATGGTTACTGTAGATGACTGCAACGATAGCGACCTTAATTTAGACAACAAAAATGTGTATCTCAAAGGTGAAATGATCGCTTTACGGGCGAAGGAAAAATGTCTTCTGGAGATTCTTTTAAATACATCTCCGGCCTGTATCTCACGCCAGAAAATTGCAGAGGAAGTATGGAATGGGCGATTTGTAAGTGATTTTACAATAAATCAAACGATCAACTCGCTACGTAGGAAAATTAAGGACAATGATAGGCAATTGATAAAGACGAAGCCTCGGGAAGGTTATGTTATTGATAAGGATATTGCAGCTCTGTTTACGTTCGATAGCGACATCGGTCCCACGTGTGAACCTGAGGATTTAGCATCCAGCGAAGCTAATGCGTTGATCGTCATTACCGACCACTCTGTAAAGCATGAAATGTTAAATAATCATAAAAAAAGTATCAGGGCGCGTAAAAAGCTATCATTAAGGGTCATTGTATTGATGTCACTGTTGTTGGCCTGCAGTATGGCGGGAGTCGGTGTTGGTGTCATAAGGGAATATTCGAAAGATGAAATTAATCAGTTTTATCTTGATGGTGTGAAATTCACTTTTCATAAAGAACGCATAGATTATCAGTTGAACAAAAGGAATGTGAATTGTCATTTAGTCAGAAGGACGCTTGATGATGGCGAAATTGTCGATACCAATACAACGCTCTGCAATACATCGCTTTAAATACTTGATACTACTTGCTGCACTGATCTTTTTTGCTGTTGGCCTTGCCTGGTTTGACGGTAAACGTGAGCAGAGCATTTTTACATCAAGCTACCATGGAATATTGCGGTCAAATGAAAACAATTATGTTGTCAAAGTGAATGTAACCTTTGATATCGACGATAAAATGACTTTTATAAAGGTTACCAGAGATAAAAGCAAACTGGCTGTATCTGAAAATACGTATCGTGCGGAAAGCTATGTTGAATTCAAAACATTATCATTGCAAAAACAGTCTTTTACAAAAGCCACTATCTCAGGAAGAGCTCAGACGACGAGCGGAATGAAAAAATTTGAAGAGACACGTTTTATCCCGGTAGCCATGCATCAGAGTCGGGGGCAGTTTGTACTCATCATGAACAATGAAGATATCTTTCCGATTGAAGCTATAAACGAACAGATAAATGATAAACTGGTCTTTATACTTAAAAGAGATCGCTAGTGATTTTATTTATAGAATAAGGTATTTTATTTATATATTTTTTTTTGATATGACAAAGGAAGTTCAGCGTCTTACTATGCCGTAATCAAGTTAACGCTTGGTGTAAACAAATAACATATTCTTGCTTGTGTCTACTTGATCCTTGAAATAGACCGACTGAATGTTCTAAGTAACCCATTGTTCATAATTGGAATTGACGATGTTAAACAACATGATTATTAAAGCATACACTGCCGCTCACATTCATATGGCACATAAAGTAAATCACCTAGTCGGTGAGAAGGGAATTACTGCGATTGAATATGCCATTATTGGTGTGGCAATGGCTTCTGGTCTGTTCTACATCTTTGATGAGGGTGGATTCCTCGCCTCCTTGGAAGCCGCATGGAAAACAATGTCTACGAAAATCACAGGTGCGGGCAACATTCTGAATAAGTAATTACGCGGTCATAATGAATAACACTGACCAAATTACAGGTCAGTGTTATATGGCCATGTTATATTCTTCATTTGCAGGTTTGATAATTACGTGATCTATGAAATTCTTCTTAAGTTGTATATCGGTATAAAGCTTGTAGCATTGCCACAGACCGTTAACCATTTCTCCCGTGATGCAGGTGTTACTGCGATTGAATATGCCATTATTGGTGTGGCGATGTCAGCAGGATTATATTTCATTTTTTCCCGGGAGGGTGGGGATTTCTTGATCGCCCTTGTATACGCATGGAAAATTATGGAAGTCAAAATAACATATGCTGAAACTATCTTGACAAGAGGAACTTAAAGAATTTTGTTATTATTGTTGGCACTTGAGATAGCGCAGAAGGAAATCTAAAGGTTTATATCTATTTAAAATTAACTTTATTTGCCAAAGGCAGCAAATCATCTTGTCCAAGATACAGATGTAGCAGCGACTGAATACGCTATTATTGGCGTAGCGACGTCTGCATGAGAGTATTATATCTTTGACGTTCATGGAGGCTCTAATGAAAATTTCTATTATATGGGTAGATTGTATGATGCGTGTACGAAAATGGTATTAGTGATGGGTATAATGGGGTGATTACCTCCCGTCATAGGTACTGAACAAGTATGATTCTTTATATTCTGATTGTTTTAACATCCATATATATTATGTGGATGGATATTCGATACCGGCGCATCCCCAACAAAGCCCTGGTTGTACTGCTTTTCATTGGATTTGCTTACTTACTTGGTTTAGATGAAAGCAATTGCTATGTTAGAGGGGGATATATTATCCCAGCGATCACGTTGTCTTGCGGCATTGCATTATCATATAAAAATATTATCGGGATGGGAGATGTAAAGTTTCTTTTTCTGACCTTGTTATTATGTCCTGAGCAATGGCACATAGCTATTCTCTATGTGGTGATTTTTATTGGTGGATGCTGGTCCCTGCTGTGGCATTTTGTCTTGTGCAAAATACCGCCATTGGGAAAAGTTGATATGATTAAAAAAGGTATTCCTTACGGTATACCTATAGCATTAGCTTTATGCACGTTTACTTTTATCGGTTGAATGAAAGGCGAATTATATGCGCTATAGATATATAGCAATTCTGGCTATTGTCGTGATGTTGGTTGGCGTAATGGGTATTTATAAAAAAGGGGCTGATGATAAGCAACCCATCATTGACGAACGCATCGAAAGCGTATATTTCGTGGCGCAGAAAGATATGCAAAGAGGTGAAATTCCTGAAGGTGACTTTTATACCCGAAAAACGATTAAATTTAACCCTGGGCAACGTCCTGATGAACTGGCAGAAGCGCTGGATGAAAAAAAGATGGATGTTTTGCTTAGCGAAGGTGCAATTGCCGAAACTGAAATCAGTGCAGGGCAGGTTTTGACTCTGGAAAATCTTAAGAATTTGCCAGAAAAAATAGATTCTGAACTTATTGCCTTTCCATTATCGGTAAGTGCTGAAAGTATTCTAAATCCCAAAGTAGCTGACTACGGTTTTGTAGACCTTTATTTGATCTCTAACGATAACAAGATCTATCGTGAAGATTTCTACCAGAAGAGAGGTGGCTCAACAGGTAAAGATTACAAAGATACGCGCGTGAAGAAGTTTGCCAGTAATGTCTGGATTGTTAAAAATGCCAAAGACCGGGCTGGGAAAGAAAAAAAATCTAGTCTGCTGGATATTTCTAAGGGTGATACTATTGATAGAAGTTCCAGTAAATTAGATAAAAGCGGCAATGCGCCCGATACCAGAATTGTTTATGCCTATTTTAACAAGGATGACATTGATAGCGTTATTCAGGCCCAGGTTCTGGGGATGTTCTTTGTTTCACCTGTGACAGTGACCATGCTTAACAAGCCGTTAGCAAGTATCAGCGTCGACTCAAGAGAAATAACCGCTGCGGATATTGTTTCTGGTGCGCCACTGGCAGAGAAGAAAATTAAAGTCATCGAGATTCGAGGAGCAAAAAGTTCAAATGGACGTAATTAATAAAACTCTTGGCGGTTTACTGTTGCTCATGTTCAGTCATGCATGCCTTGCACTTGATATTGATGTTAATAAAACGAAAGAGTACAGAGTTGATTTCGACATTGATACAGTTGTTATTGGTTCTCCCGATGTTGCAGATTTCAGAGTGGTGGATGAACATAACATTTATATTTTTGGCAAAACCAGCGGCCAGACCAATATTATTATCAATGGTAAACAAGGGGAAGCGCGTACGCTTCCGATTTCCGTAAATGATTTTCGTGGTCAGGCTACCGTCATCAATACTTTGCTAGCCAATGAAGGTTTCAAAGAAGTTAAAGCTATCGACATGGGAAATTCTTTAACCATCAGCGGCACCGTCAGCACCAGTGAAGATATTGATTATATAAAAGATCTCGTCCAGGAATACTTTAGTGAGGAGCAAATAAAGTACTCACTGTTCACGCAGAAGAATCAACAGATTAAAATACGTGTTACCGTCGCCGAAGTGTCTAAAGAGGTTACCGAGACGCTGGGAATTGATTGGGGCCAGGGGGCTGTCTCCAGTAACGGAAGCGATTTAACCATCAGTGGTGGGCTTTACAGTTCCATGGTAAAAGGAATGAGTTTCAACTCATTAGGCATTGCAATCAATGCACTTGCAAAAAATAATCTTGCCAATGTTCTCACCACACCCAGTCTGACCGTGACGAATGGCAAGACGGCAAGCTTTCATGGCGGCGGCCAGATTCCTATATTTCAACGTAGTGAAAATGGCTCAACGGTTGAATGGAAAGACTATGGTGTTAAACTTAATTTTGCCCCGGTGATAAATACAGACGCATCTATCAGCATGGATGTAACCGTTGAGTCATCACAAATTGGTGGCTATTACAAATATGAAAACACAGAGTTGCCGACCATTAATACCCGAAATGTCGCGACCTCGGTGCGCATGCGCGATGGGGAAAGCTTTGTTCTTGGTGGATTAATTGATAATAACCAAGCTCAATATGTCAACAAGGTGCCTGGCCTGAGTGATATTCCCATGTTTGGTGCATTATTTAAATCTATAGGTTTTAACAGTGGTAGAAGTGAATTGGTGATTTTTGCGACGGTAGAATATATCAAGCCTACCGAAAAAAATACTATTAGTCTCCCACTTGCCAGTTTTTCCAGTCCATGGGAAACTTTTTTCAATATCAATAAAGTGACCCATAAGTCCACGATGGAATTGTTGAAAGAGGCCGATTATGTCATTGAGTAAAAGATTAATAATTGTGCTTGTTAGCCTGGCTGTCAGCGCATGTAGCGTGCCTGATAACTGGTTAAATACCGTGGATGATAATGTTATCATTATCAAGATTACTACCCAACCAGATGCATATACATTTTTAAAACTAGAGCAAATAATTCTTGAGAACGCCGCCAATGGGTTTGTTAATGCGACGGTTTTCAGTAAAAATGAAAATATAAATGCGGCACATGCAATAGCTGTTAACCTTGTAAACACTTATGCTATTAAATCTGAAGTGGTGGTTAGCGATGCAATCCATGATATACAACTACAGCTTAACAAGTACAATCCAAAAGCCTGCTATGTTAATCAGTTGGATGATTTTAACTGGTATAAAAGTAGCACTCGTGAAATACGTGAATACAATCAATCTGAAATTTGTGCTACCAGCATTAACGATCGGCAATTGAGGATTTAGCATGAATTTTGATAAGTTTAAAAAACGTTTTTCTCCAGCTAAAAAGAAAGATTTAGTTATTTATTTTAGTTCCACTAACAAACAAACATCCGAACTAGAAGAAGCGCTTCGTGTCTATGGCATTGGACTGGAATACCATACTGCCACACCAAAGGATACGATCACGATCATTGAAGACTGGGTGTCAACGTCAAGCCGTCTGTGGTTTATTGTAGATGGTACGTCGTACTCCAGCAGCGATATAGAAGAGTTTGCCATGATTCTTCGCGGGCGCTATCCGGCGGTACTGCTTGGTGATAATAATTCCCTAGATGCATCGTGGAACGCAGAAGAACAAGGTTATGCCGCATACTTTATTAATAATGTTGATTTACCCAGACTAACTAAAACCATTCTTAAAGGATTTGGCTATGTCCGGTCGCGAACCTCGATGACGATTGCGATCTGCAATACAACCCCAGATATTAATTTGAGTTATTACGCCTTCAGAGACTTAAAAAAGAATAAAACGCTTAAATCTTACTCAACATTGTTTATTAACTGTGATCTGGCTAATATTTATTATGATGCCGATCTGGGCGTACGCGCGAATAAGCAAGCGCTACAACATATAACCCGGGATGGTGAAGAATTAGATTCGCTGTCATCCCGTAAGCTTATTAATGCATTTGATGAGCATTTTGACTACATTTCATTCAATTTATTAATGGATGACATATCTATGAGTGATTCAGATGCGCTGGTTAAAGGCATTGATAACTTTATTGATTCTGTCTCAGATATCTACGGGTTTATTTTTATCAATGTACCCTATTATCTAATGACATCCTCAGCAGGAATGAATTTACTGGATAATAGTGATATACGAGTGTTGCTCACCAATGGTCAAATAGAGTCCATTTATAATCTAAACTTTTTACGTAACAAAATATCTTTTAAGCAAGAAAGCAATGGTAAAGGTAAAGACAAATTGTTCTGCTTACGGCAACCTTTGCACCATGCCGGGTTGCGTATAACCGATAATGATATTCATTCCAAACTTGGGGTTAAGGTTGACTTCTCTACCACCATGTTAAGAGAGGAATCTTTTTTAAGTCGATTCAAAAAAGATAACACCATAAATATCATTGACTTTATTTTCAGGTAAGTTATGCAAATCAAAGAATATGAGAAAGTACGCAGCCTTTTGGTGGAGCGACTAAAAATAGATGGAAATAATGTTGTTGATATTGTTGAAACACTGGATTCAATTGAGACTCAACTGATTTCAATTCTCGATAGTGAAAATATCATTATCACCAGACGCAATATAGATAAGCTGGTAAAAAGTTACTATGATGATATATTTGGCCTTGGCCCATTGCAGGAGTTGTTAAATGACACCTCGGTAAATGATATTATGGTAAACGGGACATCTTCACTTTATATTGAAAGAGCGGGGAAGTTGATTCGGCTGGAATCTATCTTTAAAAACAACGATCAGATAATGCGCGTTGCACAAAGAATCGTGGCAGCGATAGGCAGACGAGTGGATGAAAGTTCACCGATGGTGGATGCACGCTTACAAGATGGTAGCCGCGTAAATATTATTGTTCCGCCGATAGCTCTGGATGGCTGTACTATCTCAATCCGTAAGTTTAAAGAAGATAAGCTGGGTCTGATGGAACTGATAAATTTTTCTTCCATGACCCCGGAGATGGCGCATTATCTGAGTCTGATGGTGCGCGTTAAAGCGAATATTATTATCTCTGGCGGCACAGGCTCGGGTAAAACGACGTTGTTAAATGCACTCTCCAATGAAATTAACGATGGCGACAGGGTAGTGACAATAGAAGATGCGGCGGAATTACAGATCCAAAAGGCGCATGTTGTCAGACTGGAATCCCGCCCGAAAGGTGTTGACGGTGAGGGCAATATCAGCATACGTGACTTGGTGATTAACTCACTCCGTATGCGCCCGGACCGCATTATTATTGGTGAGTGCCGTGGTGAAGAAGCCTTTGAAATGTTGCAGGCAATGAATACCGGGCACGATGGGTCATTCTCAACCATTCACGCCAATACGCCAAAGGATGCGTTGGTTCGTCTGGAAAGTATGCTGTCGATGGCCAATCCCAATATTCCTACCAGAACATTAAAAGGACAGATCTCTCAGGCTGTAGACATTATTGTACAATGTGCTCGTTTGTCGAACGGTGAACGTAAGGTTACCTGTATCAGCGAGATCGGTGGTATTGAAGGGGATGTGATACAAAGCCAGGATGTTTTCGTCCTTAACAGCGTTAAAAAAAATGATGGTACACAGGTGTATCAGCAACAACGTAATTTTTCGCATTCTCTTCTGGATCGTAAAGTCGCATTTTATGGTTTGCAGCAGGAGTTGAAGGAAATTATCAATGACTAGCTTTTTTGCTTTCATATTTTTTTGTCTCCTGCCTGGCTGGGTTATTTTTAAACGAGTTAAGACTCAATATCTCAACCGCAAGCTTGCTGCGATCATGGGCGATGATTTTATAGAAAGCAAGGCGAAAACAGTGTCTAAAAAGACATTGGGGTCGTATTTTAGTGGCAGTTCGTCACCGGATTTTATTCTTATTTATGGCATTAAGAATGTTGTCACGGCATCTATTCTGACGTTCGGCTACGTATGTTTTGTGGGGTTTTGTTGCATAACGTTTAAGACTTCGCCTTTGACGTATGCGCTGTCTGTTGGGACGACGTTTGCCATTGCAGTTTATGTCGTACGTAAAAAATACCAGAAAGCATTCAGTGACTACTTTGAAGTTCATTTTCCGTATGCGCTGCGATTGATTAGCCGTAACCTCGCCGTGGGCCAAACGCTTTATGCTTCCGTCGATTCAGTTTCGATTAACCTGGCTGGCATTATGCAGAGAGAGTTTAAGCGAATTTCATTGCAGCTAAAAAGCGGAGTCAGTTTCGAAGAAATACTGGATAAGGGCGAAGAAATCTATCCTTACAAGGGATACTATGTTTTTAGCTCTTACCTGAAAATTTCTGTGCAGAAAGGCAGCAGTTTAAAGGATACATTGATGGCTCTGGCGGATGACTTAATTGCCGCACAGATAATCAAAAAGAAGACCAGAGCGCTGACTTCTGAATCGCGTGGGGCTGCTTTTATTCTAGCAACCTTGCCTGCGATAATGCTCGGTGTGATGTATTCTTTTGCACATGCGAATTTTATTTATTTGTTTAATGAACTTTATGGGCGCTATGTTCTGATTTATGTGGTCATTAGCGTTTCGCTAGGTTTTGTAATTATATCGCGGATGATTCAAAAGGTTGAACTGTGATCCAGATAGTTTCCATTATCCTTTTTGCTTTTGGTGTTGTTGTATTCTTCTTTGTTATAAGAAAACAAAAAAAAGAAGAGGAATATTACGATAGATTTTATTTTATCGTTTCTAAACATAATACCATCACAGAGTATTTAAGTTTTTCTAACAGAGCGAAGTATATATTTAACCACCTGAAAGAAAAGATATATAAATTTAACGAAAAGTATCTGAGCCAGACTCAGTTTCATGAGTTGGTAAGGAATGCTGGCTACTATAACCATGAGCAAAGCACCCTGTTCTATCTTGGTGTATTTGCTGCATATTTGGTCTTGCTGGCAATGTTGGTGGTTAAGGCAACGTTTGGTGATATACCTTTCTATGCGTTTCCGGTGTGGAGTACGATTTTTTATATTGGTTTAAAGATACATCTTGAGCGTAAACATAAAAAACAACTTCTGAAGTTCAGAACAAACTTTGTCTATTTTCTTGATCTCATGTCAACCTGCATCAAAACCGGGATGACGTTAACCTCTTCGGTAGATGCTATATCACCCTTGCTTCATCGCTTTTCTCCGTTACTGGGACAAAGTATATCTAACTTTGGTAATACCATAAAATATGCTTCACTGAATGAGGCCTGCGATCGTCTTTACCTAGAAGTTCCCCTTTCTGAAGTTCAGGAGTTTAATTCTACGGTGAAGAACTCGGCGCAGTTTGGGGCGGGCATGCACAGCAGTCTGCAAAACCTTGCGCAAGAGATACGGCAGTTTCATTTTATTGAAACGGAAGAAAAAATTGGTGCAGTGAATGCAAAGATGGGTATTCCATTAATTTTGTTTATCATGTTTCCTATTATTGTGGAAATTATTTTACCTGGCCTATTACGCTCCATGCAAAATCTCTCGTTGGATATGATTTCATGAAAAAGTTTCTTGTTTTATTTGTTCTACTGGCCTGTTCTTGCTCGCAGGTTAATAGTTCCAAGGATACCAGACTAACTGCCGCGCTAGCGGTAGAAGTCGGTGCGCTTGAAAAGGCCCTGGAACTTACTCGGGTGGAGGCTCAAAATAATATTTATGATGTTGATGTTCGCTTCCGCCTTGCTGATATCTATCATCAGCTTAATCGTTACGACATGGAAAATAGCGAGCTGACCGCGCTGAGCAAAATGGTTGATGCCAGTAGCCGACATTATTCCCGTCTGAAAATTGCGCTATTGCGGAACAATTTGTTACGTAATGAGCTGGATAGCGCAATTGAACATTATGAAGATCTCAATCAGTCGAGTTCGGTTCTGGCCGATGAAGATAAAGGGAAAGGTATGATGTATGTAGCCATCGCCTATTGTAAAAAAAATGCTTTTAATACCTGCATAGCACTTCTGGAGAAGGCAAAGCAATTTTTGCCTGGCAATGACGCCCTCGCGCAGAATATCAATCTGGCAAAGTGGATGAAGAAGACTAAAGCCGGTAATGCGACGCCAGTCGCAGATGTTTTTTATCAGGCCTATCAGGAGCAAGATAGTGAACAAATTTTCTCAAATCTGATCCTTAGTCTCGTCAGCGAAGGTAGCACTGGACGGGCTTATGATCTACTTTTAACCCGTTATTCTATCGACGACGCCAATATTATTATGAAAGAACTTAAATCCAGTAAAATATAAAATATGACCCAGCTTTTAAACGATTTCGAATCTGAGTCAGGAGTTGCATCAATAGAAACCTCTATGGTTTTTTTGATTATCTTTATGTTTATCATGTTTACCTATGAGATATTGAAATTTCAAAATGATATGGCAATGATCGCCTTGAATGAATCCCTGGCCACCGAAAGAAGCGATCTTGCCTTGCTTAAGAGTGAACCAGACAAGTTATCTTTTGATTTTGACGAACAGATAAAATCTCTGGGAACAGGAAACTATTTTAATTCATTGAAATATAAGCCATCTGCCGTCGAGTGTTATAGTGATATTTCAAAAACAACGGCCGAAAAATGTAGTGAAAAAAGTAAAATAATCAAATTTAGTTATGAGGTCAAACGCTTGGCATCCAGTGATGAAATATGCGAGTTATTTGGCCTTCCTGTTGTTCTGATAAGAGAGACTATCGCTGTTAATGACTACTATAGGTGAACGACTTAACTGTGAAAAAGGCAGTGTCGCAGTTGAGGCCGCCTTTGTATTTTTGTTTTTTTCCGGACTTTTTATTTACGCTCTGCAGCAAACTTACGTGATGGTATTAAGTTATAGTGCTGAAAAAACTTCGGCCCAGGTCGCCAGTCTGGTTGCGCAGCGATCCACATTATTTAGTAATAAAAATTTGCAGGCAAAAGATATTGAGCTTTTAAGGCATCATATTCAGGCTCTTGGGGAATCGTCGAAAGAGTTTTTCGATCTTTATGTCGAAGAGGTTGCCTATCAGACAGATGCCTATCAGGTAATCCATATTCCTTCAAAGGACGGGACACAATGTTCTTTGAAAAAAAAGCTATCGGCTTATAGCTTCAATGTTCAAACTTCTTTTGCCAAAAATAACGGAATGTATAGAGTTACCGTCTGCCGTAAAATAAGTAATATGTTTTATTCTGATGGTGATCTCGTTATTGGCAGCAGTTCGGTGATGCCTGGACATCATCATTGATAGAGAATCATAAATGAAATTACAAACGCATTTTTTCTCTGAAAAGGGAAGCTTAATGCCGCTATGGGCTATTGGTGGCATGATGGTGATGATCTCAATATTCTGGGTAGAAAACACTTCATTTTCTATCCTGGATAAACTAAGAAATATCCATATTACCAGCGCTGTCGCTCGGACTTCCCTGATCGATCATGGTCGTTCGCAGACAGCGCTTAATGAGATTGTCAGCGCATCGGGTACAAGCCCCTTTAAGTATACGCAGAAGTTCAAGTATGCTTCCGTAGAGGATATGGAGGAGTTGAAAGATAATGATCGGCTGCAGGAAATTATTTCAGCAAGAACAAATACTTCGCAAACCACCACTGTCCCCTTTGAAACATTGAATGATTCGCTGCACTTAAGCAAACATCTCAATATTACTTCTCTGGATAATACGGTTAAGGTCCTTCATCCTTTAAATATACATCTGGCCGTTGAAAGTACTCCTGAAAATAAACCGAATATGAGCCGCGTTAGTCAGCCCCTTTATAATGCCATAAAACGGTTAACGGGTGATGCTGCGGATACCAGGGTCAATATTATTCCCTATTCTTATCGCGTCAATAATGCCGGTAGATGTTATACGGGAATTAACCGTGGTGACGACTTTAGTTTTGTCTGGTGGGAGAACGCTTTTAGGGAGGAAGATCTTCTGACATCCTATAAGTCGCAACTTACCTCTGCAAAAAATAACTTTTCCAGTACCAATAGTTCTATCGTTACTCTGGACAGAAAGTTAGCCGATCTTAAGAAAGAACAGGCTAAGTATAAACCGGGCACCGAAGAGTATGCTGAGTTGCAAAAGCAAATTGATTCAGTTAATAACCAGTTGACTTCGCTTACCAATAGCCTGCCGCAGCTTGAGGCTAGCATTGATAATGCTCAGGAAAAGGTAGATAAACAAACCAAGGTTGTTGAAGACCTCCAGGCAAGTGAAAACTATATAAAATTCCTGCCGTTGGCGCAGCACTATGCAAAGCGCTACCAGAATTATCGCTATTTCGAAGATTACACAGATGAGGTAGCAAATCAGGGTGATTTTTCCATGCCCGAAGAGAACTATTCTCAGTCTGCGTCGAAAATCACGTTATCGCCAACGGTTCACTATGCACTTTCTGTCTCCAGAAATAATTATTTTGGCGACACGAATACCTGCCCATCGACTGTGGTTAGCAGCAATATGTCCTCACCGGAAAGCGTTAAATCCGCGCTTAACTCAATAGACTATTCCGGGAAAGATCTGTTGGCGCTGGAAGGGTTGCTTTGGGCCGGAAGAAGTTTTTTTTCGGGGAGTTCAAGCCTTACCCGCAATGTGGTGATTATGTTTATCTCAGGGAAAGATGATTCCATCGATCCAGAAACCTTAGCTGGCGTTCAGGAAGCTTGTACAACCATTAAGAATACCTTCTCTTCAGGAAAGGTAAGTAAACTCGTGGTGGTGGCACCGGATGCGGATGCTGCTGATAACTATGTGGCTTTGCAATGCGCCACGAGCTGGAATAACGATACCGGCTTTATTTTTCTTGATAATTATGTCGATGATTTCGACAAAGAAATCGAAACGCGTTTTATACATTATTTTTCCCAGGAGTCGACGACCCGTAATGTCAATGGTTAAATATTATTTCATCTGCTTCTCGTTTATATCGGGTATATCCTTTGCAAAGCCGATGGAGGGAATGACGACTTTTAACTGTGAAAACCGCAGTGTGACTCATTCCAACTCTCTAATAAAAAACAAAAAAAATGACGCCTTGAATTATGATGGTACAACGCGCACCGTCATTTCCCAGGAGGCTATTGCGCGAGCGAAGAAAACACGTTTGTTTTTGGATCATCTTGATAAACTCTGTTCGCCCCGTCTTGCGGGCGAGCAAAGTAACTATATGGAAATCCTTCAAAACCAGCTGAAAGTGAGTCCGCAGCTGATTGGCAGCGTGTACTTTTCTCCTGCTAGCGCGCATGCGAATCGAAACCGGCAAGACCTCAGCAATATACGTAATGCCATTGCGCAATATTCGGCTGAGGATTATATACTGTTGATTGTCGGTAGTACGGATGCTACAGGGGAAGATTCTTTTAATGACTGGCTGTCTTTAAGGCGAGCACAGTACCTTGCTCATCAAGTAGTGGCAAAGAATTTTGATACCTTTCTTATTCCCTTGGGCAAAAAGGGAGCAACCGATGAGCGTCTAGAGAGCAATCCACGCTTCAGACGTGCTGACCTTTATTTGCTGAAAAAAGGTATTTAACTTCATACTTAATGCAAGTATCGTCTGACAAAACTGTAGTGGTCAAGTAGTATTGGCCACGGTTTACAGTAAAAATGGTATCTGTTCTCTGATTCTTCTGGGGGCAGCCCATCACTATAATGGTGAGGTCGGAATCGCCAGGAATCAGATCAGATATTGCTGGGGATGTAATTACTTTGCTTGCTCTGGATGAGGTTCTTTCATCTAATTCAACATAGATGTCAGACCTACGAAGCTACACTGTAATAAGCCATCCATGCTCAATGGTAGATATCTGGTAGCTCCGAAACGCCTCATTTGAACCTCATTTAAGGCTTGTAGCGCCCAACTGAAACATTTTACTTAAGGTAAACCAGTAAAGGGCTGTCAGTTCTACTAGATCGTTTGGTATTTTTTTAAGGGATTGAAAATCCCCGTGTCCTTGGTTCGATTCCGAGTCCGGGCACCACTATTC
>OGJN01000872.1_pt1 | contig 15509 bp, 15 predicted proteins | sample 1572221 | NCBI WGS metagenome assembly OGJN01 (sample SAMEA2582148, study PRJEB24529) | metagenome | biome: Human gut stool | place: China | collected 2011 | reverse complement strand
TTTCCCTACACGACGCTCTTCCGATCTACATATCACGGAATTTCATAAACTTCTTACGCTTCTTCTTATTAAGGGGATACTTTATCCAGTATTCTTTATTACCTGCATGTTTAAATCCTGTGATACGATGTATCAGATACTTAATATCATTTTTCCAGACCTTCCCCGCCGGCTTTTCAAACGATATAGTTGCCGCATCAGCACCTGCCAAATTATCAATAACTGTCTTAACCGCATAATTTTGAAGATAATTGCCATAATTAAAATTAGGGTCAATTATTGTCATTATCTTAATCTTTAATTTCTTATCCATAACTCCCACCTATATATAATAACTATAGGGCTGCCACATCAACGAAGATTTATATACACCTCCTATTGTGACAGCCCCTGATTATGTTAAAATTATTATTTCTATTCTTATTTTACAGACACTTATAAAATCAGAGTCATTTAAAATAAGACTTCTGTTCAGATTCCTGTTTTACTATATCCATATATAACCCAGTATATCAGCCTCAGCTGCTTGTGCCATCTGAACAAAGTTATATATATCAGCTCCCTTGTCACGTTCTTTCTGTACAACAAGAATTATACCATCTGTATTATATATATTCTTAAGTTCTTCTGTATTCTCTATTATATTTTCATATAATTCTGAAGATATTCCATCATCTGCAAGTCCGTTTAAAATATCTGTTATTACAATACCATTCTTCTGCTTCATATGTGAAAATGTTATAATTGAGACATCTTTAGTATCTGCCGCATTACATCTTGCTTCAATAACAGGAACCGCCACCTCCTGTGCATTATTTCCATCATACAGACATTTCCTGCCAATATATGGCTCTATCTCTTTCTTATCATACAATCTCTTATCCCTTAAAATTCCGGTAAGAATTATAATTACAACTATACCTATACCAAGAATCATAATATATTTAGTAGTTTTAGCTGACAATACAGCCGACGGCATGCTCTTTTGTTCTGTTGTTATATCTATTCTCTTATATGTATTATTGTCTTTCTTTTCCGGATATGTCTCGCTAGGCTGCATCGTACACTCTGCAAGGTCAAATCTTTCCCTGGCTTCCTTAAGAACTATATCCGCTGCCTGTTCAATAAGATATCTTGTTCTTTCTTCTGTGCTCTTACTATCAACCGTTATTATAAAATATCTTCCTGAACCGGTTGTTATATTAAATGAATCCTCTGCCATTAAATTATCATAATCAGCACTTTCCAGTCTTTTATTAAGCTCATTTTTTATCTCATCTTCGTATAATAACATTCTGGTCTCATCTATAATATCAGTATGCTTCTGCTCAATATATCTTTGTATAGCATACTGCTCATATGTGCTCTGTTCCTGACTGTCGTAAACTATATTCTCATCCTGCCAGTCAGCATATACATAAATATAGCCATGATAATATGATGCTTTTGTCGTATATGAGCCAATCTTTCCCTGCTTATACTGCACAACACCTGCCGCCACACTTATTACAGCCGCCAGTACAATAACAATAAGACCTTTAAGCCATGTTCTTTTTAATACTGAAACTATCTTTCTATTACTGATTATCTGACTGTAGCCCTGTGAATTATCCATTTTTATCTCCATTTCCTAAATATTTAATATCAGTCCGTTATAAAATAGTCATCTATATACCGGCAGCCTATAGCAGACTTGCCGTCATCTGATAGCATAACCGTTACTTTTCTGTCATAGTATACAATCAGATACAAAGAATGACTACTATTTATACATGACTGCGATGTGAATTCTTCTTTTTTCAGCCTGTCGATGGGAAGTTTTTTATAAATATTAGGATACCACTTTTTTATTGTATCAAACTGCACCCCATCTTTTCCATTTCCTATATAAATAAATGTCTGACCCTTATACTTTATTACATCATCATCAAGATACTGCCATAATTCATCATCCTTTAATATATCCGAAAAAATATTCTGTATATCATTAAGTGTCTCTACATCTGCTTTTTCTCTTTTAATTTCATTATCATTAATTTTAAAAGCACAAAATCTGACTATAATAAGATTCAGGAATATGGCAATAATACAAAAGACAGTTATCTGCTTTGATATCCTGTTCATACGCTTCTCCTACTACTTATTAAATTCCCTGTTTTAAAAGCTTCTCCCATCTGTCACATATTCCCGTTACATTAAAGCTTTCTGACCACTTCTTAGCTTCTATGGCAAGTCTGCTTCTTAAATCTTTATCATTAATCAGTTTTTCAATTCCAGCCGAAAGTGCGGGAACATCACCATTTTCCACCAAAATACCTGTATATCCATCCTTAATAAGCTCTGATGGTCCATATGGACAGTCAAATGAAACTACAGGAAGCTCGTTAGCCTGTGCTTCAAGAATAACCATTCCAAAGCCCTCAAATCTTGAAGAACATACAAAGACAGATGCTTTTCTAAATTCCTCATTAATATCATCTATATAACCTGCAAACTGAACATTCTTTAATTGTAAATCTGACATCTGCTGTTTAAGCTGCGCTTCCTTACTGCCCACGCCTGCTATTCTAAGCTTCCAGTCACTATATTTATCTTCAATATTCTTCCAGCCGTCTAATAACAGATCAAATCCTTTCTGATTTTCCAGCCTTCCAACTGCAAGTACAGTTTTATCCCGCTGTATATCCCATTCTCTGTTATCTGTCGTTATCGGATTATATATTCTTACTATCTTTTTAATATCTTTTTCATTCTTTTCATAGAGCTCTTTATCTCTGTCTGTAAGAACAACCAGAATGTCAGCATTTTTACATGAGATATGTCTGGCATAGCTTTGCAGCTTGGATCCGGTATTAACACCATAATTAAAATAATCCCATGCAATAATCTTAGTGTTCTTATACTTTGCAAACATCGCATAAAATACAAGACTTACATCAATGCATATTATATAATCATACTCATTCTTCTTATTCAGCTTTCGTATTTTTCCTATACCTTTAAGCCTTCTTACAACCGGATTACCATACTTTTCTCCCTCAAGCGATACCAGCTTAATACGTTTATCAAGCTTAAATCCACTATTTCTGCCATCACGACAGCTTGCTATTGTTATGTCATAATTCCTTCCTGCAAGCTCATTGGCTATACTTGACAGAACTCTTTCAGTTCCGGCCCTGTGTGACATATTATGTATTAAAAAAAGCAGTTTCATAAACAATCTCCAAGTATATTATGTATCTTTTCCAAAATGCTATTTATAAATGACCTACAACTTATCTAAAGCCAACGGAATTGCAGTAGATTTATTTCTAAATAACAGCATACATTTTACAATAAAATGTATACAACTATCAATTACCGTCAAATAATCCATCAACTATCTTTTCAAGCTTCTTATTAAATCTTGCATTATTACTACCCATATGTGAATCCATATTACTTATAATGTTATCATAATTAATAATAGTATCTTTCAGATTCTTAATGTCATATATAGGAATTATAGTTCCCATACGCTTTGCAATCTGCTTTGCAAAATCAACCTGATGATTATTAACATGCTCACCAAACTTTTCCTGTCTTGGTACAACAATAGGAACTTTTCCTATCTGTAAAGGCATAATAAAGCTCGCAGGTCCACCATGTGTTATTACTATTTTTGCATCTTTTACATTTTTTTCCATATCACTGTACGGAATCAACTTGTGCCACTCACAATACTGTGGCTTATATGTGCAGAAACCTGTCTGCATAATAACATCCTCAGTTATTATATTATCTCTCTTTAATTCATCAACAAACTTAATCAGTCTGTTAAACTGCTGTTCATGTGTGCCAACGGTTACAAATATCATTATCCACCTCTTAGAATATGCTTCCAAGACATATTGCTTTCTTATATACTTTCTTCTGTTCTTCCCACTGTACTATGAATTTATCTGCAATAGGATATACCATCTTTCCTGTTACAGTCGGTTTATCAATACGGTCAAATACCTCAACATATACGAGCTTTGCACCAAACAACTTTCCCAGATAAAAAAATGGAACAGCCACTGCAGCTCCTGATGATATAATCAGATCAGGCTTTTCTTTTCTTAATACTTTCCATGCTATTTTAGTATTCTTAACCAATGCCTTAATACTTCTATTCGTAGGATAGTAACAAGGATATACCTTCTCATCCTTTAACAGACTTCTTGCATCTTCTTTATCAAATGTAACCCAGAATCTATCTTTCTCACTCCAGAATGGTTTCATCATATACAGATGAGTAAGATGCCCACCTGATGAACCTACCAGACATACTTTCATCACAATCCTCCATAACTGTATAGCTATCTGATTATAAAATAAATAACTATACTCAACAAATGCTATACTAGCTATAACCACATAAAATATATCAATCATATATATTATCACAACGATTATATATCGCCGCAATATTATATAAAATCCTATAATATTATACATTAACTCTATGTAAGACAATATCATCATATCTAAAATAAGATAACATTATTACATAATAAAATCAAGTTTAATACTTTCTTATTAAAAATTCATATTTCTTATCAGAATCAGTCTCTTCCTTTACCAACAATTGATAAGACTTTAGTGTTTCTGAATATTCATAACAAAGTGACGTATGTGTTGCCGCATTAGTCAGACGGTAGCTCTGCGTATTACCAATTCTTTCTATATGCCATCTGTTATAATCATTATTCTCATCATAACCCTGTGCCACCACTGTTTCTTTATCTGACGCCACAGCAATACACATTCCATATGGTCCATACATTATTGCATATTCATCATCCTTGACATGCTTAATCTCAAATGTCTGTCCTGCACTTGATGATGATTTGATAAGCTGTACAGGAGTTCCGGAAACCTCAAAAGAATTATATACTTCCATCTGATATAAGGTCTCATTAGCTGACCTTATGTAATAATTGGCATCTCTTATAAGCACCCCATCCGAATGAAAATCAACCATACAAATTACAGCTATAAACACTGCAAGGAATACAACAGCTCCTCTTACAAGTTTAATTATTATCTTTTTCATCAGTCTGTACTCCTTCCTGCTAATTTATCCGGCTTAATTCTGCTAAATAACATATACCATACAGGGCAATATGCAACCTCTAACATATGATGTTCTGTAAATCCAAATACAAGCATAACAATTAAGACAATTACAGTATAATCCTTATAATTCTCAATAGCTCTTTCAAAGCAAAGCATATATACAAAAGTGATAAGTGATAAAAATACCCATCCATATCTTATTGCAATTCTTATAAAAGAACTATCAAGGAAGAAATTATATCCAAGAATAGTATTATTTTCTATAACTACCGAACCAAATGGCTGTATTCCATATTGTGCAAGCCCCTGATAACTTAATGATATTCTATTAGAGAATATATTATCAAGCTTCTGATACAACTCACTTGACGGATCATAAAATGTAACTGCAATTATACAGAATATTGCTACGACAAGCATTATAATTCCAAAATATTTAAGCCACTGATGCTTAGACAACTGTATCCCCATTACTCTTAATAACTTAATAACTGCAAGAAGCAGACATAATATAACTATACAGATAAAATCATTACGTGCATATGTCCTATGGTATATTGCATAACCAGCTACAAACATCAAAGCAATCTCTGCAAATGTAAGCCGGCTCTCTCTGAGAGTTACATATACCATAAATATAAATAATACATGTGCTGCAAAATCAGTAGGATAAATTATACCAAATGACTGTCTTATACCCCTGTCTGTCTCATAAGTCATATCAGGCACTATTCCTGTATGTGCTGCATAAAATGCAACTAACTGGACAACTACCGCTACACATAAATAACAATATGCAATTTTCTTCCATGATACATTCTTAGCTCCTGCTATAAGAAGTACAATATCAAGTACTTCATCTTCACCTATAGTATAGCTGACAACTGCCGCACATGCTATAAGCGCCACAATAAATATAATCTCAAGCCATGAATCAAACTGTCTCTTTATAGCAGCCAGTATAAGATTGACTACTACAAATACTACAAGAGTCCATTTGACAACTCTGTAAAAATCATACGAATAGCTGTTTTCCAAAAGTGTAGTATTAAGATAATATTTTAACACAATTCCGGTAAATAAAAATAAATATATATACTGCAGCCAGTCCTCTGTCTTTAAAATTGCAGTCTTCAAATCCTTCATCTATTGTTCTCCATTTCCGTATTTATAGAAATCCCCCTAAATCCAAGGGCATACTTTATAATTATATACAATACATATAGGATATTCAAGAGGGATTGGTAGTGGTAATTAAATATATCCTTAATTTAAATGTATAGCAGGTTCTCCACTATCTCATCTGCTTCTGTTAAATAACCATGTCTTTCTAATAGCATCTGTAATAACTAAACTTATGTAATCGAGGCACATGCTTAATAAGTATTACATAATTTTCTTATCAACCCCGACAAACTCCGATTTTAAATCAAATCTACATATTATCCTTAATCTTCTGTACTTCCTCTACAGAAATATCAAGTATATCTGCTACCACTTCGCATGACTTGAACTTTCTTAAACAGCTTATAATTAACTGTCTTCTTGCCTGTTCTCCTTCTCGCCTTCCCTCTTCTCTTCCCTCTTTTCTTCCCTCTTCTCTTCCCTCTTCCATTGCCTCTTCTCGTTCCACTCTTCTTGCAGTCTCTTCATCATATTCTAATGTAAGCATATTATGCACCTCCGAACCATTTTCCTTTAAAAACTCTGTTAATATATTATTCTCTATTGCCATATTCACAGCTGTTTTCATAGCTTCATCAAGATTCTCTTCTGATTTTCTGCAATCTTCAATTATCTGTATAAAACGGCTATACTGTTCCAGCGTGTCTTTCTTTGTTACCACAAATCTTCCGTTCATCGTAAAAGCGACATCATTCTTTCTTGGTATAAATAATACGTCCTCAAGAGTTACTATGTTAATCAGTGATTCATCTGTATATTCAGTATCAAACAGATTATTATATAGCCCCAATGCTTCCTTTTTATTGTTAAATAACATTCTAAATACTGTATCTTTATACTTCTTGTTTGTTGTTTTATTCTCTGTTCCACCTGTGGTCTTGTCCGTTGTCATATCTTTCCCCAATAAATTCCCCTCCATAATATTTATATCAAATCACTGTGTACTAGCACTAAAATTACTATAACATCCAAAATAAGCTGCACTACCACCAATATCAATATCAACATTAACATTAACATTAACATTAACATTAACATTAACATTTTAAATAGTCATGGTATCATTTTTATATATTAAGTATACCATCGTCAACGCCGTTTGTAAATATGTTTATTATAAATATTACACTATAAGTATATATTCTTCCCACAAAAACACACCACAACCATCGCCTCCAAAAATCACGAACGATTTCCAACCATAAGTTTACAGTCCTTACTAAAAAACTAAAAAGCAATAAAAAACAAACCCTGCAACAGTCATGGTGTATTCTAATTTACTAACCTTATTTTTATAAAATCACTAATCCTTATTATTTATATCATCATATCCTCGTTACCACGCACTCACACGCTCCATCTATAACCACGGTCTTATTGCCGGCAGTTACGAAGAAGCTTTCACCAGCTTTGGCACCCTTTGAGTCAGCGCCAACACTGATTTTAGCTGTGCCTGATATAACAATAATAGATAAAAATGAAGATGTATCCACAGCAATTCTGGCTTGTCTGTACACATCGTACTTCTCACACTGGAAATACTTGCACCTTACAAGCAGTTTTCTGAAGAAATCCCCTTCAATTGAAACTGACATATCATTATCAACATATGTTCCTATACCGGCAGCATCAGAATTAACTTCTGCCACTTTATCAGAGCTGGAAACAGACTGTGCAGTCTCCAAAAATGATGTATTATTATCTAATGATACATCCCTGCTGGCTGTAATATAAGCCTCTCCAACCGGTGGTATGTTCATATCTGTGAATGTATATTCACTATCTGATGTTGTATCCTCATAACTCTCAAATACATACGGCTCTGTATCCACAACATCAAGCGCTTTATCAATATGAAGTTCTCTTGCATTGCCAAACCTGTCCCTTCTGTCATAGTCATACATACGGTACGTGCTGTTAGAGTTCTGCTGTATCTCACAGATAAGAATACCTGCACCTATGGCATGAATCGTGCCAGCCTTGACAAATACACAATCCCCAGGCTTAACCTCCACCTTGTTAAGCACCTCAGTAATCGTGTTATCAGCAATTCTTCTTCTTAATTCGTCCTTGTCAACTTTCCTATTAAGCCCACAATACAGAAATGCTCCCGGCTCACAATCAACGACATACCACATCTCGTTCTTACCGTATTCATTTTCATTCTCAAGAGCATAATCATCATCAGGATGAATCTGGATAGATAAAGGCTTCATAGCATCAATGAACTTAATAAGAATAGGGAAACTCTCAAGAGATGCACATTTCCAGCCAAGTGAAGATTTACCAATCTTCTCAATAAATTCACCGAAAAACATACCGGCGTATACTCCATCTGCTATAACAGACTGACCGGCAGGATGTGCTGACAGCTCCCAGCTCTCTGCAATAATATCATAATCACATTTCTTGCCAAAAACAGTACGAAGCTTAGTACCACCCCATAGATTATCCTTAAATGCGGGTTCCAGTTTAATAAGATCCGGTATGTATATCTGATTGCCGTCATTTTCAACATTATGAAAATCAGTCTCCGATAAAATATCACCTATTCCCGTCTCAATAATAACAACATTCCTATCCGTACCATTCATAACCTTGTGGGATGCTCCCATCGGAATAGTAATCTCGTCAAATCTGTTAAGCTCATGTACAGCTCTATCAAGCACAACAGTTGCTGTACCATCCACTACAGACCAATGTTCACTTCTGTGCTCATGCCTGTGCATATTCATCCCCATACCCGGATATACAGTAACACGCTTAACCTTATAATTATCCGTTGAGGCAAGCAGCTCATGAATACCCCATGACCGGTATGACACCTTATTATTTTCAAAATAATTACCATATTCCTCAGTCTGTTCCGATATTATTCCCTTAATATTTCCTACAGCTTTCTCAGAAGAAATGTATGTGGCATCGTCAGTATTAACAATTGCAATATCATTAATATCATTTGCAACAATAAGATGCCTGCCTGCCGTATTAATTACGCATACATTGTCACATTTATTTTCAATAACATTTTCTTTATAAAGACTACTGTCAAGCTTATTAACATCAAAAATAGTATCAATGTCACTGCAACAAAAATCCGTATCAATATTATGAAGTCCTTTAAGTCCACTAAAAAAGTCTCTTTGTACACTAAGCTCTGAAAAATGTTCAACAATATCAGCAGTAATATGAATACTACTGCTTACAGTGCGACTCTTTCTTCTGAAATTCCTGCACGCCTTGTAAATGTCATTAAAGGTTTTTCTAACTTCATTAAGGAATATTCCTGCCTGACAGATGAATAGTCCAATATGACCCGAACCATCACTATTATAAAGATTAGCAATGCCACCATATTTAGCTATCTTCTTCGCTTCTAAAATAGATTCCTTATAACTGCCATCACTTATAACAAGATCAGATACCGTAACCATCATAAGTTCTGATGAATTAAGGAATACTCCGGCAAATGTAACAGCCGGAAGTGTTCCACATGGTACAGCTTCATAAATAATCCTATATGTAAGTCCCTGAAATACCTTCATCTGACCTTCGATGATATCATAATAACTTTCATTCGTTACGATAATAAATTCATCTGCAAATGGCATATTTCTTACAATAGTATCCTGTAATAATGAACGCCCCTCTCTTATGTTCATAAATTGTTTAGGATAGTTCTTTCTTGATAATGGCCAAAGACTGTTACCTATTCCCCCTGCTAAAATAATACATTTCATCTTGGTGTTCTCCGTTTAAAAACTTTATTATAAAATCTTAAAAATATATTTTAAAAATATATATTCATTGTTTAAAATAACACCATAATAATTACATGATATTATTAATGTAACAATTATGGTGTATATAAATACTATTATGTAATTATTACATATTAGCTGTCTTTATTTCATAAGTGCTATATAACCACCATATAAATAAATATCCAGATCATCTAATTAATAAAACATCAGATTTCTGAATGTTTATTAAGGTTACAAGTTTCCTGTACCGCCTCTGACTGATTTTTCACTTGAAACTCCAAACAATTTCATCTTCATCTCATTAATTTTCTCTGTAAGGTTATCTATTGTCTGATTAAATTCAGACATCTGACGATCTTTCTCCTCAAACTACTTCATAAGATTGTTAACCAGCTCATTCATATTTGATTCTGATGATGGAGCGTTTACCACCATAATAATAGATTGTGTAAGATAAATACATCTTAAGTAAAAATGAAGACATTTAAACTTTTATACGAAAGTTATTTATTCAATTTATGTAATAATCTATTTATCATTTACATTGTAACGATAATCAAATTATTTATACACAATCCTACATTAAACATTATTTTCTCAATCCTTTAAAAGCATTTTTTAACTCATCTTTTATATATATAACATAAGCTAAATATATAATTAAATATAAAACTACTGATAACCATGATTGAATATTCCAACTAAATATTATAAAAAGTGTTGCAATTATTATTTCTATAATGGCATCCTTCATTAAATTAATATTCAACTTCTTTTGTAAGTAAAATTCCAAAATTAAACATCTAAATGCAAGCAAATATGGAATTGCTACAATTGAAGCAAATAAATTAGAAAAAATAAAAATTGTAACAATAGCAACAACAGCACTTACTACTACTGTAATTACATTGTATAAACATAACCTTTTTTCTTCTCTCATTGCTTTCATATAAGTATTAACTAACAAGGCGGTTTTACTTTCAAATAAACACATTGGAAATAATAGTGCCATGTAAACTAAACTTTCTTTATACTGCGGAAGCCAAATAGATAATACAACTTTCATTGGATAATAAAAAACTAACATTCCACATAATACAAACATCAAAATAGCTCTAATTCTTTTATAACTTTTTGCTAACATATCATCTGAAAGGTGTTTTAACATAGGTACTAACACAACACTTAATGCCGTAATAACCACTAATAACATTTTAGACATATTAAAAGTCAATGATACCTTACTAAAAGTTTCCATACTCCAGCGATGCTCAATAGCAAACTGTATTATTCCCGTTATTAACATACTTGCAAAATTCGATATTAGCAAGAAAAAACCTATTTTTATATTTTTTATTGCATCTTCACAATACTGTAAATATTTGTTTTTACTTGGTTTTTCTAATATAATATCCCTGCAAAAATAAACACCTAAAATTAAAGAAGCAATTTTACCTATAATATCTGAAATAATAAGTATTTTAAAATCTCTCACACCAAATATTAACATTATTATTAATATAATTGCATATACACATTTTTCTGCTAATATAATAAGCGAGTACTTTTTCATATAATTTACCATCTGCATAACTACAGACGTAAATATTCTAGGTGTTACAATTAAAACAACTAATGAAGCCATTGAATATACACATTTTTTATCAACATCACTAACAAAAATCTGTATTAATCCCAATAGAACTATAAACCAAATAACTGCTAATACACATACTCCCCTAAATTGTGCAGATAAATTTTTTTTATCTAATGCATCATAATCCATACCAACATATCGCAAATAAATTCCATCATTCCATCCCAAATGAAATGACAAAGCATATGTACATAATAATAAATACAACTGAAAATAACCATATTCAGCTACACCTATAAGTTTCGGAATTAATAAAACAACTAATGCATTAATTACAAAAGAAATAAAATTAGACAAAAATGTATATATTGTATTCTTAAAAACAACTTTAACTTTATTATTCATTACAAAAATCACCCATATAAAATTCCACTACATCTCTAATAACACCATCTCCACCTCTCTTGTCACTTATATATGTCACTATATTTCTTACTGCTTCAACTGCATTTTGAGGACAACAACTAATTCCCACATTTTTTAATAATTCTAAATCATTTATATCATCACCAACATATATAATATGCTTCATGTCTATATTGTACTCTTTACAAATTTTATTAACTTCTTGTAATTTATCTGTACATCCAGAAACTAAAATATCTGCATTTATTTTTTCTGCTCTTCTCTTATTTAATTTAACATCTTCTCCAGTTATAATGCCTGTAATTATTCCCTTTTCTTTTAATAACTTAAATGCCATTCCATCTTTAGTGTTAAATTTTTTTAATTCATCACCACTTTCAGAATAATACATTCCACCATCTGTCATACAGCCATCACAATCTGTTAGAAACATCTTAATAGTCTTTTTTTCTATTTTATCATGGATATTTCTTACCTTCATTAAATTCTCTATAATATTCCAATCACTTGGTTCATCTATTTCATAATAAGTATCTTCTGGCATTTCATATGCCTTTATATTTCCTGACACCCTATTTTTATATTTTACTAAATTCTTTTTTGATGTTATATAAAAGGCTCCATTTTCAACAAGATACCCATTAAATTCCTGACGTCTTGGTCTATTATATACATCATAATTAGTCGGCTCAATATTACCATTATCTGTATATTGCCAATTAAATCTTTTTTGTCTTACAACCGACATTACACTATCTGTATTTTTTTGATTAAATACTTCAAATCCACCATTTAAATAATCTGCATTAAGTAGTGGCGATGTTGCTTGTATTAATACTATATTATCAAAGTCATACTTATCAGCAAATTCCAACATTGCAAATTCTGTAGAAGCTGTATCTGTTGCTGACTCTTCTGAACGCTCTATAACTTCAACTTTTTCAAACTCTATATCGTTAGATTTTATTTTTAATTGATTTATTGTATTTTTTATAATTTCACTATCTGTAGCCACATAAACTTTATCAATATACTTACATTGATATGCCGCTTTAATAGTCCAATAAACTAAAGGTTTATTATTAATCAACTTAATATTTTTTAACGGAATTGACTTACTTCCACCCCTTACTGGTATAAATGCAACATTCATATTATTCTCCATTCTATCATAACTAATTTTTCTACTTTTAATATAGCAAAAGGAATTCAATTAAATATACAAAATAAAATATCTCTATTTCATATTAATTATCAATCTCTGATAAAAAATTATAATTGAATTCCTAATATAAAATTTATTACCTTTTTCTATACTTTAATTTATCTCTTTGTACCTGTTCTATTGGTAGTATTTCCATTTCCTTATATCTTAATGCATTTAAATTTCTTACCAATTTACGTATTCCATCCGGTTCCAAAGATGCTGCATGGTCTGTTCCTTTCCATGTTCTGTCTAATGTATAATGTCTTTCAATCACACTAGCTCCCAGTGTATATGCAGCTACATCAACTGCTATTCCTAAGTGATGACCTGAAAATCCTATCTTTTTTACTCTATTCTCATATAACTCTTTCATACGACTTATTTCTAGTAAACAAACATCACTAAATGGTACAGGATAACCTGATGTACAATTAAATATAACTAAATCTTTTGCTCTTTTGTTTTTTTCAAATAATTCAACAATTTCTTCTTCTTCTTTATGAGTTGTCATACCAAATGATAACTGTATTTCTCCCTCATAGTTATCACATAACCATTGCAACATATCAAAATTATTATTACATGCTGATGGTATTTTAATAAATTCAGGATTTAATGAAGCTATTTCTTTTGCACTTGTCATATCCCATACTGATGTAGAATAAGTAATTCCAACCTCTTCACACCATTTTTTTAATTGTGCATGCTGTTCAACCGTAAACTCTAAGAATTCTCTATGTTCACCATATGTTTTTCCATAAGAATTAGCTGGATTGGGATGCGGTGCATTATATTGCTCCGGTGTTAATAGTTCCTTAGGGCATCTTTTTTGAAATTTAATTGCATCTGCTTTACAAAATATTGCCGCAGTATTTATTAAATCATGCGCAATATCCATGTTTCCCATATGGTTACATCCTGCCTCAGCAATTATATAGGGCTTATCATACATATATTATACCTCCATTGTAAATTATTTTTTATAAAATTCACTTTTATACAAAGTGTAATTTTTGATTTCTATCTTTTTATTCTTATATTATTGTTCAGTGTTATAATTCTTGCAAATATTAAGAAATAAACTATAATTTTTATATAATTTGAACTTCCATAATATATAATATTGTACATTTGTGAAATTAAAAGAAAATAATTAAATTCAAAAAATACCGTATTGTTACCATTTTGTTTTCTTAGTTCAAATAATGATATAATAATTCCCATCAATATACTAACAATATAGATACCAAAAACCTTAAAGTTTGCAAATGCTTCTGTTAGATAAAATCCTCCCATTGTAATACCATTTTGTTCATATGCATTTATATCAATATATTGCATTAATAACCCACCAGTATTCAAATCTGTACTTCCAGTTAATGATTTAGGTAACAAATTTTTTATAGTTGACCAATATGTATAAATACTGTTATTTTCAATATTTTGATATATGGCACTTAATGAATAAAATATATTTCTTTCATGTGTAAATAAAACACTTTTTACATCACTTCCCAATATATAAACTTTTGTTAATGTAATAACTACATAAAATACAATCGCACCTATTGCTAATATAATCCAAGTTTTAAATTTAATTCTTTTTAATTTGTCCAAATATAGGAAAACTATAGTCATAACTATTTCAACAATTAAATATCTATACCCTGATATAAAAATCAAGAATCCTGCTAATACTATTCCTAACACAAATTCTAATTTTAAAATAAATGGTTTATTTAAATCAGATAATTTCATTATTATTATTGAGCAAATTAAACAAATTCTAAATATTGATAACATTAATGATGTTGATGTTGTTCCATATGTTCTCATTGTTAAATCCTTTAACTGAAATAAATAATATAATATTATTCCACCATATACTATGTAAAATAAATACATATTTAAAGCTCTACAATTTATTTTATTATCCAAACTTAAATTTATAGAAGCACTTTTATTATTTAATATAATTAAATAAATAATTGATAATACAATTATTGATGTTAAAATCATTTTAATTGTACTAATGTTATTTGCCAGAATGTTATATTTAATTCTCCATGATGTTTCATCTAATCTAAGAATATATTTATATAATATAATTAATACTTCTCTTTGTCAACTATTAATATTAATTATTATCCACAAATAATTATATTTTAAATATTTATTAGAATATTTTTCAATTAATAATTTTATTGAATTAAAACTTACTCTCTTTTCA
>OGJN01000868.1_pt1 | contig 15538 bp, 10 predicted proteins | sample 1572221 | NCBI WGS metagenome assembly OGJN01 (sample SAMEA2582148, study PRJEB24529) | metagenome | biome: Human gut stool | place: China | collected 2011 | reverse complement strand
CCTACACGACGCTCTTCCGATCTAATCCATGCTCATCTGACATAAGTATTCCACACTTAGCTGCATTAGATAATGTATTATTCTCAAGAATAATATTTTCAGCACCAAATACATTAATGCTGTTTACATATGGAATTGAAGTTGTTAAATTCTTAACACCACAATTCTTTGATGGAATTACGCCATTCTTGTATACATATAATACTACACCATTATCAGGAGCCTCTGTATATCCGGCTTTCATTACAAGGCTGTGTCCGTTACCATCTAAGATTGTATTAGATGGTACCATGATGATACCAAAAGCACCATTAGTATTCTTATATACCTCAATATCCTTAGTAAGCTGTACAACCCTACCTGCGTTATCCTGTAAGAACTGGTTAAGATCATCAACATCATTACCTGTATACTGTACAGTCTTTGTAGGCAATCCGCTTAATGCACTATTAACTGAAGATTCAACTGTATCCATAGCTGCCTCAGGATTCATAAGATCTGAACGCTTAAGTCCTAATGCATTCAATCTTGATACAACCTGTATTCCGCTTAATGAATCTGTTGACTTAAGTGCTGATAAGTCATATTTCTTACTATAATCTGTAACCGCATCATTTCTGTCTGAAACTGACAGGCTCTGTGAGCTGCTGCTTATTGAAGCATCTGATGTCATATATGTACCATATGATAATGACTTAAATGTATACTTGCCACTTCCACCTGTCACAAGCCACTTAGCACCAGCTGCATCAGATGAACTTTCAAACTTCATTGAACCGTTGCTGCCTGCTACACAATATCCGTTCTTCTTTAATGAATATAATGTATATACACCATCACCTAAAGAAGATACACGGTAATCATTTCCACCAATTGAATAGATACCTGTTGTTAATGTTTCCTCACCATATGTCTTAGCTGTAAGTACAAACTGCTGTCCAGAGTTATCTTTTCCGATAGTCTGACTTAATGTTGTTCCCTCGGCTGCACCGCCATTTAATGTTAAATACTGGTTGCTGTTAGCAGATATGAAGCTATATGTTCCATTAGTATTCTTCTGTATATACCATGTCTGATCTATATTATCAGTACCCTGTGCCTGCATAACAGAATCACCTATTGCTATTGAACCCTTTGTATACATAAAACGCTGTGAGTTAGCATTTTTAATCTTATAGATACCATTAGCTGAATCAATACAGTTAATATAGAATAACTGCTCTGTTCCCTCAGAAGCATCATCAAGAACAATTGGTGCATCATCCTTTACAGATGCATCCTTTGCTGAAAGCATAAGTCCTGTATTATCAGAAGCTGCTATTGTATAAGCACCATCTGCTATAGTCTGTGTATATGGAGATACAAAGTTAAATGTCTGTGCTGCTGCATTAGACCATAAAGCTGTACCTATATTAGAATTGCCTTCATCTGTCATATAGAATGTATAATCAGGACGTACAATTGCTATTGTATATACACCACCTGATATCTCTGCTACTGTCCAGTTCTTTGTTCCTCCGACAGAATCAGAAGTTACCTGTACATTATCTGTGTAGGCATCTGTTCCCCATCCATGGTTGCATGAATTAATAAGCCACTTATGTGTTGCATCTGCACCATTGGCATCAAGGTATTCAAGAGACATAAAGCAGTATGTTGATGACGCATCATCTTTAACTACAAGGAACTTCTGGTTATTCTCACCTGTAATCTTAGACATTACAAGGTTATAACCACCTTCTGCTGTAGCTGACTCCTGAACAGTAAGTGCATAATTAGGATTAGAATTGCTGCGAATCATATATATACCATTCGTAAGCTCTCCATTCTTAACTGTGCCCGGCTTAAATATATCTTCTCTTGGAACTGCAAAACCGCCTGTTACATCATATGTCATACCCATATATGTATATTCACCGCTGTAATTAAAGTTAATTACACCGCCTTCATAATACCAGTAACCATACGAATTGCTTCCGATTCCCTTAAATCCCAGATCAAGAAGACCATTAGTAAAATACCACCAGCCGATATCATTGGCTGCCATTCCTGTATAATTAAGGTTGATTGCGCCATTAGTTATATACCACCAGCCAAAATCATTAAGTGCCATTCCTGTATATGACCAGTCTAATGCACCATTTGTCATATACCACCAGCCGAAGTCATTACATGCCATTCCTGTATATGACCAGTCTAACACACCATTTGTCATATACCACCAGCCAAAGTCATTACATGCCATTCCCGTATATGACCAGTCTAACGCACCATTTGTCATATACCACCAGCCGAAATCATTACATGCCATTCCTGTATAACTCCAGTCGATTGTACCATTAGATACATACCACCAGCCGAAGTCATTGGCTGCCATTCCTGTATAGCTCCAGTCGATTGTACCATTAGATACATACCACCAGCCATATTCATTTAATGCAAGACCTGTATATGAAGTATCATATACGCCATCAACATAATAATACCAGTTGCCATCATCTGCATTAAAATACAGCCAACCGCCATTTGCTGCCTGTGCTGTATCAGGCTTTACACAAATGCAAAGTACGAATACAAGCGCAGCTACGATAGCCATACATGTTTTTTGTACTACTTTTTTCATAGTAATCCTCCTTTTTGTATTTTTTGAACGTACTTAAACCAAAGTTTAAATACAATCCATATAATCATTGTACTACAAATGCATATCATATGCACCAAAAATTGCATATTTACATCTGCACCAGCAAGAAGCCCCTCCCAATATATAAACTGTGCTTCCACACAGTGTATACCTAATACTATAAAACTGTTCTTTCCAAAGAACTTTAATACCTGTTCTGGTATCTTATATCTGCTTATAACCTGACATACAAGACACAGTATAACTGTTCCTGCAACTGCACCTGCAAGACTTAAAGGAAATACAGGATATGAACGGACTGATAATTCAATTCCTCCACACAATATCTGTGCCAGCCATATAACTCCTGTAATAAGTATTGACAGCGGATGGTTCTTAAGATAATCCCATGCATGATATTTGTTAAGAAGATATCCTGCATATATAAATGCTGTCGATGTCATTGATACATCAAAGCTTTCCGGAAGATATGCTATCTGTGTTCCAATATACCAGCCTGCAATTGTAACAACTGCAACAAGTATAGCTGTAAGCCATTCCTTTTCTCTCGATATCTTAAGTATTGCAATAAATAACATCCTTGCAAAAAACAGACATATTACAAACCATATTACAAACACGCTTGTAACATCTGTAAATATAGTTGAAGAAAAGCTCATTCCAAGCACTGCTGTCTTAACCTGCATACGGATAAGCTCTATTGCCGCATCAAAGTCAATTCCTATATACAGCCAGTATCTCCACACTCTTACAAATGCTACTATGAGCTCTATCCCAAAATAAGGAAGCAGAAGTCCTTTAAAAGTACTCTTAAAGAAATTCTTCCACGGCCGGTTCTTTGTAAAATATCCGCTAAGCAGCATAAATGCCGGCATATGAAATGAAAATATAATCCGTCTTATGCCAGAATCTATCGGCATATGTGCATATAACATAAGAAGTATACACACTCCCTTTGCCATATCTACCCATTCAACACGTCCTTTTTTTACATTAACAGGTGCCTGCTTAATATTCTGAGACTTAACGCTTTCGTTTGTAACATTATCACTCTTTTTATATTCTTCCTGTCCTAAGTCTATCTGTTCCGTTTTTTTCAGTCCAGACTTTGTTATTGCCTGTTCTGACTGCCACGGCTCTGTGCTTTCCTGCTTCTGCTTTTTAATATTATGTATATTACCTGATATCTTCTTAATTCCAAGTAATATTAACATACCAACTGCTATAAGTGCTGCATGAATTATAAAGAATATGATAAATTCAAAAGCTGTATTCATCCATGATATATCTGAAAGCTCTTCTAATAATAAACTCCATGGAAAACACGTCAGTTCTATCATATGGATACAGAATAATTGTATAAAATGTCTTCCGGCAGATTCACATACAGCCGTAAGCCTTTTTAAATGTCTGCTTATAACATAAGCCATATAAAATATCACAACACTTGCACACATAGCTGCAAGCCAGTCCCATAATCCATATACATATGTATTATTGACCATAAAAAGCTGTCCGCCGCCCTTAGCAATATATACAGCAGTCAGTATAGCACATATAACAGGTATATATCTGTATTTTTTAATTAATTCATTCCAGTCTGTACTCTGGGTGCTCTTTTGCCTGCACTTTTCACCAAACGTATAGCCTGCCATTACAAATATCGTACCTGTCATAGCAGTCTGTATACTGTATGGAAGCCAGAATATCTTACCTGTGGCAAAGCCTGCCGCAGCACATAATATAATCCATACCCATGTATTCTTTGCACGTATACACAGATGTGTAATATTGATAGCAAAGAATAATGCCGGAAGGAAACATAACGCACCTATCATTCTTATATATGTCGGCGTGATATAATCCATTCCTGAACCATAAAAGGCTGCCCACAGCCACAACATAAAGTCATGAAATACATCGACAGCACTGTCCGATATGATAACAGCATGTATACCTGATATAATGACTATAATTATACACGCGATAACATATGGAATCATAAGCCTGCTAAATGTCTTAACGGCAAGTTCCTTTACATCGCCTGCCTTCAACATAATTCCACCTGTTATGAATAATATAGGAATATGAAACGTAAATATAATTCTGGTTACCATATCAGGACATAAATACCATTGATTACCTATAATAATGCATAACAGGGTAAATGCAAGCACAATATTAATAACTGTTGTTGTTGATTGTTTTTCCATTCTTTAATCCCTTGTATATTACCTTAAACCACCTGTCCGCTGACATCTGTTTCTGATTTATTCTTCTGCTTTGACTTTTTTATCAGCGCCATCAGACCATTAATAAGAAGAACAGCCACCGTTGCAAATACAACCCTGCATGTTATTACAAACAACCTTCTGTTTTCAATTCCCATGCCTAATAATAATTTATCCCATGGAATTATTACAAGCTCAAAATAATGTGCACATAATATCTTTAATGTATTTCTTCCATACCATGAAAATACATCTGATACCGGCTTAATCTTCTCAGCTATGCATGAGCCCTTAAATATCAGCAATGTTCCGGCAACAGCACCAGGAATAATAATCCATCCAGGAACAAGGCGTATTACCATATTAATTCCGCCAATCTTAGAGGCTTCTACCCATATAATTACAAATGCAATATATGCATACCATGGAAGTTTTCCTTTCTCCCATCCCCTGACCTTACGCATAAGATAACCGATATATATAAAAAGTACTGCAAAGCCGCCGATATCAACATTAGTCGGTATCCATATGTACTGTCCTACTATAAATGAAAGTGTTGCCACAATAATTACAAGGCATGCCCTCTGCCATTCTTCCTTATCCCTTGTCACATAGAATATAATCTGCAAGAACAGATTGCTCCAGAAAAAAGCCCAGAAGAACCATACCGCACCTATCATCCACACATTAAAAAACCACTTACAGCCATCAACACCATATGCAAACAGTGCTGCTATTGATGTATTAACAGTAAGATACTTAATCTGTTCAGGTGTCCAGTTCTGTAAATAAGCACTTATAGCTCTTGCCGCTATTACAATGCCACAGGTAACATAATAAGGCACGAGAAGCTTCTTTGCATTATTCTTTGCCACAATCTTAATATCCTTTGGCTTAAATAACAATCCTGAACATATGAAAAATAAAGGCATATGAAATGCATATATATAATCATTAACCTTATATCCTATCAACGTATGACCAACAATTACAAGCAGTATTGTAATGCCCTTCGCAATATCAATCCAACCTATTCTTTTATTCATTTTCTACACTCCATTTTCAATAAAGCACAAATTAATGTCCGTAGAGATTTAATACTTCCTGATTTAATGTATTATTGACTATACTGTTAAATAATGTACTATGACATTCGATTGCAAACTTTTCGCTTCCCATAATAACATTGTCAAACACATCATTACAATAAGATTCTATCTCAAGGAATACCCCTGCATAATCCGGACCGGTAACAACATTTCTGCATACTATGTTCTCATAAGAAGCTGTAAAATCAAGTCCGATTACTGGTTCATCCGGTGTACTTGCATGTCCTATCTCTATTCCAAAGAAATGGAACTTCTCATTTTCTCCATAGTTGTTATCTGAAACTGTATTTTCCATAATAACATTTCTATAAGCAGAACGGACAGACTTAATACCACTTCCGTAATTCTGGTTGACATTATTATTAAGAATTATATTATAAGCAGAGTTATCAATTGATATGCCAGGAAGCTTTGCAGGTGACGAACCATCCTCAAGTCTTCCAAAGCTTGTTACAAAGTCTGCTTCAAGGTCTTCGTCTGTCTGTCTGAAACGTCCACCATTCTGGCGTACTACATTATTATGCACATATGCACCAAATGTACCATAATCAAGGCACATTCCCTCTTTTTCATTCTTATAGATAATATTTTCAATAATATATATATTATATGCACCATCAGAATATACTCCTGATGAATTATTACGCTGTACTCTGTTCTGATATAATACTATATCGTGCGGAGTATCTAAAAGGTCATACAGATGTTCATCCTTAAATTCATTATATGCTGTATAATAATCATCAATTGTCATTGAAGTCATTACCATTCCGGCTGTAAGATTTCTTGTGCCATAATTTTCTTCAATGTCATTATTCTTAATAATACCATTACTTATATTACCGTTTAAGAACACGCCGCCATTGCCATTATATGTCACATTATTATCAAGCATTACAAAGTTAGTACATGTTCCCATGACTACAAGGCCTTTATATGTTGACTTTGAGAACGTACATCCCTTTATAGAGAAGTTGTTAGTTCTTATGATATACAATGCATAGTTATATCCGCCATTTTCCAGCTTGAAATAATCCAATGAAATGTTATCGCAATCCTCTGCCATAACAGCCTTATCAATAACCATGCTTCCAGGCACAAATTCTGTCTTAGATGCATTAATACCTATGTCTGACTTAAGATTAATTGCCTCATCAAGAATTATCTTATCAGATTCTATTGTTATATACGCACTGTCTATTGTTATTTAGGTTTCGGGACTACTATCACTAACTGAATTCAGTTCAGATGCTGTACTTCCATTAAACCTGACATCGTTTTGATACTTTGTTCTATTATTGATCGTATTATCAACAGTATTATAAGTATTCTTCCAGTTGAGTTCAGGTGTTTCAAACTGAGCCGGGTCTATGCCAAGCTTCTCTATCTTTTTAAGCACCTGAAGTTCGCTCATATATTTTTTAGTATCCTCTTCACTCATTCTTGATAATGCCGGAAGATTATTTTCCTTTATAAGGCTTATGCAGTCTGCTTCATCTATCTTTATCGGTGCTGTATTGATATCATATGTCAGTGACTGCATGACTTTGTTATAATTATCCTTTTTCTCGGCTTCCAGAGCTGCTTTCGCCTCTTCTGCCTTCTTTTTATCTTCTGCTGTTGTATCCTGCTCACTAGTTTTAAGCATTGATGACTGTGGAACAATATTTAATATTTTATCTCTCGCAAGAATACCGGCTACAAGTGCCAGATATAATACAGCTACAACTGCAATAATCCTATATTTTTTCTTTTTATTCCTGTTATTCACTATTAATCATCCATTCCGCTGAAGCTACAGCATTATTTTACACATTGATATTTACACATTAATATTTATTACAATATTATTTACACAATAATTTTTATACACTAAGCAAATATAATTTGCAGCCTGACTGTTACCAATGCTGCAAATTATACGTCTGACATATTATTTATCTAATCCAAGATATCTCTTCCAGAATTTAATATTCTTTAACTTATATCCGTTCTTCAGATAATCTTTCTTAGCCTTATCATACTTAAGATCTATCTGGATATTTAAGCCTAATACAAGAAGGAATGTAAGTACAAGCTGTTTATAGCTTCTTTCACATTCAAATGCCTTATTAGATGTTACATCATAATATACGACTTTCTTTGCTCTCCATACATTATATGCTGTAGACTGAGCCATGGATACTGTTCTTGTACGTCCTGCCGGTAATAAATATCCGTTAAATGTAAGTCTTCTGATAATATCATGTATAGGATTCTTCTTCATTGTTCTGCTTGCCTGATAATCCTTATAATGGAATGGCTCGCTTATCTCTGATACAGGAACAGCCTTATAGCCTGCTGCCATAATTTCCTTGTGAAGCTTTTCACCATCTGTATTTAAGAAGAAATCCACACCCTTTAAGAAATCCTTTACACCTCTTGTATGTAAATCCACATTCTTATAACGGTAGAACTTACACTCTCTGCGCCACTGTCCCCAGACTGCCTTCTTTAACTGTGCCTTGCCCCAGTTCGGGAAGTGGAATGTATTGTCCACCAGTCTGTTACGGATAATGTAGTATTCCAAAAATGAAGAATATTTATTTTCAAAAGGTTCATGCCATACGCAGATACCGTTCATCAAAATCAGATGCTTCATGTTGCGCAGGCCGTATTCAAGGTCATCGCCACGGATAAAGATTGGCAGCGGCAGATTTTCCTCTGATACGACGTCCATTGGGAAACAGCAGTACCACCATGCGTTAAACTCTGTATATTCCTCAATCTCATTCATAAGGCAGTCCCATGTAACATTCATGTTAAGGTTACTCTTATTAGAGACAAGTTCACCTGCATTCCATGAAGCACCGGATTCAACCTGCATATTCTGCTTGTCGTTTCTTAACATAGCTCCGCCGATAAATGTATCTTCATATTCATCCTTTAATATTGAAAGGATTGTATATGTCTTTTCAATAGACTCAGTATCAATGATAATATCATCATCCATAAGAAGCGCATGTGTAATACCATACTTATTATCATCCTTAAGAATCTCCATAAGTCCTCTTGTAAATCCACCTGCACCACCTGTATTCTTATTCTGTACAATATGGATATGCTCATTGCTTAACTTATCTATATCAAGTGTCTTACCGTTATCAGATATGAATACTTCAAGCTTATCCTTAAGATTACTGTTATTATTATTGAAAATATTCTTATTTAACAAGCTGATATTGTTCTCAATGAACTTTTCTCTCTTAAATGTACAGATATCTATACCAATCTTAGGCTGTCTTACAGCTTCAGTAATCGCTGTATCCTCATAATATCCGCCATAGAATACACTTCCATCTTCTAATGATTCTATTTCAAAATATAACATTCCTTTATCAGCATTTTCAAATGAGAGTGAGTATCTAGTCTTCTTTGAAGCATTAAATTCTTCTCTTGCAAGTTCTTTTTTTATAACTTCTCCATGAAGAAATATCTTGCTGCATAATGTTATAAGAAAATGTCCTTCTATCTCTACTGTTGCTGATACCTGATTGACAATAGTATATTTCTTCCATTTTTCGATTGATAATCCGTTAAAATATGTATCAAATGCAACCTTTCCAAATCTGTCAAGACTAAGTCCACCACCCTTAATCTCAGATATTCTCTGATAATTGACATAATTCATGTTCGACTTTTTGTGGTTTTCATCTCTGTCAATGTTAAAATCTTCATCTATTACATTTGCATGAAAATATAACTTTTCTTCTGTACATACGCCTTTTTTAGGCCAGATAATATTCTGAAGTATCATGTATCTTCTCCTTTTTCTATATCAAAACTCTTTATGTGGCTTAAAAAACATTCCTTCAAACATTCCCATAATCATAATTTTTATTCTCTTAAGCTTATAAGGACTGTCTGATTGTAATATTCTTATTATTGTCCGTAAAAAAACAACCATATAATTAAAGACTTTTCCTGCTCCGTTAATACATGCCGTTCTGAAGTCATTACGATACGCATATCTGTATCTGTCTATTCTTGCAATATCATCTCTTATTATATCACTGCCATTATTGTTCTTCATCTTATGTAACACATTACTTTTTCTTACCCTGTAGCAGGCATACTTCTTAGAAAGTCGTAGAGTATATTCCTTATCATCCCCCCATATGAAATATTCTTTATATGGAAGTCCACAATCTATAACAGCTTCTCTATTAATAAATAATGATACAAATGTCGCACTCTTTATCGGTATAATTCCTTCATCTAGAAGTTTGTACGAATCCTTAAAACGCTCTCCATCATAATGCTGTATATTCATCTTACATGGCTGTCCATCTATCCATACCGCATCTGACGAGAAATATCCAAAGAGCCCCTTTGTCTTATTAACTGCATTTTTAAGTGCCGGCAGTGTTGTATTATTAACTATTGTATCATCATCCATTATCCAGATATACCTATAATTCATTCGGACGCCTTCTTTAATTCCTCTTGAAAATCCTCCGGCACCCCCTGTATTTTCTTTAAGCTGGATGTATCTTAGGAATTTCTCATTTAAGTTACCAGAATTGTAATGACTATGATTTTTAACCTGATCTGTCATAAACTTATCTGTCCCATCAGTGCTGGCATTATCAACAACCAAAATATCGCAATCATTATTATATTGCATTAAAGCCTGAAGACATTCCTTTAGAAGTTCTTTTCTGTTACACGTAACAACCACTGCCAATATATCTTTATTTTTCATAATAATTAATTAAGTTCTGTCTCACACATCTCAAGTGCTGCTGCAATAACCTTATCCATATCATAATACTTATATCCGCCAAGTCTTCCACCGAAGATTACCTTAGCTTCCTTATCAGCTAATTCCTTATACTGCTGGTAAAGATTATTATTCTTTTCATTATTAACAGGATAATAAGGCTCGTCACCCTTCTTCCATTCACTTGAATATTCTCTTGAAATGATTGTTGTTGGCTGCTTGCCAAATTCAAAGTGCTTATGCTCGATAATTCTTGTATATGGCACTTCTCTTTCTGTGTAATTAACGACCGCATTACCCTGATAATTTTCCATATCAAGTTCTTCTGTCTCAAATCTTACTGAACGATATTCAAGTACACCAAGCTTGTAATCATAGAACTGGTCAATCATACCTGTGTATACAATCTTGTCTGCCATCGCATCAAATTCTTCTCTGTTATCAAGGTAATTAGTGTTAAGTCTTACTTCGATACCATCAAGCATCTTTTCAACAATCTTAGTATATCCGCCCATCGGAATACCCTGAAATCTGTCATTGAAGTAGTTATTATCGTATACAAATCTTAATGGAAGTCTCTTTATGATAAATGAAGGAAGCTCCTTACAATCACGTCCCCACTGCTTTTCTGTATAACCCTTAATGAGCTTTTCATATACATCCCTGCCTACAAGTGAAAGTGCCTGTTCTTCGAGATTCTTTGGCTCTGTAATATTAAGGTCTGCAATCTGTGAAGCAATTATATCCTTAGCTTCCTGTGGAGTTACAATATTCCACATCTTACTGAATGTATTCATGTTAAATGGAAGGTTATATAATTCGTTCTTATATCTTGCGATTGGTGAATTAATATAATTATTAAATTCAGCAAACTGGTTTACATAATCCCATATCTTCTTATCAGATGTGTGGAAAATATGTGCGCCATACTTATGCACGTTGATATTGTGAATATTTTCACAATATATGTTACCTGCAATATGGTCTCTCTTATCAATTACAAGACATGTCTTTCCTTTCTTTTTTGCTTCATAAGCAAATACTGCTCCATAAAGACCTGCTCCTACTACTAAATAATCGTACTTCATTACTTTTCTCCTCTTCCTATAAATAATAATTATTGTTCAATCTCCCAGTCGTGTTCAAATGTACATGGTCCAAACTCATTATGCACATAATTACGTATCGTTATCTGCATAATATTTCTTACATTATCATATAATTCGCCATCTTCACCATTAATACCTACATCAAGATAATACTTACCCGGAAGCAGCATAAGCTTATCTATGGTAAATGTTACTGTTCCACTCTTTTTTAATACTGGTAATCCATCTCCCGGTTTGGTAAAGCAGCTTCCATAACAGTACTGCCAGTTATCTTTGACAAAATCCATATTAAAATTAACCTTTGGACTGTCAAGTTCTGTGGCATATCCAAGCTTTAATACCGCCTTATCACCTGTACTGAATGTCTGGCACGGTTTACCATCCTTATCATAAAGATTAACACTTGTAAACTTAACTTTATGTGTTCCATCACGTCTTGCCTCAGGATGTACATTCTGTGTAAGCTCTAAGATGGAACGTCCTCTGTCATCTACAAGCTTCTCTTTACTCTCATTGGCAAGTCTTGCAATTCTGTCATCCTCCATGGAATCAAGATAATGCATACCTATAAGCTTAGGTTCCCCGTCTTCAAGGATTCTGCCCTTTTCAATCCATATAAGTCTGTCACAAATTGAATAGAGCTGCTCCATGGAATGGGAAACAATAACTATTGTCGTTCCCTCTTCTTTAATCTCTTTAAGTCTTTCAAAACATTTCTTCTGAAAGCTTACATCCCCTACCGCAAGAATCTCATCAATTAACAAAACATCTGCATTGACATTAATGGCAACTGCAAATGCAAGTCTCATATACATACCCGATGAATATGTTCTTACAGGGTTATCAATATAGTCCTCAAGCTCGGAAAATCTTATTATATCATCAAGTCTTGTGTCTATCTCTTCTTTATCAAGGCCGAATATAGTGGCATTTATATATATATTTTCACGTCCTGTCATATCAGGATGAAAACCAGCTCCAAGCTCTATAAGACTTGATACTCTTCCATTAACCTCAACCTCACCGGCGTTAGGCTTTAATATCTTAGTAAGCATCTTAAGAGTTGTACTCTTACCACATCCGTTACGTCCGATAAGACCAACTGCCTGCCCTTTAGGAATATCAAAGCTTATTCCATTAAGAATCTGTCTTTTTTCATATTTGTTACGATTGGCAAATATTATGCGTTCTTTCAGCATATTGCCCTTATCCATATATACTTTAAAATACTTTTCGACATTTTTTACACGAATAGCATAATCTGTATCATTATTCATAAATTATATCCTTTCATCTACAGCATATTTACATTAATTATAATTCCTCTGCAAAATTATCATCTAACTTTGCAAATACCATTTCTCCTATAATTACCATAATTACACCAAAGATTAATGCATACAGTATATCATGTATATCTGGAACAATCTTCCAGTATAATATATTATGAAATGCCTCAATTACTGAAGTCATTGGATTAGTTCTGAATAACCACTTGACATTGTCAGGAATCATCTTCATGGAATACATTATAGGTGTACCATATATCCATGCCATAAGTACAACTGTAGTAATATGCTCAAGATCCTTAAAATACACCGTACCTGCAGCAACAATTAACGTAAAGCCAAGTGCAAGAAGATATTCTATTCCCATAATTAACGGCAGAAATATAATAGCTTTAAGGCTTATTCCTATTCCTGAAATAAATAGTACTGCAAATACTATTATAAAGCAAAAAAGCATATTTACAAAATTAGACGTTACGCATGATAATGGAAGCACTTCTCTCGGGAAATATATCTTTTTTATCATATCTCCCTGATATCTTATACAGCCTGCTCCCTGTCTTAATGACGCATCAAAGAAAAGCCATGGCACCATACCAACTATCATGTATACATAGAATTTTTCAAGATCGTTTCTAACTATTACTGAAAATACTATTGTATATACTATCATCTGACACAACGGGTTAATAAATGTCCACAAAAAGCCAAGCACTGAACCTTTATACTTTCCCCTAAGGTCTCTTCTTACTAGACTTCCTACCATATCACTGTAGGAAAATATGGATTTCACTCGTTCTTTCATTATATATATATCCTTTCATCCTTGCTATTAAAGGCATTCATATTTTTATAACAGCCATTCTTTATAATATCACATAATATTCTGATACGCAATAATTAAACCATTTGTTTTTTTATCATACTTTTTATAAAGTCAATACCCGGTCTCCATGTCATTTATTTCTTAATCAGCTATCAAACTCATTTTTCACATTATTGTTTAATCTGAATATTTCATATATCTTTCTATTACAGGAAGATAATATTTATAGAAGGCTCTCTGTACAGGATGCACTCCGTCTCCATTAAATGTAGCTTCCTTATATTCAGCCTCAGATGTATTGAATTCACTCGTCTTATATATATCTATTACTTCAATTGAATATTTATCACATACTTTAATTATTGCATTATAATAATCTTTAAAAGTAAGTCCTAATGCATTAATCTTTTTACCATTTGTTTCATCAATCTTATGAACCATAAGAAAATATACTTTTGTATCTTCATGGTTAGTCTTAACATACTTAAACATATTCTCTAATGCACCTATAAGTGTTGTTGTATCTAATTCCTTATCCTGCGATATATCTTCATTCTTGTCATTATCTGGAGAGCTGTTCTTATCATTATTTTCACCTTCAGCCTTATTGTTTATCTTGCTATCAGATTTATCGTCTGACTTATCATCTGATAATTCTCCTATGGCTACATCCAGATTAAAGTCATTCCAGCCGCCTTCTAATATTGCATAATCGTAATTTTTTTTCATATTATTAATTACAAGTTTATTGATACTTTCCTTGTATTTTATATCCGCTATCGAAATTCCTCCTATGGCACTTTTATCCATATCCATGCTGTATCTGTCTGCAAGCAGATCTGCATAGCTGTAATAATTGTTGCCATATCCAAGTGCTATACTATCGCCGGCACAGAATATTGACTTTTTATAAAGGCTGCTGTATTTTATATCATTTATTACATCATATTCATCCTTTTCTGTTGCAAATCCTTCTGTAACAACATATTGCTTTCCATCTGCTGCCGTATAATATCCGTAATAATCCTGCTGTACAACGCCACTTTCTACATACCATTTACCTGAATCATCCTCAATAATTCCTGTAACGTCCCAGGCAATATTTCCATCTTCTAAATACCAGAAAGCAAATTCATTGCGTGCAAAGCCTGTGTATTTTTCAATTACATATCCACTCTCTACATATTTCCATATATCATTATATAACACAAGTCCTGTATAACTATCTTCTACCTGCCCGTCAACAACATACCATCTCCCACTGTCACCATACGCAAGACCTGTAAATTCCTTATCTTCTTTACCATTTTTTATATACACTCTTGTACTGTCATCAGTATTACATATCTTTGTATACGATGTATCAACTTTACCGCTATCAATATACCAATAAGTATCATCTTCTTTGTATAATCCATGGTAATCATCATCAAAATATCCATTCTCTATATAATAGGTATCGTCATCCTGTAATACAAGTCCTGTAAATGTTATATCCGATATACCATTGATTATATATACCTTATCATTCTCATAGTCAAGAATACCTGTGAAGTTTTTGTCAAGCA
>OGJN01000867.1_pt1 | contig 15540 bp, 12 predicted proteins | sample 1572221 | NCBI WGS metagenome assembly OGJN01 (sample SAMEA2582148, study PRJEB24529) | metagenome | biome: Human gut stool | place: China | collected 2011 | reverse complement strand
TGATACCCGTAAGTATCATTCCAACAATTATCTATGCGACTTCATGTCGCACCCACGGTGTATCGAGGTGATGGACTGCTACCGCACGCTGCTGTGCATTTACTCCTGTTCCCAGCATGCTTGTAGAACCCATCAGGATACGTATTTTCCCTTCATTCATCCCTTCTATCAGTTTTTTCCGACTGCTTTCAGTTTTGGCCTCCTGAATAAACCGAATTTCTTCCGGTGGAATCTGGTAGTTCTCTACAAGCTGCTGCTTGATTTCACTGTAGATGTTCCATTCTCCCGGCTTGTACGTGCCAAGGTCACAGAAAACGAACTGTGTTCCCTTAACCGCATTGAACTTCTGATAGTATTCGTATAATGTCTGTGCGCATACGCTTGCCTTGTTCCCGGTCTCTCCTGCATATTTTAAAGAGTCAATCATCCGCATGTCAAGAGCCATTTTTCTTGCATAGTCAGTGGCAATAAGCATCTTTGCCTTTTCTTCTGTTTCTGACAAGGGAGGGCGTCCGAGTAAGGTTGCATTTCCGGATTCAGCAAACTTCATCAGTTTATCTATAAATTCTTCTTGTGCCGATGTTGGAGGAATACTTTTGAATATCGGGTTCTTTTCCGGGCGGTCAAGACCAATCATGTCGGCTGTCCTGTAATCGGTAATTTCGTTGTAAAATAGAGCAAGTTCCGGTACTTTCACGAAGTGACGGAATCGTTCTTTTTGTATAATGTTGTTGGTTACAGAGAACTCAAACTCCGTAGTTTTTCTCGTATAGATTGCTGCCCAGGCATCGAAACATGTAATGCCTTGTCGGTCGAGTGCCTCCGGCCTGAGATATTTGAACAATGCATACAGCTCTGTCAAAGAATTGCTGATAGTGGTTCCGGAAAGAAAAGTGGCCCCCAAATCACGTCCCGTTCTTTTCTGTATATCTCTGATTGCAAAATAGAGATTCAGGGCTCTTTGGCTTCCGTCAGGATTGCCAAGTCCTGCTACACGGTTATGACGTGTTGAAAACATAAGGTTCTTAAACTGATGTGACTCATCAACAAAGATATGGTCGATACCCATGCTGCGAAAATCAACCGTATCGTCTTTTCTCAGTTTTATGTCGTTCATTATGGTGTTTAGTTTGACCTTCATGTTTTCAATACGTTTCTCAAGTCCTTTTTCCAGCTGTCGTCCTGAATATCCCATACCGCTATTTTTAAGAACATCAAGAGCTTCTTCCACATCTCGTATTTCATCTTCGATAATCTCCTTCTGAATGTCGAGTGACTGCGGTATCTTCCCGAACTGGTCATGTGTCAGAATCACACAGTCCCAGTTGTTGTTTTTTATTTGCTGGAACAGTTCCTGACGGTTGGCAGGTTTGAAATCATCCTTTCCTGGATACAGAATCTTAGCATGTGGATAGGCTTTCCGGTAAGTGGCAGCTATCTCATGAACGTTTGCCTTCAGACCGATAATCATAGGTTTGTGGCAGACTCCGATACGTTTCATCTCGTATGATGCTACGCACATGATCATGGTTTTACCCCCTCCTACTTCATGGTCGGCTATTCCTCCACCGTTCTGCTTCAGCATCCAGATACAATCTTTCTGTGATGGGTACAAATCCTTATAATCGAACTTTTCAAAGCTCAAATCTGGGAACGTCTGGCAGGAACCGTCATAATCCGGACGGACAAAGCAGTTGAACCGTTCATTATACATGTCTGCTAGCGATTGTTTCACTTCATCAGGCCGGTTATTCAACCAGTCAATGAATTTGTCCTGAATATCCTGCACCTTGCTGGCTGCAAGCTGTGTTGATTCTGTATCAACAACAGTTTTTTTCTCGCCGTCTATATAGACAGTTTTCGTAATCTGAGGAAATGTGTTCTGCAGTGCATTGTTCATGATATCCTCTGCATTCATTTGGTAGTTGATTCCATACAAGGAGTTAGCTGCAGAAGAATATTCTTTCATTTTAACAAGGAATGAGTCTGAAGCGGGCGTATAGGTGATAGCCGTCTCTACACCGAACAGCTCAGATGCAAAACCTGAATATAATTCTTGCGGAATCCACCTTTCACCTAAATTGAAATCCAGTTCATTGAAAGGAATAGGCTTCGGCTTAACTTCCTCGAGTGCATTTAATGTATCTTGAATATCATGTGCTCTTTCCGGTCTTGTTGTAAGATAGGGTTTAATCTCCGCGATTTTCCTATACACGTTTCCGGATAACATACTTCCGGAATGTTCCCATTGATATGTTGTTGGGTTATAATATATTTTACCTTTCAGTTCTGCTTGTATCTGATTATCGTCAAGCCCGGTACGTTCTTCCAGGTGTGACCAGTCAACACAGCCATAAAGGTTAAGTGAAGATGCCAGAGCTTCGTCACATGTAAGAGTTTCTGTAACTTTCTTGGAAAATGCAACCGGTTCAAAGAATATATCTGCCTTGATGCGTTCTCCGTTCTCGTATCTTTCCAGAGGTAAAATATCGGACGATAAATTATCCGACATGATAATACTTGAGGCAGATTCACGGAGGCCTTCATGTTGCGATACAAAATAATCGTAACTATTGTTCAGCTTATCCCGAAGTGTCCGGCTCTCTGTCTGTGTGTCTTTTTCAAAGTCAAACAATCGGTAATAGTCATCCCGGACATGTATGTAATCCTTCATCACACATTGCTCGTTGCGCGTCAGGTAGGTGGCAGGGATGAAGCCGAGAACTCTTTTCTCGTTGTATTCCATAGTCCCTACTCTGTCACGATATAGGACGAAGGTGCCTGGCTTATAATGGTCCATAAGCCATTCATTGGTCATGACTTCATCTGTAACCTTTTCAAAGGTTTCTTTTGGCTCAGGCTTTTCTTCAGGAAGATTAAACAAATCACCAAGACTTACAAGTTTTTCACCGGTTACAGATTTCTGCTCATCACCTGTTACTGATTTACCAAGATAACTATGCTTCAGATATAACTCCAAGTTAAATTTCTCATTGAAGTCTCTTTCAAGTAATTCAGACAAGGTGCTGTAAGTTGTATCATTGCTTTTGAATTTAGTTACAGCTTTCCCATATTGGTTAGTACCTGCATATGGAATACCGAGATAATGTAATTCAATCGGATTGTTTACATAATTATTGGGTGTAATAGGATTATCTTCACGGCTCCCTATAAACAGTTTTTCATCATAACTAAGCTGTCGTTTTTGTGTGTTCTTTTGAAGGATAATAAGGTCCGACCCCACTTCTATCCCTCCAGTTCCGGTGAATAAATCATCGGTGAGACGGATTGTACTAATCAGATTAGCATTCTGCATCAGGTAACGGCGGATTTCTTTATTTGATGGAGAATCAGCAACGCCTCTGGTAGTAATATATACTACCAGTCCCCCTTCTTTTACAGCATCAAGCCCTTTGACGAAGAAATAATTATGCAACGTATTTGTTGCCATCATCTTAATCGCGTTTCCTTTCTGATAGCTATAGTCATATACCTTCACTGTTCCGAATGGAATATTTGACATAACCAGGTCGTATATTCCTTCTTCCATTTCCGGAAGATTTTCAAAGCCTTCTACACGGACTTCCGTTCCCGGTTCTTTGGCTGATAGAATTAGTCCAGTCAATAAGTCCTTTTCGTACGCTGTACGATGTACCTTCCCTTCCGTGAAATTCAGGAATACTCCGTTTCCGCTTGAAGGGTCCAGCATATAATCAATATTTCCCTTGGTTGAATTTTCTAATTGTTTTCCTATTGTTTTGACGATTTGTTCTGGCGTATAGAAAGCTGTTAGCACGGAGTTCTTCAGGCTGCGGTAGAAGGACTCTGCAGTAGATTCGGAATCACTATTTTCCTTAATTACCTGTTTGAGTTCTTCAACAAGTGGAAAGAGCATCTTTTCAGAAGCTGGCCACTCTTCTACCGGACGCGTATCAAGGATACATTTAAGCCCACCAAAACCACTGTATTTCTCCAGTATAGCCTTTTCTTCCCTATTGGCTGCACGGTTCTCTGATTGAAGAAGAAAAGCTGTACGAATGGCATTTATGTTGTCTGTCAGTACCTGACTTTTATTGTAGCTCATAATCCTTGATGTATTGGTTAATATGTTGGCTGATTTCTGTATACAGTTTGTCATATTCTGATGTTCTCTCAAAATTGTCATCCAGTTTGTATTTTTCTGCAATGGGCTGGATGAGCAGGAACATTTGCATGATGAACTTATCTTTATCGCTGAATGAGAGATTCATTTCCTCTATTATATCCTCGACAAGCTGATAGAGAGAAAAATGAAGTCCTGAATACAGAACTTCATTAACTTCATTTTGGCACTCTTCTATGTTCATGCCTTCTCTTGAACATTCGATAAATGTTTCCTGTGCAAGTTCACTACGTGTTGTAATAAATTCTTCATCCTTTACCAGATTAGGATGATAATCTTCTAAATATTGCTTTAGTTCTTTATAATATTTTGAATGTACCATAATATCATGCTTCTGCTTGACCCTGACGTGTCAATGTATTAATCACATTATAAACTTTTAATGTATAGCCGGCTGGGGTTTGTATCTTGCTGATAATTTTTCCTCCCGGAATGTTAGCGAACCCTTTTTTCTCAATATCTCTTAATTGAGCTTTAGAGAGGTGGATTTCTTCTACACTTTCTTGAGATTCCTGAAGTTGCATCTTGGGTAATTCTTTGATAGCTTCTCCAGTCTGATCATTTTGTTTTTCTGTTATCTTGATTTTATATCCAGACGGTTCTTTCTTAAGTTTAATGGTTTTGTCCTTAATTGATGTTTCTCCACTTTTGATTAATTCGCTGATTTGGTCAGTGCTCATTTCATCTAATGTAAGATTGTTGTTCTTTAATTCACCCAACAGTTCTACTTCAGTTATTTTCTTCTTCGTGCCTTTCAGACATTCGCGTAGGTGTGTTTGTTGAGGTGAAATTCTTTCTACTTCCGGAGTTATCTTCACTGTCTCTTCAGACTTGACATTTTCTTTTTTAATATCTGATTGCTTTTCTATCTTTTTTTCTATTGTTTCTTGGTTTATATTTATGTAATAAACTCCATCTTTCTGTGATAGCACGATTTCTTTTTTCCCTACACGGCACATACCGGTCGTAATAAGTTCCTGCCATTGCTTAATGCTCATTCTATCTACATTGATAGAGTCTTTAATAGTGTTATAGATGTCTTTTATATTGTTAGCTTTAAATTTTGTGTAGTTGCTTAACCAGGTAATAAGTTCTTCTGTTGGAATGTTCCATGATTCTTTCCCACGGAATATCTCATTAAATACTTTTTCTTGTTTGTCATTACTTAAATTCAGATCCCAGAGTCTCTTGTAATCATTTCCTACATATACTTTAATCGTTTCTAATGAAGGGTTTTCAATTAGTTTGATACATTCAGGAGATGCGGACACTACTTTTAACTGAGTTTTTAATGTAGGGTTTTTAATATTGACTATTTGTGTAGGGTCTTTACTTATCGCTAATAACTGTAGTGTTTCAGGTGGATTTGGGATAAGTTTTATAAAAGATGGATTCTTAGTAATTGCAATTCGGCTGACATTTTCTGAAGGGTTCTTCAGTAAAAGAAAGACTCTGCTGTCTTTACTTACAGCTGAAGAGAGTAACTTTTCTGAAGGGTTGTCCAGTAAAACTATGCTGAATGGATCTTTCTTTATCGCTCTTGCATTGAAGAGTGAGCGTAAACTTTCTATTAAATTGAATCTCATAGCGTATCGTTTAATTTAAGTTTTAAAATTTCATTCTTAAAATATTCCTTGTAGTTCAGCTCATTTTCTTTGAGCTTATAGCATTGTGTAATGATTCCTGTAATGGTATCCAAATTCTTGTCACTGGGGAATATTTTGAAACCAGCAAGTTTCTCGACAGCAACCAGCATAGTACGGATACCTGGTTTAGGGATGCTAAAAATAGTCTCTGGTGTGTTAAGAACAGCAGTAAGTTGAGCAGCTTCACATGGATTTTCCAGCTCACTTATGAGGCATGGAGATTTCTGAATTGCCGACACCTGAATCTCTTTATCCGGATTCTTTATATATTTGATATTTTCGGGTTTAGAATATATGCATGCAAATTTTGCACGCAAACAAGGTTTTTCTATAAGTTCGATTGCATCAGGTTCTTTGCTTACAGCGAGAATCTGTAGTTCCTCAGAAGGATTCTCGATGAATTTAATGTGGTATGGATTTTTGAGTATGACATATTTTTTTGCACGCTCACAGGGTTTGCTGATCATGTTGATAGCATGCTCATCGAGACGAACTGCTGTACACTGTAAGTCCTCAGAAGGCTCAGATATGCTTCCTATTGATATTGGGTTTCTTAGAATTAATCTTAGTTCTTGATTGAATAGTGATTCAAATATTTCAGAAATTTTGGCTTTCATCGTTACTTAGTATTTAATTGAATGTTATTGAACTTTATCTACCTTCCAAGCATTTAACGTATTATATGCTTTATTATCCCATTCTCTAGCTTTCAAGTCAAATTGTACCTTGACTTTATCACCTTCTTTAATTTCGAACCTGGTACAGTTATCATTCATAAGCTGTAAGCAGGCACTTTGTGGGTATCTGTCTTCTGTTTCTAATAAGAACTCCATGCTTTTGTTTCGTTACCAGTACTTTTACTTGTTCCTTCTTGTAAGGGGTAGATTTTTTTTATTATTCCTGTAATTTCCATATAGTTTTATTTTAAGTTATAGTGTAATTTCGTTAGATGATGTTTTGCTGATACACGGTTTAATCACTTTATTTGCTTGTTCCTGGGTGCTGATATGTGTGTTACCCTTGACAATGGTATCTCCTGATAGTTTTATATAGCCGTCAATCTTGGCATTTTCAGTGACACATACATTTCCCGTTAGTTCAGCAGTTCCACTCACCTGCCCTTTTTTACGTATCTGTACATTATCATACAGTTGTGCGGAGCCAGATATATTACAGTCACCTGAAAGTTTTACATTTCCACCAACATAGCAATCATCCTTCAGCTTTGCATTGTCTTTAGCTTGTGCATATCCGCTGATGCATGAGTATTCACTCATTTGTACATTCCCGGAAAGGCGAGCATTTCCGAATGCAGAGCTTTCATCACACATGAGTACATTGTCCTTTAGTTCTGCAAACTCTGTAACAGAGGATTTGTCGTATAGACGGACATTTCCGGAAATCTTTGCATGTCCATAGACGAGTACTTCATTATGGAGGTGTACATTATCTGTTATTTCAGCAAATCCGGATGCAATGCTATCTCCTGACATTTGCACGTTCCCGGAAAGCTTTGCGTGGTCACGAACACGTGCTCCGTCTGTTAATATTACGCTGCCTGATAATTGTGCATATTCTTCTGCACGGCTTTCACCTGACATTTGAACAAATCCGGAAATCCGGGAATAGCCTGAAGCCTGTGCACTTCCCCCTATACGGGTGTTTCCTGATATGTGAGAAAAGTCATATGTTCTGGCATATTCTTCGAGCAAAGCATTTCCTTCTAATCGTGACTTGCCAAATACTCTGGCTTCATCCTTAACTAATGCGTTTTCTCTTACAACTCCTTTGGGAAAAATCCAGCATATCCCGTCCTGGGATAGATTGTGTTCACCTGCTACGTACCCGCCAAGTTCTCCAGCTTTCACACCAGGGAAACTCTTAACAGCACGGATGCGGTACAATGTTTGACCGTCAACTTGACAGGTGTAATCGGTAAGGATATATTTCTTCCCTCCCGGATTTACGATTATTGGTATATCTCTGTAGTCCTCTGGTTTGCCTGGAAAAATTTCGCCATTACGATGATTACAGACGTATTCTGTTCCGTCTATCGTTTCTATACAGAGCTGATTCACTTCATCTTTAATATTGTCCACATATTCCTTTTTCGGAATTCTGTGAATAATAGGTAAGGCAAAATGATTCCTGAATTTGCCATCACTGACTATCATATTCCCACTATCAGCCATATCATATACTTTTTGGAGGTTATCATGGGTGAATATTTTACCAGGAGTTATTTCTATCTTTCTATCACTGTTTATTATGGCTGAATAAGCTTTATCTCCTTCTTCATAAATGTGTATTTTACCATACTCGCATTTAAAAAAAAGTCTTTTTGATTGTGAGGTTTTTCCCTGTGAGCAAATTCCATCAGCTTGTTCTTGTTTGTCGGTGCAAGCGAAACCTTTTATTTGTGCATACTCTGATAGCTTAACATCTCCACCTATCTTAACATTGTCATTTATAATGATATTCTCGGTTATTCTAGCGTTGTCGGTAACAACTGCTTTCCCACTTACTATTGCATTATCCGTTATTCGTGCATTATGTGTAACGGTAGCAAAATAATCAACCCAGCAATCCCCTTCTTGGGATAGATTGTGCTCTCCTGAGACGAATCCACCAAGTTCTCCCGCCTTTACATTACCGAAGTCCTTCAATGCGCGGATGCGGTACAATGTTTGACCGTCATATTCTTTCGTTTCGTTTGTAAACACATATTTTTCACTCTCCAAATTAGAATCAGGAACTTGCGAAAGTTTTTCAATTTCATTTTGAGAGGTAATATGTTGATTGGTTTTAATGGTTATGTTTCCACCTATTTCAACATTTTCTATACGGGCGTTGCCATACAATTTTACATATTCGTCAGTATATGTTCCTGATAATATTACGTTATCAGTAACATAAGTATTTCCTTCTATTACGGAGGTTCCTTTTATTTGTGCATTTTTTGAAACGATTGAGTTACTTCCTACATAGCTTTGTTCTGAAATAATGCTATTCCCCTCTATACGGGCATCTAATCCAACGCATGCATTATCTTTTACAAGAGCATTTTCGCGAACTATGGCTTTGTTTCTTATCCAGCAATCCCCTTCTTGGGATAGATTATGTTCTCCTGAGACGAATCCACCAAGTTCTCCCGCCTTTACATTACCGAAGTCCTTCAATGCGCGGATGCGGTACAATGTTTGACCGTCGTATTCTTTCGTATAGTTCGTAAGCATGTACTTCTTATCTTCCGGATTTGAGATGTGCGGAATATCGTTAAAGTCTTCAGGTAATTTCGGAACGATTACTCCTTTACCGGTACAGACGTACTCTTTACCGTCTATCGTTTCTATACAAAATTGTTCAACTATATCTGTCTCTGGATTTAAATATTCTTTACTAATCCTATTTATTGGAGTGAGTACCAGGTGCCCATGAGGAAAAAACGATTCAAAACCAGGACATATCATATTACCATGTTCTGCCATATGGTATATCTTCTGGAGATTCTCAGGAGTGAATGTACTGCCAGAAAGTATTGAAACCGTTCGGTTATATTCAATTTGGGCAACATTTTTGGGGTTATCTTTTTCCGTAACGACTATATAATTGGATTGAGCTTTGAAGTCTAATTTATTCTCTTCCATAATTGTCAATATTTAAGGTTCAGCTTCTATATTCGCTGTTTTGGTTATATTCTTTGCAACACTCATAACCTTCATACCGTATCCCGCAGGCGTTTTAGTAATGCTGTATACTGCTTTTTTTGATTTGTCCAGTTGTAACCCCTGGCCTTTTAGAAGTCTCTCCCACTCCGACGTACTAATGTTGTCCACATTAATGTTGTCTTTCTTTAATGTTTTGATAACATCAGTAGCGTCATAATTTTTACCTGCATATTCAATAGTGGCTGTATCACCATCAAGTATGAGCGTTTTACGGACGCTTTTTATTTTCTTGGAAAGGATATTGTTCTGCAATAAATCATTTACAGTTTTTGTTTCTCCTGGTGTAAGAAAGTAGGTTTGCATGTTTTTACTTCCGATATTTCCCATTGAGAAGCAGAATTCATTTCCACGTGGATAAATCACCACATCTTTTATATGGTCATTTTCTTTTACGCTGGCATTAATGATTCCGTCATTGTCCTTATAGAATTTCATTATTTCAGGATGCTGTTCTGGCTGGACCACTTGCTGGTTGGATACAGCTGATACACTGTTCTCAATCATGGTTACAGACCGTCCTACGTCTTTCAATGTTTTAAAAAGGAACTCCGGATCTTTATCAATAGCCTCCAGCCATCCTTTCAAATATTGTGCATTTTCCTTCCTGGGAAGTGGGTTCATCCCAAGCTGTTTCCCTGCGAAGGCGGAAGATAATTCCGCTACAAGTTCTTCCTTGCTGTAACTTTCATCACCAAACTTACCGAATGTGCGGTTCAGACGCGAATGATGTCCGGTTGAATGCGCCATTTCGTGTAATGCGGTATAATAAAATTCTTTCTTGTCAGCGAACTGTTCAAATGTTGGCAATGTAATAGTATCTTCCCTCCAATTATAAAAAGCTTCGTCCTGCTTCTCGAGGTGGATTGGACATACCCAGTTCTGTTCTTTGATCAGCTTGTCAAGGAAAGGATTTACATATTCATTACCTTGTGCGTGTTTCTCAAATGTAAATCGGTCTAACATGTGTTCCCATGCTTCAGGCTGCATCTCTTTAAAGTTAGTCTGTTCAACGTTGAATACATGATAGAAAGTAGTATACGGCTTAACTGTATATGCCTCTTTTTCTGCGTCAGTAAGGCTGGAATATATATCCATTGAAATTTTATTGCCTTCTTTATCTGTAATTATTGGCGTATATAGATTAACCGGAAATCCCTTTTCACCTTTCAGGACGCTTGTGCCCATCTCCTTAGCCTGATTGAATGTCAGAAACACAGGTACCTTGTATCCTTTTTCTTCACTTATAAACGAAAGAAGTATCTGGTTGAAGTTATTATACTTTCTGCCATTGATGTTTTGCGCCTGACCAAACCAATCGGTTCCAAACCAGGGTTTCTTCCAATCGCTGGCATCTACTTCCTTAATTTTTTGGACCATCAATTCTGCATACATTTTCAATGCTTTAGCTCTAAGTTTTTCTTTTTCCATATGCATTTATTTTTTTGATTTATACTGCAAAGCTATGTATGCACCAGTGCAACAACATTGCACTCTAAATGTATTTCTTTCACTCTTTGATAGTGAAAAAATATTAATAAAAAGAAATAATAATGCACTTGATAAGGTGCAAATAAAAAATTTATTGTATCTTTGTGTTATAAATTAAATAGAAGACGTTATGAAAATTCGAAACTACATGCTGATTGGACTTTTGCCGTTATGTTTTACGGCTTGTCAGACTGACGAAATTCCGGTGCCTCCGGAAGGAAATGGTAATACGGAGCAAACACCTGAAGAACCGGGAGACTCAGAGGATGAACCAATAAATGAAGAGTTGCTACTCGGACTGAATGCAACACTTAAAAATCTGGTAGAATCCAGAAGTGGAGTAATCAATGCCTGGCAGACTGGCAATGAAATAGGCTTGTACACGGAAGACAAGAACCTGAAATATACCTATAATGGAAGCAAGTGGATAGCCGCTGAACCGTACGAGGTGCAGAAGGAACAGACCGTTTATGCTTATCATCCCTATTCGGAAAACATTAGGGACATGTATCTGGACATTGATGTAACGAAGCAGGAAGATGTGATGTATGGCCAGTGTGTGGTTACGTCTGATTTCCCGACTGCAAAGCCGGAAATGAATCATGCGCTTTCGCTTGTCAGGGTAAAGATTCTGCGTGACGAATATTTGGGTGAAGGAATGGTTACGGACGTGACCATTCGTAATGTGACTTCCTACCTGAGAATGAATATCCAGGACGGAGTTGTATGGAAACAGGATAAAAAGAGTGATATACCTATCGGTGGCGGATATATGCTGAATGATGCCAATCCGACAGTTCCGGAAGCTATTTTGCCCCCGCTTTATCATCCGCAGGACGTATCCGTATCCTTCAAGCTGGACGGAAAGGATATGAGTTATACCTTCCCATCCTATCATGAATGGGAAGCTGGAAAAATCTATACCTATTCCATCAAGATTAAGGGTGCGTATAATGGTGAGGTTAACAAGGAAGATGTGCCCATTGATGTGGAATACTGGAGTCAGTTCGGTAAAACGGATGATATTGTTATCAGAGAGGTGGATTTCACAAATTTTGAAGACATGTTTTTTATAAGTACTAATCATACGGAGTTCGGTTACGATTGTTACCAGAATGAAGGGAAACCCTTTGGTTTGTTCTACACACATGGAGGAAGTGAACTGTTTGAGGGAAAAGTACGTTTTGTGTTTATGCAAGGCAGTCAGATTGTGGAGAAGTTCCAGCCCATTGACATCAAAGTTCAGGGAGATTGGGACGGAAAAAAGATTCAGTGCTATGTGACGGCCGCACCGGGTACATACCAGCTTGTACCGCTGTTCCAGCGGAAAGGTGAATCTACCTGGTTTAAAGCAATCGGGTATGACCAGAATAGTTCAGATGCGGAATGGATGTATGAGGTGAAGGCTCCTGCTCCGGATAATCTCCCGGCGTTAAGGGATATTTTGCTGGAGAAAGAAGGTGACAATACGAATTTTTTATCTTATAGAATCCCGTATAATGAATCATTTAATGTGGTGTATACCCTTTCCAATAAGGGAAAGAAAGCCTTGAAAGGTGAAATCAAGGCGGTCTGGGAACGTGAATTTAAGCTGAAGTCAAATTCTTATCGACCCGGCACCCAGAAACAGAATACAACAAATGATGTGCAGTGGGCGGATGAAATCGGCAGGGTGAGTGTGGACATTCAGCCTGGTATCCGCTACTGGAAAGGAGTCATGGAGTGTAAGGTAACTAAATACTATGCTAAGCCGACAGACAGCTATGGTAATGAATATGCTGGGCCAGTAATTCATCTGTACTGGAAGCCTGAAGGTTCATCCGAGTGGACGCTGCTTCGTCTGGATGCAGATTATCTTTTCAATAATAATTACCAGGGAGCAGATGTGTGGGATGAAACATTGAACTATATTAATGTCTCTTTAGCTGATTGGTATAATTGAACCCCCGAATTTTCTATACATCTATTTAACTTTCCCCGCTGCAGTGATGCACCGGGGTTTTTTATAGGAACTCGCATTTGAAAACCCCTAAATCTTCAGTTTAGGGGATGAAAAATGCGGGGTAGCGCAGCTACCCCGCATTTTTCGATGTATTTTTTGATGGTTTCCTGACTGACATTTCCGACTGATGACACAAAATATCCATCCGTCCAAAATGTGTTTTCCCAGTAAAATACATGTCTCAGGTAATTTTCATGTCTTTTCCAAATGGCAGTTGTTGACATTTGTTTTAGCCTCCTTACGATTTGCAGCGGAGAGAGTTTTGGTTCGCTGCATATCATCATGTGAATATGGTCTTTGTCGGTTTCCATGACCTCAATGTTAAAGTCTGACAGGTCTGATATGTTCTGCATGATTTGCTTCATGTCATATTCCACTGCTCCAATGAGTAGCTTCTTCCTGTATTTGCATACAAATATCACGTGATATTTGATGAGAAACTTCGAGTGGTTCTTTGAAATGTAATCTTTCTGTATCATGGTCTCATTTTAAATCGTTACTTTTGCCATATGTTACGTGCCTACAAATATAGAATCTATCCGACAGATGAGCAGAAGGTTTTGTTTGCAAAGACCTTCGGCTGCTGCCGTTTTGTCTATAATTGGGCATTGAACCTGAAAATCACAGCCTACAAGGAACGCAAGGAAACGCTCGGCAACGTATACTTGACCAATTTGATGAAGAGCGAGCTGAAGGTGGAGCATGAGTGGCTTTCTGAAGTCAACTCCCAGTCCTTGCAGAGTTCCTTGCGTAATCTTGATACAGCCTATACCAATTTCTTTCGCAACACCAAGGCTGTCGGTTTCCCACGCTTCAAGAGCCGCAAGGACAAGCAGAGCTTCCTTTGCCCACAGCATTGCCGTGTGGATTTTGAAAAAGGAACAATCACAATCCCCAAAGCGAAAGATATTCCTGCCGTGCTGCACCGCAGGTTCAAGGGTACGGTGAAGACTGTCACTATCAGCATGACCCCTTCGGGGAGATACTTTGCTTCCGTTCTGGTGGACACGTCCATGCAAGAAATGAAGCCTTCCGAACCGATGCGTGACACGACCGTCGGCATTGACTTGGGCATCAAGTCGCTTGCCGTATGTTCTGACGGACGCACGTTTGCCAATCCCAAGAACTTGCAGAGAAGCTTAGACCGCTTGAAGTTGCTACAAAAGCGGTTGAGCCGCAAACAGAAAGGTTCTGCCAACCGCAACAAGGCACGCATCCGTGTAGCCCGGCTACAGGAACACATAGCTAACAGCCGTAAGGACAGCCTTCACAAAATCACCCATGCACTCACGCACGACAGCCAAGTGCGCACTATCTGCATGGAAGATTTGAACGTGAAAGGGATGCAGCGTAACCACCATTTGGCACAAGCCGTAGGAGATGCTTCTTTCGGTATGTTCCTAACTTTGCTTGAATACAAGTGCAGTTGGTATGGCGTGAACCTCATTAAGATAGACCGCTTTGCCCCAAGTTCGAAGACCTGCGGCAAATGCGGCCATGTGTACAAAGGATTGAATCTTAGCGAGCGCAGTTGGACATGCCCGGAATGTGGTACACATCACGACCGGGACTTCAATGCCGCTTGCAACATCAAGGAATTTGGCTTGAAAGCCCTACCCACGGAGCGTGGGAAAGTCAAGCCTGTGGACTGTCCTCTTGTGGATGACCGACCTCGTGTCCTAAAAAGCAATGGCAGGAAGAAGCAGGAAAAGAGAGGAGGTATTGGTATCTCCGAAGCCGCTAAATCTTTAGTTTAGCGGTAGTTCACTTCACTTCTTTGTTGCTCTTTCTTGTCCTGATGGTTGAAGTATATCACTCCTACGATGGCTATTACAGAAACAAGCACTGACATGATAATTGCTCCCATCTCATTCTCTTACCTTTTTGAGTTGTCGCAAATTTTGCGACAGTTGCCATATCATTCAACTCTTCTTTTAAACTTTATTATTAGCTTTATGTTGCTCTTTCTTGTCGTGAAAATAAAAATAAAATCCTCCGACATTGGCTATCACAATAACCAAGGTAAACATGATTAATGCTCCCATATCATTCTCCTTCCTTTTTGTCCTTGACAAGATACAATCCCCACCCCAATGTAAAGGCCACGGCTAATATCCCACCAAGATAAATTATCCATTTCTGTTCGACATCTCCGAATATTGATGTCAATATTACTGCTGTTGTGATATACTTGGCTATATCCATCAGCCATTTTCCTAATTCTTTCCTCATATCTGCAAATATAATATTTTTCTCCCTAACCAGCTACATTCTAATGTTTTTTCCTCTATTGGATTTAGAAGGAATTTCTATATATCTACAAATATAGATGCGTGGATATATAGACATACAGAAATACAAATGCGTAAATATATAGAAATACGAATATTTCAAATATTGAAACCTTAAAGGATTCAGTTTTAAAAAGATGAAACCTTAAAGGATTCATTTGTCCTCACTTGACATACTCCCATACCTAAAGTAATGAGATTCGAGCGTCATCGGCAGCAACCT
>OGJN01000853.1_pt1 | contig 15807 bp, 8 predicted proteins | sample 1572221 | NCBI WGS metagenome assembly OGJN01 (sample SAMEA2582148, study PRJEB24529) | metagenome | biome: Human gut stool | place: China | collected 2011 | reverse complement strand
TAATTACATAGCTTCTACTTGGTCGGTCGAAAATGGAGCATATTTACGTTTGAAAGATATTGTATTAGGTTATACAATTCCAAAATCATTAATTACTAAAAGTGGTTTTATTGAAAATCTACGTATATATGTGTCTGGCTCTGATTTGTGGGAAAAGTCATATATAAATGATGGATGGGATCCTGAAGCTACACGTAAGGTGGAAACCAAGCAACGTTATCCGTTTAACCGTACAGTTACTTTTGGCATTAATGCAACCTTCTAAAAATGAAACAGATGAAAACAATTATAAATATTTTAGTACTATTTTGTATGTTGGCGTTTCAGTCTTGCCTTGATTTGGAACCGAAAACCCAGTTGGCAGATACTAATTATTGGCAGACGCCTGAACATTTTAAGTTGTTTGCAACTCAATTTTATAGTTGGACAACCGACTTCAAACAACTTGATGCAGGAGCACACAGTGATGCTCGTTCTGATTTGCGTACAGGAAATACATTGGATGTTTACAGTAATGGTACAAATAGTGTTCCATCTTCGGATAAAACTTATACGGATACTTACAATCGTATACGACAGATAAACACATTACTAGAGAAAGCAGAAGAATATAAGAATTTTTCGGATATAGCTATATATGCAGGAGAAGCTAGATTCTTCCGTGCTTATTGTTATTTTGAGTTATTGCAGGTGTATGGAGATGTTATTATTGTAAAAAATGTTATTGATATTGATTCTCCAGAAATGCAGTCTGCACGAAATCCTCGTGAAGAAGTTGTAGACTTTATTGTAGAAGATTTAAAGGAAGCGGTAAATTTACTCCCCTCTGCCGATGAAATAAGCAGTAATGATGCTGGACGTTTGTCAAGTCAGGCTGCTAGTGCCTTTTTGTCTCGAGTTGCTTTATATGAAGGTACTTGGCAGAAGTTCCGTAATGATGGAAAAAACAATGAACATTCGAAAGAATTACTTGATATTGCTGCAAAAGCTGCATACGATGTTATTGAAAGTGGACTTTTTGAAATATTTGCTCCGGCAGAATTAGGAGTGGAAGCTTATAAGTATTTGTTTATATTGGAAGATGAAAAGTCGAATCCTGCAGGTCTTGGAAAGAATGCTAATAAAGAGTATATTTTTTCTAGACGTCATCATCCAACATTGAATTCTATCGGTTTTAATATAACTCAGGGTAGATTGGGTAATGCTGTTTATGTGACACGTAAATTAGCAAATATGTATTTGCAAAGCAATGGTTTGCCTATTGATGAAAAAACTTGGAATTATAGTGAAGTTGATTCTGAATTTATGGGAAGAGACAACCGTATGAATAATACTTTAATGATACCTGGTAATACTTATTGGGGAACAGGAGGAGGTCGTATTGATTGGACTGGAAGTCCTGAGGAGATAGCAAATGCTTCTCATAAAAACTTTATGCCTGCAGCTGGTACTGGATATTTCCCACAAAAGTGGTGTTGTGAACGTGATGGAGTCCCTGCTGGTATGGAAGCTTATGACTACCCTATAATTCGATATGCAGAAGTTTTATTAAATTATGCTGAAGCTGTATTTGAACGCGATGAGAAAATATCGGATGATGATTTGGATATTAGTTTGAATTTAACACGCAAACGTGTGAATCCAGAAATGCCTGATTTAACTAATGATTTTGTTAGTCAGCATAATCTTGATATGCGTACTGAAATACGTAGAGAGCGTACTGTGGAATTTTTTGATGAAAATTTTCGTCTTGATGATTTAAAACGATGGAAAACAGCGGAGGTTGAAATGCCTATGAATTTGACAGGTGTAAAATGGAAAGGCACTGAGTTTGAAAGAAAATGGGCTGATGCCTCTTCCAAACCGTTGGATGCAGAGGGTTGTATTATACACGAGCAAGGACGTGTTTGGGCAGAAAAGAATTATTTATATCCATTGCCAACAGATCAGTTGAAACTTAATCCAAACTTAAAACAGAATCCAGGCTGGGAATAAAATCTCATACTTGATAAACTTAATGAAAATATGAATATTATGTAAAAAGAACTTTTTTGCTTGCATGTTGGGAGCCGGTCTGTTGGCTTCAGCATGTAGTGAAGATGTTGTATCTCCTGCAATGGACGAAAAAGTTCTGATATCGGAAATTAATTTGGATGTTACTCCTGTATTACCTTTGTTAAAAGGTTCTGATACTATTTTGTCATATACTATACTGCCGGATAATGCTTCTGATAAGAGGGTAGTATGGAAATCTGCCAGTCCAGAGATAGCTACTGTTGATGCTGATGGGCGTATAACAGCTGTACATGCAGGTTCTGCTATCGTTTCAGCTATGCCTGCCATTGGTTTTGCTGTTACTTCTACAGTTGAAATTAAAGTTGTGGATGAAATTATTTTTATAGAAGATATTCAACTAACAAATAAGAATTTAGATCTGTTTGTTACAGGGACTTTGCAGTTAGAGTGGAATACACTTCCAGCTGATCCAACTTATCCATCATTGAAATGGGAAAGTTTAACTCCAGAAATAGCATCTGTTAGTGAAAGTGGAGTTGTAAAAGGTCTGAAAGAAGGTACTGCACAAATTAAAGCAATAGCTACGGATTCAAAACACTTTTCTAAAGTGTTTGAAATAAATGTGAAGCCGATCGTTTATGTGGAAACGTTAGCTTTTGCGAAAGAGTCAGATAAGCTTGCATTAGGAGAAATATATGTTCCTCAATTGGTAGTAACTCCTGCTGATGCTACATTGTCTGCATTGAAGTGGGAAAGCAATAATGCAAGTGTTTTGGATATTGATGAGGATGGAAGGTTAATAGCTAAAAAATATGGTACTGTTACTGTTACTGCTACAGCTGATTATGGTACCGGAGATCCTATTTCTGCTTTAATGACAATAACTGTAGCTGAAGGTAAGATGAATGATTCATTCGAATTTATGAATTCGTGGGAAAACTTTAATAAACAGTGTGCCGAATTTAACTGGTTGGAAGAAAAAGGTATATTAAGTCTCTTCCCTGGTGCTGATAAGAATTATAAAGCTATTCGTATTAAGCGTACTGGCGGATTTGAATTTAATGTGCGGAATTATCCGATTCTTGCTTTTAAAGTGAAATTCCCTGAAGGTGTATGGGAGGAGTCAACTAAAATGGAATGGTACCTTGATATGTGGGGAGGAATTGCTTCTGGTGGTAAATATGGTGCTGATACCAATAAAGGTAATAGAGCAATGGATGTTTTGCAATGTGGCGATTATCAGGTATTCTATGCAGATTTTACTAAGAAAAAGGTAAATACGGAGATGATGCCATTGAGTTTACAGAAAGTTGATAATGTTGTGTTCGAAATCTGGAAAATTTGGTATGATGCAGACCAAACTGGTACTATTGATGTTGATTGGATTAAAACTTTTGAATCTGAAGAAGATTTAAAAAATTTGATAAAACAGGATAGTGATAATAAATAATAGTTTATTAAAGGATATGAGGGTATTACTTTAAAGTACCCTCATGCTTTAATAATTCGGTAGTTATTGAAAATGTATTAACATAAAAGAAATTAGATATGAAACTTAATAAAATACTGTTTTCACTGGTGACAGTTGCTGTAATAACAAGCTGTTCAGCTGAATTCGAGAATGGGGTGAACGATATTGATAGTTGGCCTTTATCTGGAGATAATTATGAACCTTCTTTGGAGCATCCTGGAATTTTACATACTCAGAAAGATATTGAGCATATTCGTGAAATGGTAGCAGATAAAAAAGAACCCGCATATAGTACTTTCCTTGCTATGCAGAAAGAGCCATTGGCACAAGCTACTTATACGATTAAAGGCCCATATGATATAATAGCTCGTGATGGAGAATATGGATTTACCAAGCGAAATGCTGAGCAGGATTTTGATGCGGTTTATTTGAATGCTGTGATGTGGATGATAACTCAAGATGAAGCATATGCTAAAAAGTCACGGGAATTGATGCTGGCCTATGCGAGTGTTCTGAAAGATATTGATGGTAATGATACAGCTTTAATGGCCGGACTTGAAGGTATTAAGATTATCTATGCGCTAGAAATGTTGAGTCATACTTACGAAGGTATGACTGCAGAAGATACAGAGAAGATAAATACTATGTTACGTAAAGTCTTTCTTCCAGTTTGGGAAGAATTCTATGCAACCAAGCCTTATACGAATGGTAACTGGGGATTGCATGTGACTAAATCGTATTTAGCTGCTGCCATTTTATGGGATGATGTAGAGATGTATAAGAAATGTATTAACTTTTACTTGTATGGAAATGATAATGGTACTATTTCACATTATATAGATGGAGAAACAGGTCAGTGTCAGGAGTCTGGTCGTGACCAACAGCATACTGTATTGGGATTGGGGGCTGTGTCTGCTATTTGTGAAATAGCCTGGAAGCAAGGTAACGATCTTTATTCAGCTTATAAAAACCGTGCGATGCTGGGGTATGAATACACAGTCAAATATAATTTGGGATATGATGTTCCTTTTGAAACATGGACTGATGTTACTGGTAAATATTGTAAATGGGATGTGATTTCTAAAGAAACAAAAGATAAAAATGGAGGTGTAGATGTAGAACGTGGCAAATGTTGGCAACCTATTTTCTATATGGTTTATAATCACTATGTCAAACGGAAGAAACTGAATATGCCTTATACTGAAAAATTATTGGAAACATATAAAGAACTGACATATGATGGAGGGCATCCTAGTTATGGACCATTGCTATTCAATGATTAATTGATTGCAGTAAGTTTATTGAAAAAGTATGTTTATATAGAATAAGGTTCAGAATAGTAGTATAGATTTTTTTTGTTCCTTATTCTATATTATTTTTTAAGTTGTATTATTAGTTAGTTTATAGAATACTGATGAATTTAAAAAACTTGATTTTAACTTTCTTGCTCGTAAATATCTGTGTTTCTTTTAAGGCACAGCAGAATGAGTGGGAATGTCCTACTATATACGAGAGAAACAAAGAAAAGCCGCATGCGGACTTCGGAATTTATGAATCGGCTGTTGACGCTAAATCCGAAAATATTGAATCTTCTCCTTGGTATAAATCGTTGAATGGAAAATGGAAGTTTGATTATGCTCCTTCCATTGAAAAAAGCAATCGGGAATTTTATCGCACAGACTTATCGGATGCGGACTGGAATGAAATCGATGTTCCTTCAAATTGGGAATTGGAAGGTTTTGGAGAGCCTGTAATGCGTAATATTCAATACGTATTTTCTCCTAATCCTCCTTATATTGATGTAGATAATCCTGTGGGTACATATCGTACCTATTTTACAGTTCCTCAAAACTGGTCAGATAGAGAAATTTTTATTCACTTTGGCTCTATCAGTGGATATGCTCGCATTTATATCAATGGCAAAGAGGTGGGAATGAGTAAGGCAGCTAAATCTCCTGTAGAGTTCAATGTTACTTCATACATTCAGGAAGGTAAGAATCTGCTTGCTGTTCAGGTGTATAGATGGCATGACGGAAGTTATATGGAAGATCAGGACTTTTGGAGATTGTCTGGCATTGAACGGGATGTCTTTTTACAAGCTTATCCAAAATTGACTGTTTGGGACTTTTTCTTTAAACCTGACCTTGACAGTCACTATAAAAATGGAGTGTTTCGGGGAACTGTCGACCTACGTGAGTTTACTGGTAATAAAGTAAAAGAGGGTAGGTTAAATTTAGGTTTGTTTGATACAAGTGGTAAGAATGTATTGTCTGTATCTCGAGAATTCGGCATCGAAAAGGAGTTGACTACTTTGTCTTTTGAAGGGATTGTGAAGAATGTGAATAAATGGAATGCTGAATCTCCTTATTTGTACGACTGTGTACTGACTTTGCATGATCTTACAGGTAAACAGTTGGCCGTGACTTCCTATAAAGTAGGTTTCCGTAAAATAGAAATAAAGGATTCAAAATTACATGTAAATGGAGTACCTGTTTACATAAAAGGAGTAAACCGTCATGAACATAATGACAGTTTGGGACATGTGCAGACGAAAGAGATCATTCTGAATGACCTGAAAGTTATTAAGCGTTTGAATATGAATGCGATTCGTACCTGTCACTATCCCAATCATCCCTTCTTCTATAAATTATGTGATAAGTATGGAATTTATGTAGTGTAATATTCGTAGCCTGAAACCCTTGGCATGGGATCGGTTCCTTATTTTAAGGATACAATTCCTCATCCTGCTTATCGCCCCGAATGGTATGATGCGCATGTAGACCGTATTACCCGAATGGTTGAAAGAGATAAAAATCATGCTTGTATTATTGGATGGTCGTTAGGTAATGAATGTGGTAATGGAAAGGTTTTTCATGATGAATACAAGCGGCTCAAGCAGTATGATCCAAGCCGTTTTGTACAGTTTGAACAGGCTTGGGAGGATTGGAATACGGATGTCGTATGTCCGATGTATCCAAGTTTTGGAAGAATGATAGAATATCGTAACTCAGGGAAAAAACGTCCGTATATCATGTGTGAATATGCCCATGCACAAGGAAACAGTAACGGCAACTTAAAAGATTTGTGGAATGTCATATACGATAGCCCTAATTTGCAGGGAGGATTTATTTGGGATTTCATGGATCAGGGTATCAAGATACGTAAAGACGGACAGGGTGGCAGAACATACTGGATGTATAACGGAGAACTTGGAAGTTATAAATGGCTCGAAGATAAGGAAAGTGAATGGAATACGGGAACGGATGGCATTATATCGGCAAATGGTATTCCTAAGCCGCAGGCTTATGAGGTGAAGAAGGTTTATCAGTATATTCAGTTTAAGGAGAAAGATTTGCAGAAGGGGCTTGTTGAAATCCGGAATCTTTATGACTTTACGGATCTTAAAGATTTTGATTTTCAATGGAAGCTTATTAAGAATGGTGAGCCGGTAGATTCTGCCAGCTTCTCTGTCGATCTGAAACCTCATTCATCTGAAAGCATCAAACTGAAACTTCCTGAAATATCACAGGGCAAAGATGAATACTTTTTGAACTTGTATGCATATACTCGTAAAAGAACAGATTTGGTTCCTGAACATTTTGAAATTGCAAAGGAACAGCTGAAACTGAGTGAGGGTAATTTCTTTGTGTTGGAGTGTCAAACAGCGGGTACATTATCGTATGAGCAGACAGGAAATGTGATTTCGTTTAAATCGGGTAAGATTTCTGGTAAGATAGATTTAAAAAAAGGAAGATTATTTGATTATACTTTGGATGGTAAATCACCGTTTGTTCAATATCCGGAGCCAGCTTTCTGGCGCGTGCCGACTGATAATGACTTTGGTAATAAAATGCCCTGGCTTTGTGGAGTTTGGCGTACAGCACACGTAAATCGTTCGTTACAGAATGCTGTTGTAACGGAAAATGCAGATAAGACTCTTTCTGTCAAAATGGAATGGATGCTTGATGATATTATGGTTCCTTACATCGTGGAATATCATGTGTGTAATGATGGGGCTGTGATTTTGACGGCTAGTATTGATATGACGGGAAGAAAATTGCCTGAATTGCCTCGTTTCGGTATGAGAATGGAATTGAATGGAAATTATGATAATCTTGAATATTACGGAAGAGGCCCTCAGGAGAATTATATAGACAGATGTGATAATACGTTTATTGGATGTTATAAAGATAAGGTAGCAAATCAGTTTTATCCGTATATACGTCCTCAGGAAACTGGAAATAAAACAGATGTACGATGGCTTTCATTGTCGGATGATAATGGTTTTGGTATAGAAATAACAGGTCTTCAACCATTAGCTTTTTCTGCATTGCATTTTGCTCCAGAAGATTTAGATCCGGGGTTAACTCGTAAATTACAGCATGTAATAGATATTTTTTCTCGGAAGAATATTTTTCTGCATGTTGATTTGAAGCAGAGAGGGCTTGGAGGGGATAACAGTTGGGGAATGTACCCTCATAAAGAGTATCGTTTATTTGATAAGAAATACATTTATAGTTATAAAATAAAACTTGTTAGCAATAGGTAAGGTTTATCAATAGTTAGTTTGATATAACGAAAGATTTATTTTTTGTTATATAAAAAATCAGGTAAAAAGGTTAGGATAAGTTGTCTATTAGGCCTCTTTGCACAGTTTGGCTTTGTTTTCAAAGGATTATATTGAATCTTGAGATTACGATGCAAACGTGTAAAGAGGCTTTTTTATGATGAGTGAAGATACGAAATAATGAAAGAATGTAAATAAAAGAATGAAGTGCTTAGGTAGATGTGGCTGGTTAATCGTATATTAGAGAAAATTATAAGATAACGCTGAAGAAGTGTATTCTTGTATTTGCTGCACATAACCCTTTTCTTTATTATAAGAAGAATGGATAGGATGGAATAAAGAATATAAATTTTGAATAAAATATGAAACGTATTGTATTAGTAGTAGGAGTGATTTGTTGGATGTGTATAGGCTATGCTCAAAAGGTGAAGCATCCTTCACTGCTTTATACACCGGAACGTATATCGCAAGTAAAACAACGTATGCAGCATGAACCACAGTTGGCTGCGGCTTGGGAAGATATTAAACAGACAGCAGATAAGGAGTTGAAAGGAAAGAGTCTGAATAAAGCTGACTATTTGTCTCTCGCTTATCTGATGACTGGTGATAAACGATATTCTGATAAGCTAAAGGAAATATTGTTGGATGTAATAAAGAGTAGAACTTGGGGAAGTAGTGAAATGCTTGCCCGTCGTCCGGCATGGCATGCCGATTTGGGGGTAGCGCATAAGTCTTACTTGTCTGCTATCGCTTATGATGCGGTTTATAATGATTTGTCAACTACGGAGAAGAAGAAAATAGCCGAAGGATTGTATCGTTTGGGTGTAGAGCCTTCGTTGGGTGACTGGTTGTTGGAGCCAACTAGAATTCATTCTCTTAATTCTATGGGTCATAATTGGTGGACTTCGTGTGTATGTATGGGAGGTATACTGGCTCTGAGTTTACAGAATGAATTGGAGGATGCTAAAGAAGGTGCACAAGCAGTTTACGATTATTTACCGGAATGGTTTCTTTTTGCCGGTGATGTATTACAGCAGAAAGCAAAGACTTTTGATGAGGCTGGAGGCATGTATGAAAGTTTGAATTATGCAAATTTCGGTATACAGGAAGCTTTACAGTTTTGGGTTGCATGGAAAAATATGCATCCGTCAGCTTCTCTTCCTGATGTTCCGCAGCTGAAAGACCTTTCTAGTTTTTTTGCTTATGTATCTTATCCACGCACAGGTATTTTGTATAATATCAATTTTGGTGACAGTCATAAGAATGTTGCCGCAGAAAGTAGTCTGATGTTGCTTTATGCTTTAGGTATTCAGGATAAGAATATGTTGTGGTATATCAGTCAGGTTGAGTCTGGACAACATCGTGATGGATATTTCTTGAATCGTCCGATGGGCTTTCTTTATACTCCTAGTTTGAAATCAGCTCCGGAAGTCCCTGATTTGAAACAATCGCAGTTGTTTGCCGATTTCGGTTGGGCCACGATGCGTAATTCATGGAAAAAAGATGCAACGATGCTTGCTGTGAAAAGTGGACACACATGGAATCATTCGCATGCGGATGCCAATTCGTTTATTCTTTTTCATAAAGGAGTAGATATTATCAAGGATGCGGGTAACTGCTGGTATCCAAATCCTGCTTATCGGAATTATTTCTTCCAAAGTCAGGCACATAATGTAGTGCTTTTCAATGGGCAAGGACAAAGCCGTGAACAGCAATATCACGGTTCTACGTTGAGAGGATATTTGCATCATTTGCTCGACGGTGGAAATGTGAAATACGTTTTGGCCAATGGAACCGGACCTGTATCGGATCATTTTAGCCGTAACTTCCGTCATTTCTTGTGGATGGATAATGTAGTTTATATTATCGATGATTTGAAAACTCATGAAAGTGGAGAGTTTGAATGGTTATGGCATCCGGGAGGAGAATGGAAAAAGCGTGGTGCTGATGTGACAATTACTAGTGGTGAATCATCGGTAGTGGTACGTCCGCTTTATCCTCGTCTGTTGGCTTTGTCGGATTTTGTTCATGACTATCCGGATGATTTGTATTGGGAGGAGATTACCGCTCCAACAGAAGATTTGAAAGCTACGGAAACTTATTATTCACTTCATTTGCCGGGTAAGTTTAATCAGATAAAAGGTCTTACTGCTGTAATTTTGAAAGATAGCATTACCCAGAAAGATTTGCCGGTAATGGAGCGTAGAGAGGGTAAGGACTGGATAGGACTTCGTATTGTGTATAAAGGGAAAGTGACAGACTTGTATATAAATCAGTTAGCAGACGGACGACTGATGCATAGTAATTCATGGATTGAGGCTGACGGATGGACAACAGATGCATATATGTTTGCTGTGACTTATGCTGAAGGAACAGATCCAGCTGAAACTAAAGATATATTCATGGCTTATGGAAGTGCTTTACGCCGGAATGATGTTTCTTATTTTGCTTCTATGTCGAAACTGTTTTTTATTAGAAAAGATACAGAAAAAGGATTGGATTTGTGGATTAACGGTCAGCCTTTTGTAAATGCTACTTTTCGGGTAGAAAAACGACCTATACATCTGTCTGTTAACGATAAGAGTATGATTGTAAATTATCAGAAAGGTAATGTAAAAGTCAAATATACAGAGTAGGAGATTGGCGGTCGATAATATCTGCTACTGTTTATAAAACTATAGTTTGAACTAAAAAGTAAAAAGATGAAAAGAATCTGTTTGCTGTTTATTTGTTTTTTCTCGATGACTTTATTGTTTGGAGGAGAATGGCAGTGGTCGGTAACGGTAAAGGGAAGAGTTTCAAAAGAAACACAAAAGCCTCAAGAAGCTTTTTTGTGGATACCTCCAACCTGCAGTGTCATAAAAGCTGTTATGGTAGGACAACAGAATATGTCGGAAGAAACATTGTTTGAATTACCTTCTTTTCGTCAGAAAATGGAACAATTGGGTATTGCTCTCATTTGGATAGCGCCAGAATTGGATCAGCGTTGGGATGTTTCTACAGGTGTTCAGAAAGTCTTTGATATGGTATTATCAGATTTGGCTGATGTCAGCGGATATGATGAATTGAAGCGAATTCCTATTATTCCTATTGGGCACTCTGCACAGGCTACTTTTCCGTGGAATTTTGCAGCATGGAATCCAGAACGTACATTAGCTGTTGTTTCATTGCATGGAGATGCACCTCGAACTAATCTTACTGGTTATGGGAGAGAGAACTTGGAATGGGGACGAACGAGAAATATCGATGGCATTCCTGGACTGATGATAGAAGGTGAGTATGAATGGTGGGAAGAACGTGTAAATCCGGCATTAGCTTTTCGAATGATGTATCCGAAAAGTTGCATCTCTTTTTTATGTGATACGGGAAGAGGGCATTTTGATATTGCCGAAGAAACTGCTGATTATATCGCTTTGTTCTTGCAAAAAGCATTGGAATGGCGTTACCCGACTTCTTATTCATTTGAAAAGAGAATAGAGTTGAAGCCTGTTGACGTACGTGAAGGTTGGTTGGCTGCTAGATGGAGTCCGAAAGAAGGGAAACGTCCGGATGCTGCTCCTTATGTAAAGTATAAAGGTGACAGTCACGATGCCTTTTGGTATTTTGATGAAGAAATGGCTAGATTGACAGAAGAACGTTATCGAAAGCATCGAAAAAAATTGCCACAATATCTTAGTGTGACACAAGAGGATAGTTTGGTTTGTTATAATGTAAAATCACATGTGCGTTTATCAGTACCTTTCCGTCCGAGTTCTGATGGACTGACTTTTTATTTAAAGCCTTGCTTTACTGACAGCTTACGGAAAAGTATATCGAATCGTCATGGAGAAGGAGAAATTTGTATAGACCGGATTTGTGGACCGGTGAAAAAGGTGAATGATACGACTTTTGTTGTCAGTTTTTATCAGATGGGGATGAATAATCCTCGACGTACAGGAAGTATCTATTTGTTGGCCAGTCATCCGGGTGATAAATACTATAAAGGGGCTGTACAGGAAATGGAAGTTAGAATACCTTATTGTATAACGGAAGGAAAACGGCAGTATATTTTGTTTCCTGGAATAAATGATGTGAAAAAAGGTACAGAAAGTATTCTACTTGATGCAGTAGCCGACAGTAATTTGCCTGTATCTTACTATGTGAAAGAAGGACCTGCCAGAGTAGAAGGAAATAGATTATATTTTACTTCTATACCTTTGCGTGCTAGAATGCCGGTAAAAGTAACGGTTGTTGCATGGCAGTATGGTATTGCCGGCAAATATCAAACAGCAATACCTGTGGAACGATGTTTTTATATTACAGAATAGATAATTTATACTTGTGTTTTTAGGTAATGTAATGGATGGGCGGATTCAATAAAAAGAATTTGTCCATCTTTTTTTTATTTTGATTAGGTAGACGGCAGATTTCATTCGTATTAATGGCAAAAGATTCTAATTATGAAGGGTATTATATTGTCATTAGTAGCATGCTCATTAAGTGGATGGATGGTAGCTTCTGAGCCTGTGGTACTTGAGTTGACTTCACCTGATGGAAGTCAAAATGTTTGTTTCTATGGTAAGCAAGATGCTTCAGGTAAAAACGGTATTTTTTATCAACTGAAGTATCATAATGAAACTGTATTAGAAGAATCGCGTGCTGGCTTAGAACTAGACAATCGAGTTTGGGAGTTGGCATTGGCACGTAAGGTAGAACAACCGTCTTGCTGGATGGATAATCTTGAAATAGATTCTGTGTCATATACTGCTAGAGATACGATTTGGACACCGGTTTATGGAGAACGAAGTGTTGTAAGAGATGCCTTTAATGAGGGAATTCTGTATTTATCGAAGAAGGATGGCTCAGGATATCGTTTGAATATTGAAGTCCGTGCTTATGATGAAGGAATTGCTTTCCGGTACTTTTTCCCTGAACATCCGCAGGCGATATTCCATAAAGTGGTAGGTGACTTGACGGAATATTCATTTCCGGAGAATACAAAGGCATGGGCTGAACAATGGGCACAGGGACCTTTTGAATATTTGGATGTTAATGCTATAAAAAAGCCGGTAGAACGTGCATTAACATTAGAATTATCTAATGGATTATGGGTGGCATTGGCTGATGCTGATACTGATGATTGGTGTCTGACAAAGTTCCAGAGTTCTGTGGATAAGCAGAATACTTTGACTTCTGTAATGTATAGTCCGGTAGATATTGTTACCTATTATGCAACTCCCTGGAAAGTGATTATGACAGCTGAAAAGCCGGGAGATCTGCTGGAAAATAATGATATTATACAGAATTTGAATCCTTCTTGTCAGATTGCTGATGTTTCATGGATTCAACCAGGTAAAATTATGCGATCGGCTATTTCAACTGAAGCTGGTCTGGCTACAATTGATTTTTGTGCCGAACATCATATTCCTTACATGCTGTTTGACTGGCAATGGTATATGCCTTGCACTTCGCACGATGGTGATGCAACTAAAGTTGTGCCTCATGTCGATATGCAAAAAGTTATTGCTTATGGAAAAGAAAAAGGAGTTGGCGTTTGGCTTTATGTTAATCAGCATGCACTTCAAAAACAAATGCGTGAACTTTTTCCATTGTTGCATAAATGGGGAGTTGTCGGTGTTAAGTCTGGATTTGTACAATATGCAAGTCACCGTTGGGCAACCTGGCTGCATGATATGGTACGTTTAGCTGCCGAAAATAAATTGATGATAAATATTCATGATGAGTTTCGTCCATCTGGATTCAGCCGTACTTATCCGAATTTATTGACTCAGGAAGGTATTAGGGGTAATGAAGAATTTCCAGATGCTACGCATAATACAATTCTGCCTTTTACACGTATGATTAATGGTGCAGCAGATTATACGATATGTTACTACGATAGAAGGTTGAAGAATACACATGCACATCAATTGGCTGCATCGCTTGTTTTTTATAGCCCGTTACAGACTATATTTTGGTATGATAAGGCTGAATCCTATCAGGGAGAACCTGAAGTTGAGTGGTTTGAAAATTTGCAGACTGTATTCGATGATTCACGTGTCTTGGCTGGTACTCCCGGAAAACATATAATTATGGCACGTCGAAAAGGAAATGAATGGTTTGTTGGAGCAATGACTAATAACGAGGGTTCAATGGAGACGGTCGATTTGTCTTTCCTGGATAAGGACAATGTGTATTTGGCACGTATTTATACTGATGGAGGCGAAGAGGTCAAAACTCGAACTCATGTGAAATGTACATATCTGCTGGTAGATGCAAGTCAGATATTGAAATTTAAATTAAAACCAAGAGGAGGAGCTGCTTTACAGTTACTTCCTGCGGATAGAAATACATTGAAGTTATATAAGAAATATAGGGGACAGATGCTCTGAGATGGAAATATTGTCAGTTAGAATATATTTTGAGAAATAAATAATTGTTGAAAAATAAATAAGCAATATAATTATGCGATTAAAGAATATATTGTATGGCCTTTCGTTCTGTATGTGTGTCGCATGTACAGGGAAGCAACAAGAAAGAAAAGTAGATGTAGATGAAGCGTTGAATTATTGTGATGAACAGGTACATCGTGCACTGTCTGAATTTCATAATGGTGATAGTATTGACTATACATTGATGCCGAAGAATATACTTTCGGGACAGAACACTTGGTTCTGTAAACCTGCAGATAAGGAAGAATGGACTGGAGGATTTTGGCCGGGTGTGTTATGGTATGATTATGAGGCTACTCAGAATGATAGTATAAAAGAGGAGGCTGAAAAATATACAGCTTCACTCAAGTTCTTTGCAGAAATTCCAGCTTATGATCATGATTTGGGCTTTTTGATATTTTGTAGTTATGGTAACGGATATCGCTTAACTCGTAATCCAGAGTATAAAAAAGTGATTTTGGCAGTCGCTGATTCTTTGGCTACACTATATAATCCCAAAGTCGGAACTATTCTGTCATGGCCTCGCAATATTGAAATGTTAGGGGGGCATAATACAATTATGGATAATATGATTAATTTGGAAATGCTTTTTTGGGCTGCTAAGAATGGAGGTAATAAGAATTTGTATGATATAGCTGTTTCGCATGCTGATAAGACGATGCAAAATCATTTCCGTTCTGACTATTCCTCTTTTCATGTAGCTGTATATGATACTTTAACTGGAAAATGTATTAAGCGTTGTACACATCAGGGATATTCGGATGATAGTATGTGGGCCAGAGGACAAGCATGGGCCATTTATGGATTTACCATGGTATATCGTGAAACAAAGGATCCCAAATATTTGGATTTTGTGCAAAAAGTTACGGATATATATCTGAAACGTTTGCCCGAAGATTATATTCCATATTGGGACTTTGATGCTCCTGATATACCTAATGCTCCTAAGGATGCTTCTGCTGCTTGTGTTGTTGCTTCTGCACTTTTGGAATTGTCTGAATATTGTGAGCCTGAAAATGCTAGACGATACAGTGAAGCTGCTGAAAAAATGTTAGTTTCTCTTGCTTCTCCTGCTTATCGTTCTGGGGATAGAGCTTCTTCTTTTTTGCTTCATTCTACAGGGCACTATCCAAATAATTCGGAAATTGATGCTTCTATTATTTATGCTGATTATTATTATATAGAGGCATTGTTGCGTCTTAAACGGGTATATGAAGGAAAAGATGTATTGGATAATTAGAAATGAATTGTTATAAAAATTATAGATTATGGTTAATTTTTCACTCGAAGGTAAAGTAGCTCTTGTAACAGGAGCTTCTTAC
>OGJN01000842.1_pt1 | contig 16062 bp, 17 predicted proteins | sample 1572221 | NCBI WGS metagenome assembly OGJN01 (sample SAMEA2582148, study PRJEB24529) | metagenome | biome: Human gut stool | place: China | collected 2011 | reverse complement strand
GATACTTTCTGGATTGCATTTGCGATTGTATTAACTGCTGCATCAGCATTGGTGGAATCCTTACCGTCTACCTTAGCGAAAGAAGATTTCCTCCACAGGCTTCACACTTACAGATGTGCAGCTGTTCCATGATACTCAAGTTTTTTATCTTCCCAGAGTTGTTTCAGCTCACGAAGATAATACTTTTTGAAGACGGCAGACATGACCTTAACCGGAAAGAAAAACTTCTTTCCTTTATCCTTCCACCTGTTTGCAGCATCAAGTCCACCGCCAAGAACAATGGTGTGGGGATGAGGATGATAATTCATTCTGGAGCCCCAAGTATGAAGTACACAGATATATCCAATCTTTGCTCCAAGATGCTTCGGATCCGCAGACAGCTCTGCCATTGTTCGATGTGCTGCATGGTACAAAGCATCATAAAGGAGTTTCTGATTTGAATAAATCAGGGAATATAATTCTTCTGGAACTGTAAAGACCGTATGAAAGTATGGAACATCCAGTACATTTTCCTGCTGTTTGTCAATCCATTCATCGACCTCCATTCCTTGACACATGGGGCAGTGACGGTTCTTGCAGGAATTATAATGAATATATTTCTTGTGACAGCTTTCACATTCGTTTAAATTGGCTCCCATTTCAAGAGTAATGAGTCACTGCATCATGGAGGTCCACGTATCAAAGATACCCTCTTGTGAAAACGAGATTCTGGTGTTATTCTATTCATGGCAGTGTTAATGATGATCCTGTTCAATTGTTATTTTGTGGTGATTTAACAATACTACTTTTAGGACTCATTATCTACTGCCTTTTTTAAGTTAAAGAGAAAACTGCGCCACAGCCTTCGAAGGCCATCGCGCAGCGATTTAGTTCAATTTGAATTTGTAGGGAACAGAAACTTTGAAGCTTACAGTTAGATGAATACATGACAAAGGGGCAAATGGATAATTTTAGTAAAATGGTAGAAGGTGTTAAGATTACTATAGAAAAAATGAAAAAAACACCAGCAGAGCTACCTTGGTACATGAGTGTTGAACAGTTAGAAATGACGCTTAAAGAACTAGATAATATGAACCAAATAAGGGATATGAGGCAATTTATGCCTTATTATCCATGAGGAATTGCTGATAGTTGGGAGTTTGATGATAAGCTTGGCAATGAGCTATTAGAGGTCTTAGATTACTATATGAAATTTTGAGTGAATGCACACATGAATTTGTCAGATGGAGAAAAAGTATGAAGTTATTAAATGAGAAGATCGATAGGATGCATTTTGTCAGGCTTGGTTATGATTCATATTCGGAAAGTTATATTGCGCATCAAACAGATGGGGCAAATGATTGGTACTATAAAATTTCAGAGGAATTGTACTATATCTTTGATAAGGACAGAGGTAAGTATTTGGAACAGATAGAAAAGATACTTGAATTACGTGAGAAGAGCGAGCAGTTTTATTTCAGTTATATACACAATTCCAATGTATATTCTGAATTGAATGAATTATATTTTTGGAGAGACGCATGCTTAGGAAAAGAAAAGAATGAAATATATGTCAAAATCGGAACACCGGATAAACACATTCAATTAATATTTGAGAATGAGGTTTGTACGGAAGTGCGGAGAATTTGAAGTTTCGCCAGAGATACCAATTTGTTAAAGGAGTTAAAAAATGTTCCCTAAAATACTTGATGGTGCAGAAGTTTTGTATTATACACCTTATGACAATTTTGGAGAAATATATTGGGATAATGGAGAAATTGCACATTATGTAAAATATCTTGCTATATGTGTGTATCCTAATAAAAATAATGAATTTTACCTATTCTGTTGTGATGAACAATATGATGTTGTTGGAGATTCGCTATGGGACAGTATTGAAATGTGTATGGCTGTAGCGAATACATCGCATGGGGGACAGATTATTTGGATAAAGAATGAGGTGTAGAAGTAATGTATAAAATTGTGGGATATTATATTTGTGAAAAAATAGATATTCCTAATTTTCCTGGTATAAGAGGTGATGAACTAATATCTGTAAGTGGTTGTTTTTCGGGTATACACCCTGATCTGACATATTGTTATTTTATCAATGATAGAAAAAACGAACGAATCTTAGGAACTAAAAGGGCGCACTTCTATACGCTCCTGTCGAGAGTAGTGCGTCCTGCGGAGCTTCATTCTCGGTCAGCAGAGAAAAACTGCTTGACCGAGAATGTTTCATCACTTCGTTCCGTCAAGGTGGATACACCCCCTTGCACCGCTAATGCGGCTATCCCCTGTGGACTTACCGTACGCAAACGGTTTTGACAAACCGTCCGCCACCAACAAGTTTGAAAAAGGACAGTTATGCACTGGAAAACATATCTGCAACTTGAAGTTGACAAAGTGCATTTCCCGAAAGATAGATAATGACACCTTGCTTTGGTAGAATTATGCTATCAAAACCAAAGGAGGTATCACCTATGAATTTAGGAGAAAAAATCTACAAACTCAGAAAAGAAAGAAATCTCTCACAAGAAGCACTTGCAGAGCTTGTGGGAACAACCCGACAAGCAATCAGCAAGTGGGAGAATAATCAAGGATATCCAGAAACAGAAAAACTGCTGTTGCTTTCAAATGTCTTTGAGGTATCTATTGACTTCCTACTGAAAGACGAAAAAACGGAAAGTAGCGCAGATGAAAAAGGCTATTATGTAAGTAGAGAAATGGCTGTTGGCTATATCGCCAACGAGAAAAAGATTTGCAAATATTTTGGTGCCGGATTCGCCTTGTTTGCTTTAGCTGGAATACCCTACACCGTGTTTCAGACAACGACTGCATGGAAAGTGTTGGGTATGTCCATTTGCATACTTGCAGGAATTATTGCTCTTGTGGTTTCAATGTTTATTTCAAAAGATGAATACACAATTTTGAAAAAAGAGAGTTTGCTTTTTGATTATGAATTTCTAAAGGTACTAACTGACGAATATCGTTCCATGAAGAAAAAGAACATGGTTGTTGCTATCCCTTGCACAGTTCTGTTCATCATAGGTCTTTTGACACTCGCTATTACCGTTCGAGGAATAATTCCATGGACACACTATCATTCGCTTGTCTTTTTAGGATTGTCAGTCGGATTATTCGGCTTTGTATATTCTGCTGGAACTATGGAGGCGTATGAGGTTTTAGTCCATAACGAGAAATATTCAAATAGCTTCTGGTTTAAGGTTAGATGATTTATAGACTCGAAAAAAGAGGTGATGGATATGTGTATGCATTGCAAAAACAGTACAACCGTAAATAGTACAACACACCGTATAGCATCAATCAGTGATCGGGAGAGGGTGCCGAGGCCCCTCTCTTTTTACAGACTCATTGCATGAGTCCTTATAATTATTCGGTTTTTACCATTTTTATACATTTTCTATTATGGGGAGCTTATTTTTTATAAGCTGTCGTGCAATTGTAAACTACTTGAAACTCCTCACAAAGAATTCTTGTTTGTCCATTGAATTCAGTTTTAGTTTCTTCAAATTCTTTTGTAAAGAATTCTTCATGAACCGCTCTCCAATATGAGAGACTTCTGTCTCCTTCCCCTTCCTTGTAAGCGTGTTCCTCTGATACTTCATTAAATGGAACCACAGTGGTCTTAGTGGTTTGAATAATACAAACTGCCTCATCCTTTGAGTCTAAAATAACACTATAATCACCTGGCTGTGGTAATGGCTCTTCTTCTCCTTCCATAAAATATAGATCATATGCGGATGCAGTTGCAGTCTTGATTCCCTTTAATACAAGGTCTGCCAGCTGATCAGGTGCATCTCCAAATCCCCACGCCCTATAAGGAGTATCAATATCTATATTCTCTTTCTCACAATATGCTTTCCATAATTCTTCTGCTCTCATAATTCTCCAATCTGCAAATCCCGATTTGCATAACAGCAGTTTAACATATGTTGATAAAAAATACTACTGCCAACATAAGGTCTACCAGATTACTCTGATAGGCTCAGCTAACAAACTTTTGAATTGGGACTACTTGATTTTCTAATTGCTTATGCAATTCATGAAATGTATAATTATACTGTCTTGATATTAGACACACAAAGGTAAATAGGGACAAATATAATAAGTTATGATGATATTGAAATAGAAACAGGTAAAAAATATATTTTACCTACAATAGCTAAAACCAGGAGGGGAATATGTTATTATCATATCATGAATGTCTGGAAAAATATGGTACAGATTATCGAATTAAAAAAACATACAGGAAGGTCATCTATTTATAACAGAAAATGGTCTCTATTCAGAGGATAGGTATGTGCCGGAATTAGAGATCATCATGAAAAAAGATCCGAATGCAATACTGACACTTAACAGCGCATTTTATTATTATGGACTGACCGACACCATACCGGATCATTATTATGTCGCAACGCCCAAAAGTAATAGAAAAATTGAAGATGTACGGGTGAAGCAGATTTATGAGAACAGTAATGCTTTTGAAATGGGGAAGACAACGATAGAGTATGATGGAGTGGATATAACAATTTATAATGAAGAGAGACTGCTGATTGAATTAATACGTAATAAGCGCAAATTTTCTTTTGATCTATACAAAGAAATAATAAGTAACTATAGAAAGCTGATCCATAAAATGGACATGACACAAATTATGGAATATGCATATGAACTGCCAAAGACAAACATGGTGATGGAAACTATCAGACTGGAGATTTTATAAATGATTTCTATACGAAAGCAGATTGAGCAGGAAGAATATTGTTTTGATATCGCATATGATGATGAAGGAGCCAGTCTGCTGATTAATTCTAATGAGCAAATGTTAAGTGAAAAGCTATGGTCTTTATTAAAATTCGGAACATTTTCCGCAAGATTTAAGGATATATACGAATTATGTTTCACTGTGTAACACCGTGCTGTCTCGTTGAATCAAATGTGGCAAGGCGGTATAGGTCTGGATCAGCATCTCCGGGTTCTGTATCTTTTTCAGCAGAGATGCTCCGGCACGGGTGCCAAGACTGTACATATCAATATCCACGACAGTCAGAGATGGTGTGATCAGAGGTGCATAAGGGTAATTGTCGAAGGAGACAATAGAAATGTCCTCCGGAATGCGCAGGCGGAACTGACGGATTGCCTGGATGACGCCGACGGCGATAAGGCTGTTAAAGCACAGAATGCTGTCGGGAGGTTCCGGTAGTCGCAGAAGCTCCGTGGTATGTTGGATGATCTCTTCCAGATTGGAAGAAGTAGGGATGACATAAGCATCTCGGGGTGAGAGATTGTTGCGCTCCAGAGACAGCCGATATCCCAGGAAACGATCTCTGTAAATATTGTCTTTGTCAGAACCGCCGACGAAGGCAATTTTTTTATGCCCGAGAGAGACCAGGTGAGTGATTGCCAGATTAGAAGACAGAGAATGATTGGTGTCAATCCAGGACAGCATGGAGTCGAAAGAGGGTTTTCCGATACAGATATGCGGGAAATCGGTGGCTAATAGTACTTTCTCAATTGCAGGAGTTACGTAATAACCGTTGATCAGAATGCCATCTGCTTTTTTAGATTGTATGGCATTGATGATCTGCTCTTCAGCTTTTTCTTTGGAACGATCCAGATCCAATAAGCCGAGAAAATATCCTTTTTTGCGTAATTCATGGGACGAACCGGAGATAATGTCGAACATATGGGGATTCTCGTAGGGGCGTCCCTTGTAAAAACTGTCAGCATAGAGGACAGTTGTGCTGCTTTTTTTAACCAGGGATACTGCGGAAGAATTGGGAATGTAATTCAATTCGGCTACGGCATCCTGGATTCGCTTATAAGTGGAAGAAGAGACATGCATCTGATTGCTCAGTACTCGGCTGACTGTGGAAATAGATACATTGGCTTTTTTGGCTACATCCTTGATTGTTGCTGCCATCTGAGATCCTCCATTGGTAAAACGTTTGCGTAAATTGTGCATTTTTTATGGGCTGTTTCGTTGCTATTTCGCAGGCGGTCTGCTATTTTTAGTATATCGAATTCGCAAAGAAGATTCAATACTTTTTAAACATAGCGCTGTGTTTTATAAAAGTAGAAAAACGTTTTATCAAAAGGAGGAAGCTATGAAGAATGAGACCACGGCAGATCAGTATGTATTTGTCGAGCAGCATTCCACTTCCTATAATGCAGCAGCCTGGATCCAGGGCTTTGGCGGTTATCTGATCAATGAGAACAGAGAGCCGGGATTGAATCTGCCCCAGACGGTAGAAGCTATGGAATATCATAAGCAGTTTGTGTCATATATGCCGGCAGATGGTGAGTATAATACCGTGACAACTTTGTTTACGGAAGGAAAAGCAGCAAGTACTATCGGAGGTCCCTGGCTGGTACCGGGTATCAAAGAAGCCGGTATTGACCTAGGAATTGCGCCGATGCCGGTCCTGCCGAACGGCACATCTCTGACACCTTTTTCCGGAGTACAGGGCGTTCATGTACTGAAGCATGCAGCAGAGACGAAAAAGGAGGCGTTGGCAGAAGTGTTGAAGGTACTTGGATCCAAGGAGACCGGTGTGGCACTGGCAAATGCCGCAAGCTGTGCACCTGCCAACAGTAAAGCTTATGAAGATGCATCTGTGTCAGAGGACCAAATGATCATGGCACTGAAGACTATGGCAAACAATGTAGTACCTATGCCCAACATTCCGGAAATGGATGTGATGTGGTCAGTGACAGATGACCTGCTGGCAGCAGTGAATAAGCGTGGAGAGGATGTGCAGACGGCATGCGATGCACATCAGAAGGAAGCTTTGGAACAGATTTCTGCAATGCAGTAATTTGCAGATGTAATGACAGGTAAGGAGTGAAAGCAGGATGAAACGAGGAAAGAAGAAAGCATGGTTCTACAGTATGCCGTTTCTGATCATTGTAGGGTTGATGATTGTCGTGCCCTTATTGTATACCGTAGAAATATCCTTTACCAATATGAGTATTTATCATTGGAAGGATTATCATTGTGTTGGACTGGACAATTATAAAAAGGCATTGCTGGCTTTTGATTCTGGATTTCTTCCTGCTTTTTTACGGACTCTATTATGGACTGTATCCAGTATGGCATTACAGTTGATCTTTGGCTTTTTCGTTGCCGTTGGGCTGAATGCGAAGGGATTAAAACTGAGAAGGGTCTACAAGACTCTGCTGATCGTGCCCTGGGCGATGCCGGCATATGTATCAATTCTGTTATGGCGCATGGGAATTTTTAATACGGAATTCGGACTGTTTAATCAGATACTGAAACAGATTGGAGGCAAAACGGTAAATTTTCTGTCCACAAACGGTATGGCATTTATCAGTTGTCTGGTGGTGAACCTGTGGCTGGGAGTTCCGTATATGTTCACGATGATGGACGGTGCCATGCAGAGTATTGACCGGAATATCTATGAAAGTGCGGAATTAGATGGTGCGGGATTTTGGAAAAAACATTTCTATGTGACCATTCCACAGATTCTTCCCATTCTGATGCCGGTGATCATTATGGCTACATTCACGGCGTTTAAGCAGTTTGACATTGTGTATCTGATGACGATGCAGACCGGTTCGAAGACTGGTGCAGATATTAATACGGTAATCACCTATGTATATGAAAAAGCGTTTATTACCAGCAACTATGGATATTCATCCGCTGTGGCGTTTATTGTATTTGTGATTATACTGGTGCTTTACAAGACCATGAACCGAAGGGAGTTTTCAATCTCGGAACAGTGAGGGGAATATGACAGGGAAAAAAATTAAAGAAAAAGTAAAGCTGATATTGCTGAATATAGGATTCATTTTACTTTCTTTCCTGACACTGATTCCTATCCTGTATGCATTCAGTATATCTATCAGTGGGAGTAACAGTATTATTTCCACAGAATTTCATATTTTGCCGAAGACAATCACTATGGATAACTATATTACGATCCTGACGGAGAGACCTTTTGGGAGATGGTTTGTGAACAGTCTTCTGCTAAGCGCACTGACCGTTCTGCTAACTATGATGGTGGCTGTGCCGGCTGCGTATGTATTTTCCAGAATGCGGTTTGCCGGACGAAAGAGGACTTTATATATTTTACTGGTGTTAAATGCGTTCCCGGCAATTCTCTCCATGTTTGCAATTTATCGGATTATCAAGACTCTGAATCTGTTGAATTCTTATATGGGATTGGTATTTATCTATGCGGGAAGTATGGCGATTTTTGTTTTCTGGAATATGAAGGGATATTTTGACAGTATTCCTGAGGCTATCGAGGATGCGGCGAGAATTGATGGTGTGAATGACAGACAATTGATCACGAAGATCGTCATGCCGCTGGCAAGGCCAAGCATCATCATCTCTTCTGTTCTGGTGGTGATCTATGTGTGGAATGAATATATTTTCAGCACAGTCTTTTTGTCAGGCGCGGAGAAAAATACACTGGCGGTAGCGCTGTATTCTCTGCAGGCTACGGACTATACGCGTAACTGGCCGCTTTTTTCGGCAGCGGCAATTCTGACAACACTTCCTGTATTGATTTTGTTTTTCCTGGTGCAGAAATACATGGTATCGGGACTGTCTTCGGGAGGTGTCAAAGGTTAAAAGCAGGAGGAACTTATGATTTTACAAGAAGCAATTTTACATATACCGCTGTCGCAGTATGCATTTGCGAACAGTGAGATGAATCTTACAATTCGTATCCGGGTGGCGAAGGATAATTTGACAGATTGTGTTCTGTGGTACGGAGACCGCGTACAACCCGGTGATCCTATTGTGTTTACGGCAGTGTACATGAAGAAGATACTGTCGGATATGCATTTTGACTATTATGATGCAACTTTTGAGACTCCGTATGACAGGGTATGCTACTATTTTGAATTGAAAGACCCGGAAGAGACGAGGTTCTATTATGCAGATATCTGCGCAAAATATCTTCCGGTAGAGAGAAGCGAATTTTACCAGTATCCGTTTATCCGCAGAGAAGAGATTTGTGAGGAACCGAAGTGGTTCCGGGAGGCAATCGTTTACAATATTTTCCCGGACAGCTTTGCCAGCGGACACCGCGAGATCGTAGGACAGGGAAAAGAGATGGAATGGCAGAACGGCATCCGGTTGAAAAGCCGTCTGGGCGGAACCATACAGGGGATCCGGGAGAATCTGGATTATATTCAGAAGCTGGGATTCAACTGTATCTACCTGAACCCGGTATTCACGGCGGGAGAGTATCATAAATACGACCTGCTAGACTATTTTCATGTGTCCCCCAATATGGGAACGGACGAAGAGTTCCGGGAATTGGTGCAGGATATTCACAACAGAGGAATGCACATTGTCATTGACGGTGTGTTCAACCATTGCAGCTGGTATTTCCCGCAGTTTAGCGATGTGGTGGAAAAAGGAGAAAGCTCCGAATATGTCAACTGGTTTTATCAGCTGCAGTTTCCGGTGATACGCCCGGCAACGGAAGAAGAAAAGCCGACATACAGTTGTTTCGCTTATGAGCGGAAGATGCCGAAGCTGAATTCTTCTAATCCGGAGGAAAGAGCTTATTTTATGGAAGTATGCCGTTATTGGATTCGGGAATTTAAGGTGGATGGCTGGCGTCTGGATGTGGCAAATGAAGTGGATCGGGGATTTTGGAGAGATTTTCGTAGGGCTGCTCATGAGGAAAATCCGGAGAGTGTTATGATAGGGGAGATATGGGAGAGCTCGGAGACCTGGCTGAACGGAGACATGTTTGATTCCACCATGAATTATGATTTCCGGAAGAACTGTCGTGATTTCTTTGCCCTTCGGAAAATTTCCGCAGAGGAATTTCATGATCGTATCGTGAAGATGCTACTGCGATATCGTACCGGAACGCTGCGTGGGCAGTTAAACCTGTTAGACAGCCATGATGTCAACCGGTTCCTGTCGTACTGCGAGGGAGATCTGCGAAGATTCCGGCTGGCAGAAGTGTTCCTGTTTACCTCTCCCGGAATTCCCTGCGTATTCTATGGGGATGAACTGGGAATGGACGGCAGTAGCGAGACAACACTGCGGGGGCCCATGCCCTGGGAAAAGGTGCAGGATGGAGAGGATGATTTCTTTTCCCGGCTGATTGCTATTCGTAAAGAACATGAGGAGCTGACCTATGGAGATTACACTCTGCGATATATGGATCATGACGGAGGATATATCTATCAGAGAACCTGGGGAGATCACAAGATTACAGTCTGTCTCAATAATGGCAGTACAACGATTGATCTGCGGGAGTATTTGGGAAAGGGCAGCGTGCTTTTGAGTGAATCCTATGAAGCCGGAAAGCTTGGGAGTATGGGATATGCAATTATAGAAGAAAAATAGAACAATAATAAGAGACCGGATGGTGAGCGATTGCTGTCCGGTTTTTTCGACTACATTTTACACAGAGTGTTGCTGGTTTTCGGTCGTGTTTTCCCGCAGAATATGGTAAAATAAATAGCAAAGAGACATTTGCGACAAATAAAAAATGGACATTCATAAAGAGAAAACGGATATTCAGAAGGTAAAGGTGGACATTCAAATATAAATGTAAACATAGGAAAGGCAGGGCGAGGTTATGAAGGATTATGATGTGATCATTATCGGCGCCGGAGTCAGTGGCTGCGCCATTGCCAGGGAACTGGCGAAGGGAAAGCTAAGGATCGCTGTACTGGAGGCGAAAAGTGATGTCTGCGAAGGTACTTCCAAAGCCAACAGCGGTATCGTGCATGCGGGGTATGATGCAGTACCGGGAACTCTCAAGGCACAGTTAAACGTCCGGGGCAATGAAATGATGGAGGAACTGTCGAAGAAGCTGGACTTCCCGTTCCGCAGGAACGGATCCCTGGTGTTATGCTTTGAAGAAGATGCCATGTCCGGTCTGGAAGAACTGTATCAGCGAGGCATGGAGAACGGGGTAAAAGAATTGAAGCTTTTGTCCCCGGAGGAAGTCTGGGGAATGGAGCCGGCGGTGTCCCGTGACATCGTAGGAGCCCTGTATGCCCCCACCGGTGGTATCGTCTGTCCCTTCGGACTGAATATTGCGCTGGCAGAAAATGCGGCGGAAAACGGCGTAGAGTTCTATCGTGACCACAAGGTGACAGCTATCGTGGAACAGAGACCGGTATGGACCGAGAACCCACCTGCGAAGGAAGGACGGATGTATCAGGTGCAGGTGGATGGTGAGATATTCGTGGCACCCATCGTTATCAATGCGGCAGGTGTCTATGCGGATGAGATCCATAACATGATCTGTGAAGACAGGATCCGTATTGTCCCCAGAAGAGGTGAGTACCGTCTTATGGACAAAAATTGCGGTAATCTGGTGAATTCCACCGTTTTCCAACTCCCGTCCAAAATGGGAAAAGGGATCCTCGTTACTCCCACGGTACACGGCAATTTACTGGTAGGTCCCACAGCGGAAGATATTCCTGACAAAGAAGATGTAGATACGACAGCAGAAGGACTGGCGAAGGTCCTGCACCTGGGAAGCAACAGCGTGGATGCCCTGGACGGCAGACAGACGATCACTTCTTTTGCCGGACTGCGAGCTCATCTGGTACATGAAGAACCTGCGGAAAAATCGGATTTTCTCATTGGCGAGGCAGAAGGACATCCCGGCTTTATTGATGTGGCAGGTATTGAATCTCCGGGACTGACCAGTGCACCGGCAATCGGTGAGTATGTGGCACAGATTGTTGAAAATATTTATCCCGCAGAACGTAAGTCGGATTTTATAGATACCAGAAAAGGCATTCCCAGCATGGCACTTGCCACGGAAGAGGAGAGAGAAGTCCTGATCCGGGAAAATCCCGCATTTGCCAATGTGATCTGCCGTTGTGAACTGGTGACGGAAGGTGAAATTCTGGAAGCCATTCACCGTCCGGTGGGAGCGACGACCTTGGATGGTGTCAAACGCCGCACCAGAGCCGGCATGGGAAGATGCCAGGCTGGATTCTGTTCCCCGAAGACGCTGGAGATCCTGGCGAGAGAACTGCAGCTGGATCCGGCACAGATCACCAAGGAGGGGATCGGTTCCGAGATTTTAGTGGGTAAAAACAAAGAAACCGCACCCGGAGAGGGCGGAGCGTGGAAAAAGCCACAGGCACCGGTCGGAAAGGAGGCACTCCATGAGTAAACGTACGGAAGATATTGTGATCATCGGAGGAGGTCCCGCGGGACTGGCAGCAGCGCTGTCTGCGAGAAAGGCCGGCTGTGAAAAAGTACTGATCTTAGAGCGTGACAGAGAACTGGGAGGCATTCTGAACCAGTGTATCCACAATGGTTTCGGACTGCATACTTTTAAAGAGGAGCTGACCGGACCGGAATACGCGGAACGCTATATTGACATGGCAGAAGAAGCAAAAATCCCTTATCTGCTGAATACCATGGTAACAAATATTTCCCTGCGCTCCGATGGACGCAAGAAAGTCACCGCCATGAACAAAGAGGACGGTCTGTTGGAGATCGAGACAGAGACCGTGATCCTGGCGATGGGCTGCAGAGAGCGTTCCCGTGGTGCGTTAAATATCCCCGGCAGCAGACCGGCAGGCATCTACAGCGCCGGAACGGCACAGTATTATGTAAATATCAGAGGGCGGATGCCCGGTAAATGTGTGGTGATCCTTGGTTCCGGAGACATCGGACTTATCATGGCGAGACGTATGGTGCTGGAAGGTGCCAAAGTACAGTGCGTGGCAGAGCTTCGCCCCCAAAGCGGCGGACTGAAGCGTAACATTGTCCAGTGCCTGGATGATTTTAATATTCCACTGTATCTGAATACTACGGTAGCAAAGATCCACGGCAAAGACCGTGTAGAGGGTGTGACCTTTACGAAAGTGGATGATAATGGAAAACCGATTCCCGGTTCCGAATGGGATGTTCCCTGTGATACTCTGTTGTTATCCTGCGGGCTGATCCCGGAGAACGAACTGACCAGAGGCTTAGGAGCAGATATGGACGGCAAGACCGGAGGACCGGTAGTGGGAGAGAATCTGGAGTGCAGTATCCCCGGAGTCTTCGCCTGCGGCAATGTGCTCCACGTCCATGAACTGGTAGACCATGTATCCGCAGAAGCGGAAAAGGCGGGAAACTACGCTGTAGAATATATTCGGCAGAAAAGAGGGTGAGACGATGGCAGAGAAGAACACAACACAAAGAGAACTGACCTGTATCTGCTGCCCGGTGGGGTGTGCTCTGACTGTGACCATAGAAGGTGACAATAGTGTCACAGTGACCGGCAACCGGTGCCCCAGAGGGGCGGCTTACGGAGAAAAAGAAGTCACGAATCCTACCCGGATCGTCACCTCCACCGTGCGTGTGGAAGGGTATCCGGACACAGTAGTATCCGTGAAGACGGCTTCCGATATTCCCAAAGGCAGGATCGATGACTGCATGAAAGCTCTGGCAGATGTTACTGTAGCGGCACCCATTCATGTAGGAGATGTCATTGTGGAAAACGTAGCTGACACGGGTGTCAATATAGTGGCAACCCGGTCGTTTCGTGGGTGACAGAGGACAGAACTATTGAGAATAGAGCATATTTGGGGCAATGGACACAATATATTCCAATGACACGATTGGGATATGCTATGGGCAGAGCCTGGAACGAACAACGGGAGGTTACATAACACAATGGGAGATACACATAACACACAGAAAAAGACATACATCATGGCACTGGATCAGGGAACCACGAGTTCCCGCTGTATCCTGTTTGATAAACAGGGAAATATCTGTTCCATGGCACAAAAAGAATTCACACAGATCTATCCCCAGCCAGGCTGGGTAGAGCATAACCCTATGGAAATCTGGTCCTCCCAGCTGGGAGTGGCCATTGAAAGTATGGCGGTGCTGGGTATCACCGATGACCAGATCGAGGCCATCGGCATCACCAACCAGCGGGAAACCACGATTATCTGGGATAAAAATACCGGCGAACCTGTATACAATGCTATTGTATGGCAGTGCCGCCGTACTTCCGATATGATTGAGGAACTGAAAAAAGACGGCTTTGATCAGATCATCCGGAAGAAGACCGGCTTGATCCCGGATGCTTATTTCAGTGCTTCCAAGATTGCCTGGATCCTGAATAATGTACCCGGTGTCAGAGAACGGGCAGAGCGGGGAGAATTGCTTTTCGGTACGGTAGATACCTGGCTGATCTGGAATCTGACCAAGGGTGCCGTACATGTAACGGATTATACCAATGCTTCCCGTACGATGCTTTTCGATATTCATAATCTCTGCTGGGATCAGGAGATTTTGAAGCATTTTCATATCCCGGAGAGCCTGCTGCCCAGGGTATGTTGTTCCAGCGAAATCTACGGCAGGACCGATGCTTCTGTACTGGGCGGCGAGATTCCTATTGCCGGTGCGGCGGGAGACCAGCAGGCGGCGCTGTTCGGACAGTGCTGCTTTGAGCAGGGAGAAGTGAAAAACACTTACGGAACCGGCTGCTTCTTATTAATGAACACCGGACACGAAGCCATTACCTCCCAGTCGGGTCTATTGACCACTATTGCTGCCAGCACAAGCAAGAACGTAGAATATGCCCTGGAGGGCAGCGTGTTCGTAGCCGGTGCCGGGATCCAGTGGCTTCGAGACAGTATGCGTATGCTTAAGACCTCCGCACAGTCCCAGGAGTATGCGGAGCATGTGCCGGATACCGCAGGGGTCTATATTGTTCCGGCATTTGCGGGCATGGGAGCTCCTTACTGGGACCAGTATGCCAGAGGAACCATCGTCGGCATTACCAGAGGCTGTACCAAGGAACATTTCATCCGAGCCACGCTGGAATCTATTGCATACCAGACGGCAGATGTGCTGGAAGCCATGGAGAAGGACAGCGGCATTGACTTAAAGAGTCTGAAAGTAGACGGTGGCGCCAGTGCCAATGATTTCCTCATGCAGTTTCAGGCAGATATTGTAAATACACAGGTACGCCGCCCGGCCTGTATTGAGACGACGGCTTTGGGAGCGGCTTATCTGGCAGGACTTGCGGTAGGCTATTGGAAGAATCGTGATGAGATCCGTGAGAACTGGCAGATCGGAGCATCCTTTGCACCGGAAATGGATGAAGAAGACTGCAAGAAACTGTTAAAGGGCTGGCATCGTGCGGTGAAATGTGCTCTTGTATGGGCAGAGGATGAAATCTAAATAAAACCTTAATTTTTTACGGGTGACGTGTATTTTTGGCGGAGCAATCTTGTAAAGTGACAAAGTACTGTGGTATGATAAATATTTAGAATACCATGGCTGTTTATGATGGCCTCTGACAGGGGATGATCAATGACAGCTTGGGGATTCCGGAAAGGAACCGGCATGGATTTAAAGGGTTTACCACAGACCGTTCAAAATTTCATAGAGGAAACCATCCAAAACCGGGAAAACGGTAAATTTCCGGACAACGAGACCTGTCAGAAAGTGATGGAATATGCAGCAGACACCGGCTCACAGAAGCTGGCCGGCCTGGGGCTTTATTATCTTGCAGAATATTATTGGCAGAACGACCAGTATGAAAAGACCTTGCAATGTCTGACAGAGAGTATCGGTTATCTGAAAAATGAGCAGATGTATGAACTGCTGGCCAGAACATATAATATGATGGGAGCGGTGTCCGATCGGAAGAACAACCGGATGGTGGCCTTAAGTTCCTATTATAACTGCCTTCAATATGCAGAAAAATACCATTTTTATTATATCCAGGGCATGGCGGAGAGTAATATTGCCTATACCCTGGTCAGGATGCGCCTGCGGCAGGAGGCGATACAGCATTACCGTACAGCAATCGACTCCTATAGTAAGTCAGAGAAAACATATCAGCTGAATTATAACAGGATCAACTGTATGATCGAATGTGGCTGCTGTCACATGTATATGGGAGAAATGGAAGAGGCTTTACGGCTTTGGAATCAAATAGAACAGATCATCAGAGAGGCACCGGAAAGCTATTATTCGAAAATAACATTAGAAATGTATCGTATTTCCTGCGAATTATTTCAAGTTCTACATAACCCGGGTTCATCGCCATATAATGGTCAAAAAGTATCTCGCCCTCA
>OGJN01000815.1_pt1 | contig 16524 bp, 8 predicted proteins | sample 1572221 | NCBI WGS metagenome assembly OGJN01 (sample SAMEA2582148, study PRJEB24529) | metagenome | biome: Human gut stool | place: China | collected 2011 | reverse complement strand
GGCTGTTTATCGATTATTTCTCTATCAGCTAAATTTTGGAGTTGGGCTAATATGCCTTTATCGGATAAATCTCCGTGGAAATCTAAATGTTGCATCACTGTATGCATCAAACTACCGTATTCTGTAGCAGTCATTTTTGTTTGTTTTTGTAAAAATTGTGGTCGTTTAAAACTAGTTTCCTCAAATAGCGTTTGAGCATTATCATCTTGAGGAGCATAATCGGTTGAAGCAAATTGCTGTTTGATTTCAGTAACGGATAACTTTGCTGGAATGGATAATGCCTCTTGATGAGGATAAGACCAATTCAATAATTTATCAATATTGTCTTTTTGCTTTGTAGCTGGCAATGGCTGTAATTTTTTTACTTTATTGATGATATCTTCGTTTACAGTGGAAATTATAGTTTTATCTGTGACATCTAATGAGTTGATTAGGGAAATTTGCCATTGTGAAGGATCATCTAATAAAACAGCACTTTCATTTGTAGCTGATTGACGTAAGACTAAGCCGTCTTTATGGCGAGCAATAGTAGGAGCTAGCCAATCTAAATATGATTTTGCCTGCATGATGAAATAATCAGGTAGAGTTTTTGTCGTTGTTTGCAATTGAGAACAAGCATATTGAGCAAATTTTTCCATATTGCGAACAGTACCAGTGAGTATGAGTTTTTCACGAGCTCTAGTCATAGCTACATATAATATACGCATTTCTTCTGCTTTATACTCTTTGACGATTTGTTGAATGATAGCCTGGCGAGATAAATTTTGATAGCGATAGTGATGTTTGACATCATTTACATAAAGACCTAAGCCGAGTTTTTTATGAAAGAGAACACTTTCTTGAACATCTTTGAGATTGAATTGTTTGCCGATATCAGCAAGAATTACTAAAGGAAATTCAAGACCTTTGCTCTTATGAATACTCATGATACGTACTACATCTTCACTATCACTTAGATTTCTAGCTACGGCTAAATCATTTCCCATATGTTGCATTTTATGGATAAAACGCAAGAAGCGGAAAAGACCGCGGAAAGAAGTTTGCTCATAATTGAAAGCTCGATCATAGAGCGCTCTTAAATTTGCTTGGCGTACAGAGCCTTCAGGTAAGCCACCTACATAATCATAATATCCTGTATCATTGAGCAATAACCAAATTAATTCAGGTACGCTATGACTGCGAGCATAATCTCGCCAATAGTGCAATTTGGTGAGAAAATCATTTACTTTAATCTGCAATTTAGCAAATACTTTTTTATCTACAGAGAGTAATTGTTCTTGTAGCTCATTAATAGATGTCATGAATAATAAAGTTTCATACATATTTAATTGCGGATTGATAAGGCGGATATGAGCTAAATCTTCAACGGTGAAATTAAATATAGGTGAATATAAAATCGCAGTCAGTGGTATATCTTGTTGCGGATTGTCGATTATTTGCAATAATGAAAGCATGATGCGAACTTCTGTTTCTTGGAAATATCCCGTTTCGATAGTGGCATATACAGGAATATTATCTTCGCGAAGTACATCAGCTAATATCTTAGCTTTATCTTGAACAGAACGCAGTAGGATAACGATATCTTTCCATTTTATAGGGCGATAAGTTTTTGTATGTTTGTCAAAGACTAAAGGCTGTTTATTCATCAATTCTTTTATGCGAAGAGCAATATATTTAGCTTCGGCTTGAAAGCCTTGTACAGTGTCTTCATTATCACTATCATCATTATCAGTTAAAGTTAATTTTTGCTGTTTATCCAATAATGTTAATTCAATCGGTGATTTTAAAGTCAAAAATTCACTTTGAGGATAATCAAAACCGCAGTATAAGGCTTCATCTTTACCATAAGATAATTCTCCAGCTTTTATAGTCATGATTTGAGAAAAGATGAAATTGACGCCATCGAGGATTTCCTTGCGACTGCGGAAGTTTTGGGCTAAATCAATGCGAAGACAATCTTCTTCATGAGGGTATTGATGATATTTAGCTAAGAATAATTCTGGCTCAGCTAAACGGAATTTATAAATGCTTTGTTTTACATCGCCGACGAAAAATAAATTTGGTTTAGTGCGTGAAGCGATTAGATTTAAAATAGCTTCTTGAACTCCGTTTGTATCTTGGTATTCATCGACCATGATTTCTACATATTTTTCTTGTAGTGTCTGGGCGATTGATGAAGGTATCAGTTTTTCAGCAGTAGAATTTTCTTCAGTGAGCAATTTCAAAGTGAAATGTTCAAGGTCGGAAAAATCGACTAAAGAGCGTTCATTTTTAGCTTTACTAAAAGCTTGAGAAAATTCTATGGTTATATTACATAAACTATTGGCTTGTTTATACAATTGAGGCATATCAGAGAGTGTATCTTCAATAGTTTGCGTAAAATAATGCTCTTTTAATTGCTTGATGATTTTCTTAGTTTCATCACGAAGAGCGGAGATGGTAGCTTTATCTTCTTCATTTACAGAGAATTTTTTAGAAATTCGCAGAGCTTTAAATTTAAATTTATTGATTAAATTAAAAAATTCCTGCCATGAAGTGTCGATTAAGTTATTTAAATCATAAAGAAAAGCTAAATCTTCACTGGCGATATCTGCATAAGGTGGTAAGTTTAAGTCTGTAGCTAATTGATACATCTTTTGGCTATTGTCTATGGCTATATTTAAACCATCTTTGACATTGTCTTTGATTATCTGTAGCCATGGGCAATCATTGAGTTCATCAGCATTATTGATTTGAAAATATGAAGGTAGAGCTTTCAGCCATTGTAAAGGAAAAGGCTGACTGCGAGAGTATTCATATAGTTTTAAGATAATATCATAGGTGCTATCATCGCCACGTTCATTGCCATAGGTGTCAGTGAATTCTAGAAAGTCTTCATTATCATCTTTGTCATAATTCGTTTCAAAGAATTCTTCAAGCACATCGAGTTTTAATAATTCAATTTCTTGAGGATTAGCAAGACGAAATTTAGGATCTAAACCTAATTGATGGAAATATTGGCGAATGATATTTTGACAAAAAGCATGAAGTGTGGAGATTGAAGAAGCGTTTAATAATACGAGTTGACGCTCTTTATCTTTATCGGATAATTTCTCTGTGATGGCACTGGCTATACGTTCACGCATTTCAGCTGCGGCTGCATTAGTGAAAGTAACGACAAGTATTTGATTGATGTCGCATGTTTTATTCACAATGCGTTGAATTACACGCTCTACTAATACAGAAGTTTTCCCTGAGCCAGCAGCTGCGGCTACGAGGATATTTTTATCATAAGTATTTATAGATTGTTGTTGCTGTGCTGACCAAGGCATGAAAATCCTTCTTTCTGTTTTAATTTTTCAATGATTTCTTCGTCATTGAGTTGATTTATCTCTCGATAATTATAGCCGGAGATATATTTATCAAAACGACAGATGGCGATATATGGACAGTATTTGCAAGCCGTTTCATCTTTTAATTTATACGGTGCGATATCAGCATTGCCCTTTAAAATTTCACTGCCAGCTTCTTTTAAAGTATTTTCGATATGTTTCATCAATAAATCGAATTCTTCTGCTGTTTTTACATAGGAACGACTTTGAGCGGAGACATCATCTTGATTTTTATTTAAACGCACTTTGATAAAATTAGAAGAGTCATCAATTTTTTTGATGATTTCTGGATCTGCTAGTACCCAGCCTGGCATACGCATTTTCTTTTCAATTTCTGTTTTAATTTGTTGAACGGATAATTTATTAGTACCTGTGATGACAGGTGTTTTTAAAAAGCAATATAAAATACCAGCAGGAATGGCATTTTCCATATTATATAATTGCAAAGTAGTATTTTGAGCTACTAAAAGATAAGTCAAAAGCTGTAATTTCAAGCCATAATATACTTGTAGTAGATTAATAAAAGCATTGCCTGATTTATAGTCAATGACTAGATAGTAATTATCATTAAAATCAATGCGGTCAATCTGCCCAATGATTTCTATTTTGTGATTATCTTCATCTGTGAATAATAAAGGAGGCATGGAGCTATTAGCACCGAAATCTTGCTCTAAAGCTTTAGGTGAAAATTCACTGTGTTTGGCAAATTCCACTAGACGCATCAAAGAATCAATGGATAATTGCTCAATTCTTTGCAAAAGATGTCTATAGCGATTGGAGCTTAAGAGAATTTCATTTTGTAATTTAGGAGCAATTGTCTTGATGATTTGTTTGCAGATTTGTTGACACTGTTCATGAGTTACATCTTGCCATGATATTTGTCGCTTCACGAGGATTTCTCCAAATTGGTGCATGATGGCGTGGAGTAAAATCCCTAAATCTGGAGCGGCAAATTTAAATTCTTTGCGTTCTTGTAGATTTAAGGCATAATGAGCAAAATGTTTGAATGGGCAATTAAAGAATTGTTCAAAGCGTGTTACACTGCCACGAAGTGTTTTGCGTTTCGTATATAATTTACTAGCTAAATCAGATGGCAATACAGGTTTTGGTGCTTGGGCGAAAATACTTTGTAGTGCTGTAGATAAAGGCACATCAGCAGTTAAGAGATAATTATAGACATCTTGCCAAAATGACGCTAAATCTTCACCATCACGAGCTTGGCGAAGAGCGGAAGTCAAATGGCTAAGTGTCTTTCTTGTTGAAGATACTTGCATGGTCTTTATCGCAAATGAGCTATCTAAAGGATTTTCTTCTAGCGTAAAATCACTTGGATAAGAGATTATTTTATCTAGAGGAATGGCTGTGAACTTTGCTTTAGGCAAAATCTTTTGCAATCTAGTTATCAAGATGGATTTATTCAGTCCAGCTCCTTCACCGTCAGCTAGAGCATAGGATACCCAAAGATAATCTGTAGCTAAGGAAAAGCCTTTGTAGAGAAGATATCTTTCGGCAAAATTATCTTCCATTGTACCGCTAGAGATATTCAGCCCTAGACTTGCCATCAATAAACGTTCAGCATCACTTAAGATACCTTCTGTTTTACTATGGCGAGGCATGATTTTTTCATTAGCACCTAAAATATAAATAGCTTTCTTGTTGTTTAAAGTATTATGCTCAAATGGTGCAAGTGTAACATAATCATAGCCAGGTGGTATTAAAGCAATCTGGATACTATCTAAGCCATCATTGATTAATTTTAAATAATTTTCAAGATTGATATAATCTTTGCCACATGTCTGCACTAATTGATCCATCAATTCAATGATATTATCCCAGATTTGATGATGTTCTTTGGCAAGGGCAATATCATTTTGTTCTTGGGCTATTTTTTCCCATAATTGCAATTGAGTCGGTATTTGTAAATCAAGCAGAAAATCATATAGGGCAAGCGTATATTCTTCGATAGTCTGCGAATTTTGGCAAGCAGTGTAGAATTTTTCTAAAGGAGCGACTAAACTGCGTCTAGTTAGATTTATAGCAGTGAAATTAGCTTCTTCTTCCAGATCTGTACCCATAGAGTCAATCTGTTTATGATGAGAAAAACGCCAATCGCTTTCTTCACACCAGCGATTGCGACCGCGAATACCAAAAGCCAAGACGTAATTTTCTAATTTATCAATAGCTTTACGAGCGATAGCTTTTTGTTCTGTCAAATTTAAATTTATTTCATCTGTATTTTCTTCGAGATTTTTAAGCGTTTGCAAATATTTATCATTGAAGAAATCAGTCTTAAAAGCTCGAAATAATGGTTCATATTGCCATGTAGAAATAGATTCTAGACTAGAGCGGATTAATTCAGCTAGAGGATGATGAGCAGTTTGTCGCTTACTATCGCTGAAATAAGGAATATTAAAATCATTCAAGACAGCTTGCAATAATTCGCTATAATCTTCACTACTGCGGATTAAAATACCGATATCATAATGGCGATAATTTTCTTCGCGACATAGACGCAAAATATCACAGGCGACAGCTTCACATTCCAAACGGCGGTTAGGTGCTTCGACTATTTGAAGACCGCCAGTATAATTTCTTTTCGTCAAAGGAAATTTAAATAATTGCTCTTCGATAAAGGCTAAATCTTGTTGTTTATGGCGGTGATTTGCTGTAAGTGTAGTTATCTTTGTAGGTATAGCTAATTTTTTAGTCATATTATTTATCTGTTGAAATACATTGAATTGGCGATGAAATAAAGCAGTAGGTGCTTCATGTTCAATATCATTTAAATTATTGATGCATAACGTTAAATGAATATCACTGGCTAATGCTAATAATTGTTCGACTACGCGAAAATGTTGAGGATTGAAAGCATCAAAACCATCTATCCAGATTTCAGCATCTTGAAGCCATGTACATTCAGGTAATTTTTTGATCGCAAGTTCCATCATATCTTCGCTATCGTGATAACGACCAGCCATCTGTTCATCAAGACCAGCGTAAATAGAAGTCAAATCGCTCAATTTTTGTTTGAGTGAATCATTATCAATAAGCGCTAAAATATCTTGCAAAGTAGTAACGCTGATACCAGAAGTTTTGAATTCTTCAATGATTTGTGATACAGAAGCTGTGAAATGATGTTGGCGAGCAGCCTTGGCTAAGATAGAGAGTTTTGTAGAACTTAAAACTCTAGATAATAATAATTCCTTACCGATTTCATTGAGATGTGGATGGAGTATCCCACCGCAACGCATTAATACTTGATAGGCAAGTCTGCTCATGCCTAAGACATAAGCTCTAGTAAAACCGCCATAATCTTTTAATTCCAAAGCTAATTGACGTTCAATCGCAAAAGTCATATGGTCAGGCAATAATATAACTAGAGGTTTCCCTGTTGGTGAATGGATTAATTTTTCTTTAATGGCATTTAAACAAGCTGTGGTTTTACCACTTCCTGCTCTGCCAATGATGAATTCTAACATAAGATTACCTCACAAATTTATCAAAAATATATTGGCTTAATTATATCATAATCGAATAAAATCACCGCTTCATTTAGCAGTAAAAACGACTTCTTATTGACATGTGAAAAATATTTGTATATATTACTGTCTTGTCAGCTGTTAATAATTGATGTATAATATCAAAAAAATATTCTGTGAAGGAGAAATCTTGATGTTGTCTTTAAAAGAAGAAATAGAGCAATTAAAAAAAGAAAAAAATGCTGTGATATTAGCACATTATTATGTTCCTGATGATGTTCAAGAAGTCGCAGATTATATAGGAGATTCTTTTTATTTAAGTAAGATTGCGAAAAATATTGGTGCTGATTTAATTGTATTTGCAGGAGTAGCTTTCATGGGTGAAAGTGCAAAAATTTTAAATCCTAAAAAGAAAGTATTATTGCCAGATAGATATGCAGATTGTGCAATGGCACATATGGCAAGTGTTGCTAAAGTAAAAAAAATGCGTGAACAAATCGAAGATTTAGCAGTAGTTTGTTATATAAATTCTACAGCTGAATTAAAAGCAGTCTCTGATGTTTGTGTAACTTCTTCTAACGCAGTTGAGATTGTGAAAAAATTATCAAATAAAAATATTTTCTTCATTCCAGATGGTAACTTAGGAGCATATGTAGCGAGCAAAGTTCCTGAAAAGAATATTATCTGCAATGATGGTTATTGTCCAATACATAGAAAAATAAGTGTAAATTTAGTGATTGAAACGAAAAGAGCACATCCAAATGCGTTGTTTTTAGTTCATCCAGAGTGTAGTGAAGAAGTAACGAATTTAGCTGATTTTGTAGGCAGTACATCAGAAATTATAAAGTTTGCCACTAATTCTGAGGCAAAAGAGTTCATCATTGGTACAGAAAATGGTGTTATGTATGAATTGAAACAAAAAAATCCAGATAAGTTATTTTTGCCAGCAATACCTAGACAATATTGTGATGACATGAAAAAAGTTACTTTAACGAAAGTTAAAGATAGCTTAGTGAATGAAAGATATGTGGTAGAAGTTGATGAAGAGTTAAGTATCAAAGCGATGAAACCACTTGAAAAAATGTTAGAATTAGCAAAATAATGAAGGTGTAAATATGCAAAATTATAAAACAGATATATTGATTGTAGGTACTGGTGCTAGTGGCTTATTTGCAGCACTACATTGTCCTAGTGATAAAAATATATTGATGATAACAAAAGATGCTGTAGAAAATAGTGATTCTTTCTTAGCACAAGGTGGTATTTGTGTCTTAAGGGATGAAAATGATTATGATAGCTTCATGGAAGATACATTGAAAGCTGGTCATTATGAAAATAGAAGAGAGTCTGTAGATATAATGATACGTTCTTCTCGTGAAGTCATAAATGAATTGATTGGCTATGGTGTAGACTTTGCTAAACAAGAAAATGGTGAATTAAATTATACAAGAGAAGGTTGTCATTCTAAAGCTAGAATTTTATTTCATGAAGATATTACAGGTAAAGAAATCACTAGGAATTTATTAAAAGCAGTACAGAAATTACCTAATGTACATATTTTAGAATATGTCACTATGTTAGATTTAATAGAACAGGATAATACTTGTTTTGGTATTTTAGCTAAGGATAAAAATGATGAGTATTTGACCATTGAAGCAGATAATACAATTTTAGCTAGTGGAGGTATAGGTGGATTATATGAACATTCCACAAATTATCCTCATTTGACAGGTGATGCCATAGCGATAGCACTTCGCCATAATATAAAACTTGAAAATCCAGATTATGTGCAAATTCATCCAACTTCATTATATACAAATAAGCCAGGTAGAAGCTTTTTGATATCTGAATCGGTAAGAGGTGAAGGAGCAAAATTATATGGCAAAGATGGAAAACGTTTTGCAAATGAAGTTTTGCCTAGAGATTTGATGACAGCTGAAATCAAAAAACAAATGGCAAAAGACAATATGCCTTATGTTTGGTTAGATATGACAGTTCTTGGTAAAGATGTGATTTTAAATCATTTTCCTCATATCTATGAAAAATGTCTTGAAGAAGGTTTTGATGTAACTAAACAATGGATACCGATTGTACCAGCACAGCATTATTATATGGGTGGTATCCATGTAGATAAATACAGCAAAACTACAATGAACAATCTATATGCCGTTGGTGAAACAAGTTGTAATGGAGTTCATGGAGCAAATAGATTAGCTAGTAATTCATTATTAGAAGGATTGGTCTTTGCTAAAAGAGCAGTTAATAAAATCCATGATGATGAAAATGCACAACATAAAAAATACGATATAGATTTTGCTCAATTAGCAAATAATGTACAACAAAATATAGATAGAGAAAAAATAATCTTAGCTCAAGAATATAAAAAAGCTATTTTCAATGAAATGGATAAAGTGAGAAGTGCAAGATGAATGAAATAACAATGAAAATGAATGCAGATAAATTGATCTTGATGGCGTTGCAAGAAGATATTACTAGCGAGGATGTAACAACTAATGCCATTATGCCAGAAAAAGTTTTGGGCGAAGTGGATTTAATCTGCAAAGGTGAAGGTGTAATAGCAGGCTTGGCTGTATTTGCTAGAACCTTTGAATTATTAGATAAAGATATCGAAATCACATTTATGGCTAAAGATGGCGATAAAGTGAACAAAGGCGATTTACTTGCCAAAGTAAAAGGCGATATCAGAGTATTATTGTCAGGAGAACGCGTGGCATTAAACTATTTGCAGAGAATGAGTGGAATTGCCACATATACAAATCAAGTAGTAAATTTATTAGCAGGCAGTAAAACAAAATTATTAGATACGAGAAAAACTACACCGAATATGCGTATTTTTGAAAAATATGCTGTAACAGTAGGTGGAGGAAATAATCATCGTTATAATTTATCTGATGGTATCTTATTAAAAGATAATCATATTGGAGCTGCTGGCAGTGTAAAAAAAGCTATAGAATTAGCTAGATCATATGCTCCATTTGTACGCAAAATAGAAGTTGAAACAGAAAATTTAGATATGGTAAAAGAAGCTCTAGAAGCCAGAGCAGATATCATCATGCTTGACAATATGAGCATAGATATGATGGAAGAAGCCATAAAACTCATAGACGGAAAAGCTCAAACTGAATGTTCTGGAAATGTAACTAAAGAAAATATACAAGCATTAGCTAAAATCGGTGTAGACTTCATTTCTAGCGGTGCATTGACTCATTCAGCACCAATTTTAGATTTATCGTTAAAACATTTGCATAGAATTTGATTATAAATTAAGGAGTGTAAATAATGTTATTACAAAGATTGGAAGCTTTACCAGTAGGTAGTTTCCATTATAAATTATTAGTTATCACAGGTCTTGGTTGGTTATTTGATGCAATGGATACAGGGCTTATCGCTTTCGTATTACCTGTACTTGGTAAAGAATGGGGTTTATCTGCTGGGCAGATGGGGGCTATCGGCTCTATCGGTCTTGTTGGTATGGCAATAGGGGCAGTAATCGCAGGCTCTATCGCTGATAAATTCGGTCGTAAAGCTGTATTTTCTGCAACAGTAATTTTGTACAGTATAGCCACAGGACTTTGTGCAGTTTCATGGAGTTATGAATCCTTGTTGATTTTCCGCTTCTTCGTTGGTTTTGGTCTGGGTGGTGAACTTCCAGTAGCGGCGACACTCATGTCTGAATATGCGCCAACTAATTTACGTGGTAGATTTATCGTCTTATTAGAAAGCTTCTGGGGCGTGGGCTGGATAGCAGCTGCTTGTATCGCTTACTTATTCATCCCTGTTTATGGTTGGCATTATGCTTTTATCATTGGTGCTTTACCTGCTATCTATGTATTTTTCATTCGTTTGCATATGCCTGAATCTGTAAGATATTTATTATCTAAAGGCAAAGTAGAAGAAGCTCAAAAAATCGTAGATGATTTGGAAATGCGTCTTGGTGTTAAATATAAAGGCGATTTAAAAGTAACAACTGATGATACACCTACAGAAAAACCAAAATTAAAAGATTTATGGTCTGGTAAATATTTAGCAAGAACAATCATGCTTTGGATTGTATGGTTTGGTATCGTTTATAGTTATTATGGAATTTTCACATGGCTTCCTGCTATCGTTTATCAGCAAGGTTTTGCCTTTGTAAAAACTTTTGAATATGTGCTTTTAATTACCTTTGCTCAGCTCCCTGGATATTTCTGTGCAGCATGGCTCGTGGATAAATTAGGCAGAAAATATACATTATCTTTATTCTTATGTATGAGTGGTGTAGCAAGTTATTTCTTTGGACAAGCTCAAAGTGCAGAATTGATTATCTTCTGGGGTTGTGTGATGTCCTTCTTTAATCTTGGTGCATGGGGTGTTGTTTATACTTATACACCAGAACTTTACCCAACAGCTATCCGTGCTATGGGCAGTGGTTGGGCAGCAGGTGTCGGTCGTATCGGTGGTATGGCTGCTCCACTTGTTGTAGGTATGATGATAGAAGCTGGCAGTGATATGCATACTGTTTTCTATATGTTTGCTAGTGTATTTATCATTATTGCTGTAGCAGTATTTGCTTTAGGTGTAGAAACTAAACAGAAAAATTTGGAAAATATTTAAATATAGTCTAAATAAAAATAGCAGGTACAAATGTATCTGCTATTTTTTATTGGCAAATTAAAGATAATTACTAGATAAATTAGGTGTTGAAGCAGAAAGTGATAAAATTGCTTATGGTATCAGCTATGAATATCAAGATAGTGATTCCACAACAGCTAATAAATGGCTTGCGAATGTAACATTTAAATTCTAAAAAAATAATTTTTATTTAAAACTGCACTTTAAAGGTAAAAAGCCTTTAAAGTGCAGTTTTTTTATCTTAATACAATCTTAATATAGTAGCTATATTTCATAACACTATTTTTATTTTTCCTATAGTAAGATATAAAAATGCAAGGAGGAATAAAAATGGAAATTTGGATTTGGATAAGTGGCGTAGTCGCTATATTGTTGCTTATCTATTATTTTTACATACTTATGAAGGGAGATGAACAATAATGAGTGCAGATATCATCATACAATATCTTGTATTTTTAATTGTACTTGTTATTTTTTCTATTCCATTAAGTACTTATATGGCAAAAGTAATGAATGGAGAACATGTATTTTTGTCTAAAATATTATCACCGATTGAAAATCTTATTTATAAAATTATAGGTGTAAAAAAAGATGAAGAAATGACTTGGAAAACATATTTATCATCTGTAATATGGTTTTTCTTTATTGGTTTAGGTTTTTTATATATTTTTCAATGTTTTCAGGATAAATTGCCATTTAATCCACAGAATATTGATGCTATGAGTTGGCACTTATCTTTTAATACAGCAGCAAGTTTCGCTACAAATACAAACTGGCAAGCATATAGTGGTGAAGCACAATTAAGTTATTTTTCTCAATTTATGGGACTTACTACGCAAAACTTTGTTTCAGCAGCAACTGGTATAGCAGTTTTATTCGCTTTAATCCGTGCATTTGTTAGAGCAAAATCAAAAACTATTGGTAATTTTTGGGTGGATTTAACACGTTCTATAATTTATATTTTATTACCATTAAGTGTAGTAGTTACTATGGCTTTAGCTTCTCAAGGTGTAGTACAGAATTTATCTCCAGGGCAAGAAGTACAATTAGTTGAACCTATTGCTGTGGATAGTGAGGGGAATATTATTGAAAATGCAACGATTGATAGAAATAATAATGTAGTATTTGTTGATGGCGAAAAAGTAGAAGATGCGACAATTGTTACAAAACAATTTGTGCCAATGGGACCTGGTGCAAGTCAGATTGCTATTAAACAGTTAGGTACAAATGGTGGAGGTTTCTTCGGTGTAAATTCTGCGCATCCATTAGAAAATCCTAACTCATTTACAAATATGATAGAATGCACTGCTTTATTATTAATTCCAGCAGGATTATGTTTTACATTTGGTCGTAATATAAGAGATAAAAAACAAGGCATTGCTATTTTTACAGCTATGTATATTATGTTGATAGCATTTTTATCAGTAATAGCGATAAATGAACAGAACGGTACACCACAGCTTGCTCAAAATGGTGCTGTAGATATTGTTAGTACGGATTATCAAGCTGGAGGAAATATGGAAGGTAAAGAAGCTCGTTTTGGTATAGTTCAATCTTCTACTTGGGCAGCTTATACAACAGCTGCATCAAATGGTTCAGTAAACTCTATGCATGATAGTTATACACCTCTTGGCGGTTTAGTTACAATGCTTCAAATGCAATTAGGAGAAGTTATTTTTGGCGGTGTTGGTTGTGGTTTATATGGTATGTTAGCGTTTGCCATATTAACAGTATTCATTGCTGGGTTAATGGTTGGTCGTACACCAGAATATCTCTGTAAAAAAATAGAACCATTTGAAATGAAATGGGCTGTACTTGTATGTTTGGCAACACCAATTGGTATTTTAGTAGCAAGTGGCATTGCAGCTATAGTGCCTAGTGTAGCAGACAGTTTAAATAATGTAGGAGCTCATGGTTTTTCTGAAATGTTATATGCTTATTCTTCTGCTGGTGGCAATAATGGTTCTGCATTTGCTGGCTTTAATGCGAATACACCATTTTTAAATACTAGTATTGGTTTAACTATGATTTTTGCACGTTTATTACCTATTGTTGGTATTTTAGCTATAGCAGGTAGTTTAGTACAGAAGAAAAAAGTGGCAGTTACCGCAGGTACTTTATCTACAAGTAATGCAATGTTTGTGTTCTTGTTGATATTTATTGTAATTTTAGTAGGTGCGCTAAACTTTTTCCCAGCGTTATCTTTGGGACCTATTGCTGAATATTTCAGCATGATTTCATAAGGGGAGTGCTAAAAATAATGATAAAAACTAAATCAGCTCTCAGTGATAATCAAATGGTTGTAAGAGCTATTAAAGATTCATTTATAAAATTAAGTCCAAAAGTGCAAGCTGAAAACCCTGTAATGTTATTAGTATATATTTCAGCAATTTTGACTTCTTTACTTTGGGTAGCATCACTTAGTGGTGTACAAGATGTTTCATCTGGTTATACTTTAGCAATTGCTATAATTTTATGGTTAACTTGTATTTTTGCTAATTTTGCTGAAGCTATTGCTGAAGGCAGGGGCAAGGCACAAGCTGATGCACTTCGTGCAGCTAAAAAAGATGTAGAAGCGTATAAACTTCATGATGCAAATAATAAAGAAAATTATGAGGTAGTAGTATCTTCTTCATTAAAAAAAGGAGACATTGTTATTGTTAAAGCAGGTCAACAAATTCCTGCTGATGGTGAAGTAATTGAAGGGGCAGCATCTGTTGATGAATCAGCAATAACAGGTGAATCTGCTCCAGTTATTAGAGAAAGTGGTGGCGACCGTAGTGCTGTAACAGGTGGTACAACTGTTACTTCTGATTGGCTTGTAGTTCGTGTTACTTGTGATAGTGGCGAATCTTTCTTGGACAAAATGATTTCTATGGTTGAAGGCGCTGCGAGAAAGAAAACTCCAAATGAAATGGCTTTGCAGATTTTTTTAATAGCTCTTTCTATTATTTTCATTTTAGTAACAATGTCTTTATATACTTACTCTGATTTTTCTGCTAAACAAGCAGGTATGGAAAATCCTTCTTCAATAACAACTTTAGTCGCTTTACTTGTGTGTTTAGCTCCTACGACAATTGGTGCTTTGCTTTCAGCTATTGGTATAGCTGGTATGAGTAGATTAAATCAAGCTAATGTATTAGCAATGAGCGGTCGTGCTATTGAAGCTGCTGGTGATGTTGATATTTTAATGCTTGATAAAACAGGCACAATAACACTTGGAAATCGTCAAGCTTCTGAATTTATTCCTGTAGATGGAATTGATGAAAAAACTTTGGCAAATGCAGCTCAATTATCTTCTTTAGCAGATGAAACACCTGAAGGTCGTAGTATTGTAATTTTGGCTAAAGAAAAATTTGGCATTCGTGGTAGAAATATTGAGGAAAATCATATGGAATTTATACCGTTCACTGCTAAAACTAGAATGAGTGGTGTAAATTATGATGGACATGAAATTAGAAAAGGTGCTGCTGCAGTAAAATCTTATGTAATAGAAAATGGTGGTATTTATTCTGCACAGTGTGAGGAAGCTGTGAAACGTGTAGCTCAAATAGGTGGTACACCATTGGTTGTAGCTCAAGATTATAAAATATTAGGTGTTATTAATTTAAAAGATATTGTAAAAGATGGTGTAGCAGAAAAATTTGCTGACCTTCGTAAAATGGGTATTAAAACTATTATGATTACAGGTGATAACCCATTAACAGCAGCAGCTATAGCCGCTGAAGCAGGTGTAGATGACTTTCTAGCAGAAGCTACACCAGAAGGCAAATTAGCCATGATACGTGATTTTCAAGCTAAAGGTCATTTAGTAGCAATGACTGGTGATGGTACAAATGATGCTCCAGCACTTGCTCAAGCAGATGTAGCAGTAGCAATGAATACAGGCACTCAGGCTGCTAAAGAAGCTGGTAACATGGTAGATTTAGATTCTTCACCTACAAAATTAATTGAAGTAGTTCGCATTGGTAAACAATTGTTAATGACTCGTGGTAGTTTAACTACATTTAGTATTGCTAATGATTTAGCAAAATATTTTGCGATAATACCATCATTATTTTTATCTTTATATCCTGGATTATCGGCATTAAATATCATGAATTTACACAGTCCTCAATCTGCAGTTTTATCAGCAATAATTTATAATGCACTTATTATTGTGGCATTAATTCCTTTGGCTTTAAAAGGTGTAAAATATCGTGAAGTACCCGCAGGGGAATTGTTAAAAAGAAATCTTTTGATTTATGGTTTAGGCGGTATTATAGTGCCATTTATATGTATAAAAATTATTGATGTTATATTAGTTGGTCTAGGTCTAGTTTAAGAAAGGTGAGTTTGTAATGGATAATTTCAAAAAAGCATTGCTATCAGTAATTATTTTCACTGTTTTTTGTGGATTTATTTATACAATGGTAATGACAGGTATTTGTCAGGTATTATTTCCAAACTCTGCAAACGGCAAAATTATCGAAGTAAATGGTGTAAAATATGGTAGTGAATTATTAGGTCAACAATATACAAGTGATAGATATATGTGGGGTCGTATAACAAAAATTGATGTTAGTACTTATAAAGATACTGAGGGAAATCTGTTAGCATATGCAGCTCCATCAAATTTAAGTCCTGCAAGTGAAGATTATGAAAAATTAATAGCACAGCGTGTAGAAAAAATCAGAAAAGCTAATCCAGAAAAAGGTAATGAGCCTATTCCTGTAGATTTGGTTACTAATTCTGGTAGCGGTTTAGATCCAGATATATCTGTAGCTGCAGCAAAATACCAAGTAGAAAGATTAGCTCGTGAAAATAATATGACTAAAGAAGAAGTAAATGCTATTATCGATAAATGTACTAATCATAAAGTATTAGGCTTATTTGGTGAAGAAACAGTAAATGTTTTAAAAGTTAATTTAATGTTAGATAAGATAATTTAATATTTTAAATGGATAACCTCCACGTCAAATATATATCAAATATATTTTGATGTGGAGGCTTAAAGCTGTTATAAATAATATCTAATTTTATATAAAAATCTACAAATTATT
>OGJN01000808.1_pt1 | contig 16738 bp, 14 predicted proteins | sample 1572221 | NCBI WGS metagenome assembly OGJN01 (sample SAMEA2582148, study PRJEB24529) | metagenome | biome: Human gut stool | place: China | collected 2011 | reverse complement strand
GTATACAAACAGGCTTTCCGAATGATCTATGTTTATTATATAGAACCCCTCCAGATTCTTCAAGACTGTTTGTATGGATTTTTTAGTTACTGTTCTAAATTTGTGTCTGTCATTTTCTCCTGCTGAGTGGTCCACCGATGTGGTGATGGATTTTTTGTTATGTTAGCTTATTTTGTAACTTTGATTTGATAAAAAAGATAGGTTTATTGTAAGGGGCTGGGTGGGGAAAGTCAAGGAAACTTTTAACTTTTCCTGCTCTTTTGCATTTTGACTGAATGATTGAAATGGAAGAGCCAGCTCCTCACGGCTGCTGGTTGCATGCAGACGGCGCTGCCATTGCAGCTCGAAGCAGTTGTTCCACTTTTTCCTGCTCAATTTTCTTTTCCTGATATTTTCTGATACTTACTCTGCGAAAGATACTGTTCATTCTATTTTCCTCCAATCATATTTCTACACCCATTTAAAAGCTCTCATCGCCACGCTTCATCTCCAGCGCTGTCCCATCCTTCCAGTCACAGCAATTGCGTAAGTACTCCGCCTCCGTGTTCAAAAAGTTTTCCGCATTTGGCGGCAGCACAATCGGCTCAATCGTATTGTTTTCGTAATTGCAGACATAAATGGTTTTGACACAATTTAAAAATACCCTGTCAAATCGCATTTTTTTCTTTTCCTGTGTATATCTCATATATTCAAACAGTGCACCTGCATCAATATCATTCTCGTCGGTCGGATGTAGAAAAAGATACAAACCATTGTAGTGCTTATGGATATAATTTGCATTTAGTTTTTCCAGTTTGCGGTCAAAACGATATTTCGCCTTGGAAAGATAATCCTGCTGCACAGTATTATCTGGCAGAATCGCCCAAAACCTTCCATTGTAAAAATTCAACCGCTCTCCATATTTATCAAACGCCAAAGAAGGCAGTTCCTCTTTCCGGCAACCAAGATATTTTTCGATAAAACTCTCCTCCTGCCCGTCATCCGGCAAAAGTGCCTGACTGACTTCCAGCCCGAAATCCATGTTTGGATTAATCCAGTCCGGCGATTCACTTTTCACAAAATATGGTTCGTATTCCTTCCACAGATATTTCAATGATACCGCCGCATAAATTTCATTCAAAAGCTTTTCATATGCCACCAGATTTACCTGCCTTTTCTTCCACAATTTTATTGACGAAAATGTTTTTTTCCGATAGGATGATTATATCGTGATTTCATCACTCAATAATTTCGCCGCTCGCCGAACATATAAATATGTTCTTTTCGCTTGCGCTCATTATACCATAACTTATTCGATTTTTCCTGAAAGGATTCAAAATATGAAAAAAGTAAAACAAATTTTAGCAATCGTCGGTGTCATTATTCTGGTTGGACTTTATGTCTCTACCATCGTATGTGCAGTTTCTGCCAGTGAAAATTTTATGAACATGCTCATGACATCCATTTATGCCTCTGTGATCATCCCTGTTTTGATCTGGGCATACAGTTTTATTTACAAACTGATCAAAAAAGATTCCGAAGAAAAAGATACTGCAGAGCATTAAAAAATCAGCACCTGAACAAAATTTTCTGTCAGGTGCTGATCCTGCTTTTATCTTATTTATTCTTCTGTGTTCTCAGATACAGTTTCTGTGTTCTCAACAGTCTCCGTGCTTTCTGTATCCTCTGTGACTGTCAGCTCCTCAATCGTTTTGGAAAAAGCATCCGCAAGAGACGTTTCTGTCAGATAAATGCTTCCTCCATCAGCTGAAATAATATAGTATGCATTCAAAGTATCATTTTTATTTCCTACAAAAAGAGAAACAGACCCTTCACTTGTTGTGTAGGATATCAGATCTTCCGGCTGGTCAAATCCAAACTCTTTCAGATCTGTATAATCACTGATCTCTTCTATTGCTGTCAGCGATGACAGTGTTGAAAGCATGCTGTCGATCGCTTCTTCATCCATATCCAGTGATGTGTCTCCGTCATAGGTCCATGTATCCCCATCCTTTGTAAAAGTATACGTCACATGGTCAACCTCATAAGAAAATGCTGTGATCGTGTCAACGTCCACTTTGGAAATATAAATGGTAGAAGCCTCTTCTTCCGCTGTTTTCTCTTCCTCTTTATTTTTGTTATACCATTTCATTCCGAAGGTGGCAGCGATAAGCACTGCCAGCACGATCAGAATTACAATAAACTGAATTTTCTGTTTTTTCATATTCTATCTGTCTCCAATCTTGATTTTCTATCATCTATTGTTTTATTTTTTTCTTCTTGATGCCCATATCACAATTCCAAGAATCATCATAATGACCGGAAGCACGATCATCAGACCAAGCCCATACAGAATCCCTGCCGCCGCATCCACCGTGATGGCGCTGAGCGTGTAATCTTTTGTTGGGATCACACTTGTTGCAAGATCAGAATCGCCAACCATCTGGGCAATGATATCTGTAAACATTGCGCTGTTATTTCCGGAAACGATCTGGTCTGCACTGTCTGCAAACATTTCCACAGATCCGGCGACCACTACTTTTGCGACTGTATCTTCATCGATTGTTTTTTCCATGGCAACCGCAACCGCAAATGGTCCTGCAGCATCTCCCTCCTCCAGCTCTGATGTTGTTGCATTTACTGCATCTGTCTTGGATACTGCTTTATCTGTCGTCTCCAATAATGCTGTATAAGTTGTATCATCTGTATCTTCCCCATAGGTGATTGCCTCGCTGTATGGAGCAAAGATATATGAACCGCTGACAGAACTTGTATATGCACTTGAATTTACGTCAGGAAGCAGATAATACGGTGTATTGCTATAGTAATAGGATTTATCATTTTCCATCACAATACCGGAAACCCGTTCCATGCCGCATGCCGACAGGATTGACTCGAAGTTTTCCAGACCCTGTGCCTGAAAATTACAGGTGATCAGCACTTTTCCACCCCGATTGATATAATCGATCACTTTGCTGGCATCATCCTCCGAAAAATCAGTGGTCGGTCCATTAATAATCAACGCTGCTGCATCTTCCGGAACCGCATCCTCTTTTAATAATGCAAGGTCAGATAAAGTGATATTTGCTTTTTCAATTGCCTCTGTAAAGCCACCGGACAAAGCTGTTTCCCCATGTCCGGACACCTGATAGATCACCGGAAGTTCTGTCGAATCCATGGTCACATACTGAATCGCACTTGTAAGCTGTCCCTCTGCATCATATCCATCAATGCTTCTGGAATAACTGCTGTAATCATAACTATAGGTATACACATCATTGTAATCAATGACTCTGGATCTTGCGCTGCTCACAACGATCATGCTGTTGGAAGTCACAGAACTGTCTGTATACTGTGCTGCAAAAGTCGGGTTTGCAGCCGGATTGATATAGGAAACTTTGATGTGATTCGACAGGGATTCATATCTCTGTAATGTCTCATCCAGCTTTGTATCTTTTGATGCATCGGACACCAGCACATAAATTGTCACATCCTCGTCGAGACTTTTCAGATAATCCTTCGTATCGTCTGTGATGGAATAAATTTTCGTTGAAGTGACATCAATGGATGTCCATGTTGCCGGAAGTTCTGCCACGAACAGGTTCACAACAACGGTCACTGCCACCATTGCAATGATCATTCCCGTTGAAAATACACCTGTCGATATTTTTTTTGAGCTGATGCTCCAGCGGCGTTTCTGAACGGACTGCCCTGTCAGGAACAAAAGTAATCCAATGATCGTTACGTAATAGACAATTCCCGCCACATCCAGTGTCCCATTCATAAAGTTATCAAGCGGCGTATAAAAATCGTAGCAGCCTAAAATTTTTGTCAGAAGATTTCCGCTCTCTGAGATCAGATTACAAATGCTTCCCATCATATAGCCGGCAAATAATGCAACAAATGTCAAAACTGCGGAAATCACCTGGCTTTCGGTCAATGAGGAAATAAACATACCAACGGCAATGCAGGCGCAGCCATACAGCCAGAATCCAAGCACTGCTGCATAGGATTCCCCTAATGGGATCGTTCCGTAGGACATTAACAGCAATGGTGTGATCGCAATGATCACCATATCTATGGTAAATACAAAAGCCATTGCAAGATATTTTCCCAATACTACTTTTCCCACAGATACCGGTGCAGTCAGGATCAACTGGTCTGTTCTGCTGTGGCGTTCCTCCGCAAAACTGCGCATAGTCAGCACAGGTACCGTGATCAGCATGATAAATGCGATCGCCGACAGTGAGTAAGAAATATAAGGATAGCCTGCGCGCAGATTGTAAACATAAAAATATAGTCCATAGAGTACAAGAACTGCTGCAATAAACAACCATCCTGTCACCGTCTGAAAGTAAGCTTTTACTTCTCTTTTTAATATCGCAAACATTATTCCCCGTCCTCCTTACTCTCTTTTCCAAAATGAGACTTTACAAAATGGAGTTTTTTCTCCGGCAGAACTTCCTTCTGTGTCCCCTCTTTTTCCGTAAGTTCGAGGAACACATCCTCAAGAGATTTTGAAACGGGATTCATCTGCAGAATGACAAATCCATGGTTGACACAGGAAGCAAACACCTGTTCCCTGATATCCATTCCCGGTTTTGCGATCAGATTCAGATGTACACACGCTTCGTCCTTCTGCTCTAATGGAATGCATTTTTCAACTTCTGCGATCCCGGTGAATGTCTCCTGCACTGCCGCATTGTCCCCTTTGATCAGAAGTTCGATCTCCTGCGCCCCGGACATCTGTTTCATCAGATTCTCCGTGGAATCGCCTGCCACTAATTTTCCTTTGGAAATAATGAAAATGTGATCACACACTGCAGATATTTCAGACAAAATGTGCGAACTTAAAATAACCGTATGATTTTTGCCAAGTTCTTTGATGAGGTCACGGATCTCTATGATCTGTTTTGGATCAAGTCCGACCGTCGGTTCGTCCAGAATGATGATCTCCGGATACCCTAACACTGCCTGTGCAAATCCGACTCTCTGCCTGTAGCCTTTTGACAGGTTACGAATCAGTCTTGACTGCTGTGCAGTGATTCCGGTCGTCTCCATCGCCTCCTCCACATATTTATTTCTCCGACCCTTTTCGAGTTTCTTTAACTCTGCCACAAAGTTCAGATACTCTCTGACTGTCATATCCACATAAAGAGGCGGGATCTCCGGCAGATATCCCACACATTTTTTTGCTTCTTCCGGCTGTGCAAAAATATCAAATCCGTTGATTTTTACCTCTCCGCTGGTTGCACCTAAATACCCTGTAATAATGTTCATCGTGGTGGATTTTCCGGCGCCGTTTGGTCCTAAAAATCCATAAATTTTTCCCGGTTCCACAGTCAATGTCAGATCATTCACTGCAATATGGTCGCCATATTTTTTTACCAGATGGCTGATCTCGATCACAATCTTTTCCTCCTTACTTCCGGCTCGCATGAAAATCGCGAAATCCGTCTGTTTTCACGAATTTCGCAACTGTCGGTTTTCGATAGTATTATCTTATCGAAAAAATGTGTTTTCTTTTGGAAAAAAATGTGATAACTTTGTGAAACGACGATTTTTTCTCTTCTTAAATACCTGTTATTTAGACATATATATTGTATTTCTTCAGATCCTCTTTCACCTGCCCGATCGTCTCAAAGCAGATTCCGTGGATTCCGGCTTTTTCGGCTCCCTCGATATTTTCCATCCGGTCATCGATAAATACACACTCATCCGTTGTGAGCTGATATTTTTTTAATAATGTCTCATAGATTTCCACATCCGGTTTGACCTGTCTCACACTGTAAGAAAAGATATCGCCGTCTGTCAACAGTAAGAAATCCAGCGCATTGTCCTTCGTTCTCTGATAAGTCCAATCTCCATAGTTAGAAAGAATATACACATGCAAGCCTTCTTTTTTCATATTGGAAATCCATTCTTTCGTATAGGAAAACTGTGTGATTGCCAGTTCCAGATGATTCCAGAACAGATCGATCTCTTTTTTATATTCCGGTGCCTTCTCATAAAAAGCAGAAAGGATCTGTTCATCTGACCACACGCCACGGTCTGTCTCAAGCCAGACCGGAGTATTTACCGTAGCATCCGCAACCGCTCTCACTGTCTTATCATCAAATCCAAGTTTTTTCATTGCGTCTTCCGGCTCCCACGCCACAAGCACTTTTCCGACATCTAAAATAATATTTTTTATCATACAATCCTCCTTGTTTTTCCGAAGGAAAAATCCGAACCCCTTGGTGAGGAGAGGATTTCGTTTCCTTATTTTGTCACAAAAGGCAGGGTGCCACTGCACGCCTGCCTCAGTCTCTTTATTTATTGCGGTAAATGATATCTTCTCTTCCTGGTCCGTTAGAAACCATTGTGATCGGGTATCCGATCTGTCCTTCAATGAACTCAATGTAATTTCTGCAGTTTTCCGGAAGATCCTCGTATTTCTTAATTCCACGGATATCACATTTCCATCCCGGAAGTTTTTTGAATACTGGTTTTGCTTTCTCTAATTTTGCAGTTACAGGGAAGTCTGTGGTTACTTCTCCGTCGATATCGTATCCAACACATACCGGGATCTCATCTAAGTATCCTAATACGTCAAGTACGGTAAGCGCTACATCCGTTGTTCCCTGCAGACGGCATCCATACTTACTTGCAACACAGTCATACCATCCCATTCTTCTTGGACGTCCGGTTGTTGCTCCGAATTCACCGCCGTCTCCGCCGCGTCTTCTCAGTTCGTCTGCCTCGTCTCCAAAGATCTCGCTAACGAATGCTCCTGCTCCTACTGCGGAAGAGTATGCTTTACTTACTGTTACAATCTTCTTGATCTCATATGGTGGGATGCCTGCTCCGATCGCACCGTATGCTGCTAAAGTAGAGGAAGATGTTACCATTGGATAAATTCCGTGATCCGGATCTTTTAAAGTACCAAGCTGGCCTTCCAATAAGATCTTTTTGCCTTCCTTAATCGCTTTGTCTAAGAATAAAGAAACATCTCCGACATATGGAGCGACCATGTCTCTGTACTCATGCAAAGTAGCTAATAACTCTTCTTCTTTTAATAATGGTTTGTGATACATATGCTCAAGCATAATGTTCTTTGTCTCGCAGGTACGTTTTACTTTTGCCTGCAATAATTCCTCATCGAATAACTCACTTACCTGAAAACCGATCTTTGCATATTTGTCTGAATAAAATGGTGCGATACCGGACTTGGTAGAACCGAAAGAATTCTTTCCAAGACGCTCCTCTTCATACTGATCGAAAAGAACGTGGTAAGGCATAACCATCTGTGCTCTATCTGAAATCATGATTTTTGGTGCAGGCACATTGCGGTCTGTGATTGATTTGATCTCACTCATTACTTTCGGGATATCCAGTGCGACACCGTTTCCGATAATGTTGGTGATGTGGCTGTGGAATACACCGGATGGCAATGTATGTAATGCAAATTTACCATAGTTGTTTACGATGGTGTGACCTGCATTTGCTCCACCCTGAAAACGGATAACGATGTCCGCTTCATCTGCAAGCATATCTGTGATTTTTCCTTTTCCCTCGTCGCCCCAGTTAGCGCCTACTACTGCTGTAACCATTTGATTTTCCTCCTGCATAAAAAAAAGTGACGGTCTGTAAAAACCATCACACTTTCCTGTTTTTACTTTATGATTATACACGAAGTAATGTCATAAGTAAAATTAATATTCATTATATTTGATATAATTGTTTATTATATCATGAAGCAAAGCTTCATGATCGACATTCGCCGTTCGCCGAATGCATAAATGCATTCTTCTCACTTGCGCTCATTATATCATGATATTCCATATGCTATCAGACACGATTGGTTTCAGAAACATGGAAATCAAAAGCGTAACTGCCAGAATCAGGACAGGTTCATATCGTACCAAAATTCCTTTCGAATCCACTGATTTTAAAGAGAACGGAAAAGAAAATCTTCTGCTTATTTCATATCCCAGCACGGTTCCCGCCGTATTGGTGATCAGATCATCAATATCCGTAAGCCGGAATGTAAATATCTGTAATAGTTCAATCCCCAGTGATACCGCGAGTCCCATGAAAAACATGGTTTTGAAAGACCGGTAATTCTTCCAGACCGCAGGTACAAAAAATCCCATCGGTATAAATAAAATGATATTCAAAATCGTATTTTTCATATATGCAAACGGACTGTTTACAATGTCTATAAACGGTATCAGATTCAGACCAAAATCTATCTGAAATGTCACAACCGCAGGAACACCCACAACTGAAAACAAAGCAATCGCATAAAATGCAAATATCAGTTTTACACAAAATGGTTTAAATTCCCATTTCCTGTAGATTGTACACTGCAAAATAGCCAAAGCAGGAATCACAAAAATAGCAGCTGAGACACAATCTATCCCGATTGATAATAAACGCATCATTGACGTTTCCCCCTAAATATCCTGATCCTGCATATAAATTTATCATATTACTGCCCGTAATCCCATTGATATTCTATTAAGATTGATGAAGAATTGATGAACTTTTTCTGACATTTTTTCACTACGGAACAGGCAGAAAATCATATAATTTTTCTGCCGCTGCCGACATCGGCGCACGCTCGTTTGAGACAATGCAAAACTCGCGTTCCGGTATCGCCCTATCAAATTTCAATACGAATAATTCCCCGCTTTCGATATATTTTTCTGCGAAATCCGACACGACACTGGCAACACCGAGGTTGCGCACTGCAAACTGAATGAGCATATCGCTCGTCGCAAGTTCAAATTCCGGCCGGACAAATGTGCCGCGCTCTGCCAGATAATCCTCCACATATTTTCTTGTGGAAGTGCTGCCCTCTAAGCACATGACCGGAAGATTTTCAAGCTCTTTATAGCTTAATTTTCCACCTTTTAAATACTCAAACTTTTTTCCCGCCACAAAGACATCCTGAATTTTGCGGACAGGTGTCATTTTAAAATCATATTTATTGTTCACCGGGGTACTGATGATCCCAAAATCAATTTTTCCGTCCTGTAAATGTTTCAACGTCTCCGGTGTCGGGGCATTCGTCACGGTCACCTTGATCTGTGGAAATGCATCATGGAACGCTTCTAAATAAGGAAGCAGATAAAACTGCAATGTCATGTCACTAGCCCCCACACAGATTTCTCCGGCATCTAAGTTTAACATCTCTGAGAGTTTTTTCTCCCCGGTAAGGATTGTCTCATATCCTTTTCTCACATATTCTGCAAGCAGTCCGCCTTCTTTTGTCAAGCGCACGCCTTTGGATGTCCGCACAAAGAGAGCACAGGAAAGATCACTTTCTAAATGCTTGACTGCCTGGCTGACTGCCGGCTGTGAGATGGAAAGTGCCTCTGCTGCGAGGGAGATACTGTTGTATTTGGATACATAATAAAAAATTTTGTAGTATTCGAGGTTTGTCTGCATTATTTTACTCCGTGATTTTACTGTGACTTGCAAATAATTGCTTTCTTATTATAACAGTTTCCCACGAAAAAATCTTTTCTTTTGCGAAAACAAAAAATTTATATTTTTTCGCAAAAATAAACATTGTCTTTTTGCGGTCCATGCCTTATACTAAGTTGCTGAAACGTAAAGAATATGCGTGTTGAGGCTAAAAAACACGGACAGATTTTTAACTATTTTATAAATCAAGGAGTACAGATTATGACAAAAGACATGACAATGGGAAGCCCGCTCAGAATGATCTTACTTTTTTCCGTTCCGGTTTTACTGGGAAATATTTTTCAGCAGTTTTATAACATGGTGGATACGATCATTGTCGGGCAGTATCTTGGTGAGGATGCTCTGGCTGCGGTAGGCTCTACCGGATGTCTGATGTTCCTTGTATTAGGATTTGCAAATGGTATTGCGCAGGGATTTGGCGTTATGGTCTCCCACGCCTTCGGTGCAAAAGATTTCAAGCTGTTAAAGCATTATGTCGCACTCTCCCTGATACTGACTGCCATTGTATCGTTACTTCTGACTATCCCTACGGTGGCAGCTTCCAGACAGTTTCTTATTTTAATGAAAACACCGGACAATATCTTAGGACTCGCAGACTCTTATATTAAAGTCATTTTCGCAGGTATCCTGCTCACGATGTCCTACAACGTTGCCGCCGGTATTTTAAGAGGGATCGGCGACAGCAAAACACCGCTGTATTTCCTGATTCTCTCTTCCTTTTTAAATATTGTGCTCGACCTGTTTTTGATCGTCGTCGTAAAACTTGGAACCGCAGGCGCTGCCTATGCAACGATCATTGCGCAGGGTGTCTCCGCACTGCTTTGCTTTATTTATATGTTCCGCAAATTCGACATTTTAAAAACCAGCCGGGAAGATTACTATCTCGACGGATACGGTGTGTTCAATATGCTTTCCATCGGTATTCCGATGGCGCTCAACTATTCCATCACCGCTATCGGAACCATGATCCTGCAGGGTGCAGTCAATATTTTCGGTTCCAGTGTTGTGGCTGCCTTCACTGCCGCCTCCAAAGTGGAAAACCTCTCCACCCAGACCATGCCGACACTCGGCACTGCGATTGCCACCTACTGCGGTCAGAACCTCGGCGCAGGAAAATACAAACGTATCTACGAGGGAATGCGCAAAGGATTTTTCATCTGCATTTTTATCTCGCTTGCTGCCTCTGCCATCTGCGTATTCGGCGGACGTTTTATTGTGAGCTGGTTTGTGAGCAATCCTTCTGAAGAAATTTTTGACTATGCCATGCAGTATCTGAACACCATCAGTTTCTTCATGCTGCCGCTCGCATGGATTTTCCTTTACCGGAACGCCCTGCAGGGCTTAAACCGCGGACTTGTTCCAATGTTAAGCGGCGTTGTGGAAATGGTGTGCCGTATCATCGTGATCGCCGTCACCTTAAATCCGTTCGGTTACTGGGCAGTCCGTCTGGCAAGCCCGATCACATGGCTGATCACCGGAATCCTTCTGATCGTGACATATTTTATCTGGGAAAAACAGAGCCGGAAAAAACATGTCGACTCACCCGCCTAAAATTTTAGTTTTCTTCCCCACTTCTGAACGGCTTCTACAAGCTGTATCAGATACCGGAACACCGGCTCCGTGATGACTGCAAACACGATCATGAGCATCGCACATTTTCCTGTGATCGTCGTGATCGCAAACAGTTCACTGAAAAACAGCATACAAAATAACCAGCCGATGACCATCGCTGCGATCAGGATCGCATGCGGTGTTGTCATCGGTTTTGCTATATGATAAAGGATCATGAAACCGACTACTGCGATCAGTATCGTGCACGACGTGGAAACGCACTCTTTTTCCACTCCGAACTCCCTGCAAAAAATCACCAGACCGCTCACCACGATAAAATCTGTAATTCCAGCCGGAAGCGCCTGGATCAGAACATTGGTAAGAAAATGCCCATGGATCTGATTCCGGTTCTGCTCCAGCGCCAGAAAAAATGACGGAATCCCGATCGTAAAAACACTGATGAGCGACACCTGCGACGGCTCCAGCGGATAATCAATCAGAAACAGCATGGAAAATACGGCTAAGAGCATGGAGAAAATGTTCTTGACCAGATAAAGGCTGGCAGTGCGCCCGATGTTGTTCACCACCCGCCGCCCTTCCATGACAACCACCGGCATTTTATTGAAATCGTTATCGAGCAGCACTAGCTGTGCCACATGCGAAGCCGCCTCACTGCCTGATGCCATCGCAATGCTGCAGTCAGCATCTTTTAACGCAAGAATATCGTTCACGCCGTCTCCGGTCATCGCCACGGTCTTTCCCTGCTCTTTTAATGTCTGCACCAAGAGACGTTTCTGCTCCGGTGTCACCCTGCCGAACACCGTGTATTTTTTTGCTGCCTTCCGCACTGCATCCGCTGTTTTCAACGTTGCTGCGTCCACCTGTTTTTCCGCATGGCGGATTCCCGCTTTCTTTGCGATCTCCGATACCGTGACCGGATTGTCCCCGGAGATCACTTTCACTTCCACTCCCCGCTTGGAAAAGTAACGGAACGTATCCATTGCCCCCTCCCGGATCGCATTGTTGAGCAGGATAAATGCAATGGGACTTGCTTTTTCTGTCAGTTCTTTTCCATCCAGATCCCCCTCATACTCTGCAAATACAAGCACACGATATCCCTTTTCCAGAAATACTTCGATCGTTCCCTGAACAGCCGCATAATCCTGCCGCAGCACAAATTCCGGTGCGCCGACCACATAAGCTTTTCCTGCCAGAACCACTCCGCTGTATTTTGTGGCAGACGAAAACGGGACGATTTTTTCTGCACTGTTTTCCATCGGCTCCGTAAAATACTGCTGCAATGCCTCCATCGTTGCATTGTCGCACGGCAGGGCACGCACACAGTCAGAGAGCAGCTTTGCAATTTTATTTTTGTCTTCCGATTGCTGGTCTGCTTCCTGTTCTTTCGCTGCCAGACTTTGGTCTTTTGCAAGGATAAACTGTGCCACTTCCATTTCCGGCACAGTGATGGTTCCGGTCTTATCCACGCACAGCACATTTACCCGCGCCAGTGTCTCGATACATTTCATGTCATGGATCAGTACCTTTTGTTTTCCAAGCCTCATCACCGACACCACCATCGCCACACTTGCAAGAAGGTACAGACCTTCCGGGATCATTCCGAGAATGGCCGCCACCATGCCTGTCACACTATCTTTCATCGTCGCCCCGGAAAAAAAATATTGCTGTAAAAACAGAATCGCCCCGATCGGCAAGATGATCACGCCCACGGTCTGCACAAGGCGGTTCAACGCCCGGATCATCTCCGACTGCTCGCCCTCTTTTGTCTGCGTCGCCTGTAACATCAGTCCTGAAATATAAGAATCTTTTCCCACTTTTTCGAGTTTTGCCGTGCACTCTCCTGATATCACAAAACTTCCCGAAAAAAGGGAATCTCCCTCTTTTTTTACAATCTCATCGGCCTCCCCTGTGATCAAAGCCTCGTTGACTGTGATATTGCCGGATAACACCAGTGCGTCCGCCGGAATCTGTCCACCTGCTGAAAGCGTTATCACATCATCCTGCACCAGTTCATCCGCCAAAATCTCCTGATCACTTCCGTTGCGCCGGACCATGATTTTCGGTGTGTTTAATATCGTAAGATCATCCAGAATCTTTTTGGAACGCAGCTCCTGGATGATCCCGATTAACATATTTGCAATAATAATAGGTAAAAAAGTAAGATCCCGAAAAGCCCCCACCACGATCAGAAGAATCGCAATAATCAAAAAAATAAGATTATAATAAGTTACAACATTTGAGCGGATGATCTGTGCCACTGTCTTTGTGGAAGAATCTACGCTTTCATTCGACAACCCTGCCTTTTTCCGAAATTCCACTTCAGCAGTGGACAGTCCACTCATATTCTGGCACATTCTGCATCTCTCCATCTCACTTTATGATGCTTTAGTATGCCCTGTTTTTTATTAAACTATTTGAACAATCGCTAATTGTTCTTTATTTTGCTTTTAATGCCCAGACAGCTTTGATCTGGCTTCTGATTTTTCCATAGTCCCATTTCTGACCACTGCGGTATAAAGAAAACGGATCGTTAATGGAAAATCCTTCATCATCATAATCATAGAGCAGGATAAAATGTCCCCCTGTAGTGAAATCTCCCTGCCGCACGGAGCAGATCACGATGTCTCCCTGATCTAAGTGCTGTTTGATCTCAATCTGGCTGATATTGATCTGCTCGGAGCGGACACCATAAGCTGCCGCCCCTTCTGTCATAAGCGACCACATCGTTCCTGTGCCGGACATATAGTAACCTTCCTGCATGGCGAATTTTGCGATTGCAGCCGGAGTTGCCTCCTCGTTTCCAGTCAGCGCAACTACTGCCATCGCCAGTGTTGTCGGACCGCATCCGCTGATCGCGACATTGCTGTCATCCCCATATGCAAGGTAGCCCCAGCGTTTATCCCACTGTAAAAAGAGCGGATATTCTTCCTGTAACTCTTTCTCTGTCAGTTCTGCTTTATCATAATCCCTTGTGTTCCCTTTATAATCAGCTACAAATGCGATCATTTCCGGATTATTTGCCAGATTGATCAGTAATTTTTCCGGATATTTCTCTGCATTTTCCACGATCTGTGCGTAGCGTTCATCTGACGCTTCCATCTGTTCTAACTGTCTGATTGCCTGATTCAAGGAATAATCTACCGGTTTTGATAACACAACCTGTGGAATCTCCGCAAACGGATCATTCGTTTCTTCGCTGTCTGCAGGTTCTTCGATCTCTGATGATTCTGCATTATCTGTCAGTTTTTCGTTCTCTATTCCCACGTCATTTGTAATTTGATTTTCTTTTTTCTCTTCATCGGAGTTATCCTGCGCTGATGCCAGCACTTCTTCTGTTTTTCCAAGTTTGATCTCAGGAAAATATCTTCCACAGACACATCCCAGTAAAAAAGATGTCAAAAGCATTACACTCAAAACGATTTTTCTTTTCCGTACAAGCTTTTTCTGTCTCAGTCTTCTTTCGTCTAATTCTGTCTGATTCTGTATCTGGCGCTGATTCTGCTCCTTCATCTATCGGTAACCTCTCTCGTATTTCTTTCTTGCGTAGCGTGTTCTATTATATACATAAACCCTGCAATTTTGCTACCCTCTTCATAAAAAATTAATAAAACTTTGGTTTTTCTTCGGAATAGCCACAGAAAAACAGGTGCCAAATGTGTGATTCATTCAGCACCTGCTCTACTCTGTCTGTTTTTATTTGTTGCTGAGATATTCGTGAATACCCTTAGCTGCTGCTTTACCGGCACCCATCGCAAGGATAACAGTTGCTGCACCTGTCACAGCGTCACCACCGGCATAAACACCTTCTTTGGAAGTTGCACCGGTCTCTTCTTCCGCAATAATGCATTTTCTGCGGTTGATATCAAGACCTTTTGTAGTGGATGAGATCAGAGGGTTTGGAGAAGTACCAAGTGACATGATCACAGTATCTGCCTCGATCTCATATTCAGAGCCCGGAATCTCAACCGGACTTCTTCTTCCGGAAGCATCCGGTTCGCCAAGTTCCATTTTGATCACTTTTGCACCCTTTACACAACCGTTTTCATCCACTAATAATTCGGTTGGATTCTGGAGAAGATCAAAGATGATACCCTCCTCTTTTGCGTGGTGTACTTCCTCTTTACGTGCCGGAAGTTCTTCCTCACCACGACGATATACGATATGTACCTCTGCGCCAAGTCTTCTTGCTGTTCTTGCAGCGTCCATTGCCACGTTACCACCGCCGACTACAATAACTTTCTTACCAGCTTTGATTGGTGTATCGTAATTGTCTAAGAACGCTTTCATAAGGTTATTTCTTGTTAAGAACTCATTGGCTGAGAATACACCCATTGCCTGCTCACCAGGAATACCCATAAATCTTGGAAGTCCTGCACCGGAACCAATGAAAACTGCCTCAAAGCCCTCGTTGTCCATCAACTCATCAATTGTAACGGATTTACCGATGACAACGTTGGTCTCAATCTTAACCCCTAATGCTTTCACGTTTTCCACTTCAGCGGCAACAACCTTCTGCTTTGGAAGACGGAATTCAGGGATACCATAAACTAACACACCACCTGCCTGATGTAATGCTTCGAAAATCGTCACATCATAACCAAGCTTTGCAAGATCTCCTGCACAGGTCAGACCGGAAGGACCGGAACCGATAACTGCAACTTTATGACCGTTTTTCTCTGCCGGAGCTTCCGGTTGGTCGGAGTACCAAAATACGATGGGAAGTCCGGCCTGCTGCCCGAAAGCTTCCCGATAATTGCCTATAAACGTATGTATATCCATTCCCTTCTATTTTTCACCAAAGATAATTAATATTCCGGGAATTTCTTTTCCGGTATGCGAAAATACGGTTTTATGCTAACCGATCAGCGCCATATAAGCCAGTTCTCCGATGATAAACAAGCTGACTGCACCTATCAGAACCGCTTCGCCCAGCAAATACCCTAATGCTGCATGCAAAATAGTGCAGTGGTATTTGGATATTTCGCTATGATGCCGATGCCGCCAGGCTATCATTCCACACAAGGCGGGAGCAACGAACAGCAGGAATATGAATCCCGCTGTCGATGCTCCCGACCACATGCCGCTTATTCCTAACAGAATTTCCATGAGCAAAGTTCCGCAGATAAGAAAAAGCATGAATAAGGAGAATTTCGGAATGGCAGTTATCTGCTCTCTGCGCATTTTACGGATTAACCGTATGTAGGCTACTACTCCTGCAATGGGCAATGCAAGAAGAAAAAGAAGGATGATAGTGGCCATTATATAGGACAAGATTATCTTCATTTTCGGTAAATATTATTTTTCTTTTCCAAACAGTAAGTACATATAATTAGCTAATGGAGTATTTTATTGATACAAACTGATTTAAACTATTTGCTTCTCTCAAATTAAAAGGTACTGACGAGAACCTTTGATGCAAATATATAAGAAAGAAAATATAAAACCAAACAACCGATTGGTTTTTGAAAAATAAGAAAGAAAAACCGGAAAAGTGGCTGGAAAATTAATCAGGAGTGGACAGGAAAACCGGGAGTGTTATAATTGTTTCTGAATACGAGATACATTATTATTCCCGTTAAAGCATACTATAAATAGCGGAAATGGTGGTAAAAGGCACTGCAACGTAAAAAAGATGGTTCCGAAAAAAGAAGCGGATGAAATGCATGGGCATAAAAAAAGGAGTACCGCTGTACTCCAACCTTTGTTAACCTTA